>ENA-OQHI01000292-OQHI01000292.1-human-gut-metagenome-genome-assembly--contig:-NODE-292-length-36647-cov-66.894203_pt1 | contig 36647 bp, 30 predicted proteins | sample MGYA00242561_ERZ504713 | MGnify/ENA primary metagenome ERZ504713 (study PRJEB26092, sample SAMD00036217) | human gut metagenome | host: Homo sapiens | study: EMG produced TPA metagenomics assembly of... | reverse complement strand
TTGCCAAGGTAACTATGAAGGAGATGGGAATGGAATATTCTATGTCTTCATTCAAGTCACTGATGACCAACATTTATCTGGTGAAACGAATTTTTAAAGCAAGCGGGTACACCCCGAACCGAACTTTAATTAGCAAGATTTTCAAAGATCTCTCGTGCTTACAGCGTATAGCTGCTTAGCACATTATTGAATTATTAACGAACTATTGATGTATAAGATCCGAATGCAAAAATGTATCATCAATACCATCACTACCAAGTGCAAATGCTATTGGAAAATTGCCAGTCCCATCAAATGCATATCTGAAATCATTTGCAGGAAAATGACCACAAAGGGAAGTTGTTGTATTCATAAAACAATTACAATCCCATGGAACAGGTTCTGTCCATTGCATTAGGTCATCACAAGCATATAGTTTTCCATCTCCTATATGAAAAGCAAACCAATAATCCGGAGTCCTAACTGCTGCCATTAAAGTTGTACCATAAGCCTTTTCTATTCGCTTGGATCCAATTTTTTCCTTTTCAGCTTTCGTAAAAGGATGAACATCAGCATCTTGTTCTACACGATTCTTCCATTCCATACAAATTTCAGAAAACATTTCTCTAAAAGCCTTCTCTATATCTGGATATTTTTGTGATTCTTGGATATAGCTTTTCAGTTGACGCAATAATTCTATTTCGCTTTCAGACAAAGCAGATATATCACGACGTTTTCCATTCTCATCAACTATAGGGTCTCGTGTTGGCTTTACAGTAACCGCACCTTTTTTGTTTTCAAACAAGTTGTTCGGTATTTTTCTTATAAAAGCTTGAATTTTTTCAACAACAACATCTGCTGCAATTTGAGCACCAATATCACTTCGAACATAGCTACTTCCACCATGTCCATCACATACCACAGATATATATACATTATCCGCTGCAAAATACCTGCCACTATCTTGACATGGTTTTTGAGATGACAGATGACTATATCCCAATGCATTTATATAGAAACCTATTATATCCATATACTTATATTACCACCCTGTCCAATCATCCGTACCTGAATTCGTTGTAGAAGAACCTACGTCAATACCCTTCAAAGTTGGGTCATTGGCAATGTCCGTCCCTATCGCGTCAATAGCTTCAGTTGCCTTATCTGGAGCATCTTTTCCTACAGAAGCTGTTTTACTATTAACACGCGAAGCTGTTACTGATACCATACGGATAATTTTTTTTAGTTCATCTATTGTATGTACAGTAAGAACAGCTTCTTGATTACCAGTAAAATCCATAAGCGTAGATTTTACACAATCATCACCTATGGCTATAGCTATTCTTGTAGCAACTTTAAACCAATTATTTGTCTTTAATTTTTCTAAAGCATGCTCAGGATAATCTGTAGGAGCACCATCAGAAAGAAGGATAATTACAGGAGCAAATGACCCTGTTGCTTCCATCATAAAGCCATGACTATGCGACAATTGCTGATTAAGATTATCATACGCCTCACCCAAAACTGTCAAACCACCCGCCTGCAAGTCTCGCCATTCAAACGCTTCGATGTCTATTGGGGTTGGATACATCCACTCACAGCCACTTGAAAATTCAAGCACTGCTATTTTTATTTTTGAATCAGAATTGGTCTTTGATATCTCTTCTATTATAGGAAGTGTTTCGCGAACAGCAGTATTGAGTGCTCCAATTTTTGCACCAGACATACTACCAGAAGTATCCACCAAATAGAACAAAGTCATTGCTTTACGTGGAATTTCATCCACAATATTAAAAGGATCGTTTACCATATCAATTATATATTATAATGTTGTTAATGCAGTTATATTATGATTAAACTTAATTTTCAAATCAGGAATTGCCGGCAATCCTCTACCACTTTCAACATTTCGAACCTCTCCATTTGGAAGAGTTACTGCCCATGTTGTTCCTGATGTGTTCTGAATACCTAGTTTTCCTGTAACAGAATTTTTTATCACAGAGCCACACACTTCGGATAAATCTACATTCATAGACGCTTGCGACTGACATCTGTAAATTTTTTGTTCTTCCAAAAGAGGTATACGATAATTTCCTAATTTCAGCATTATCGGACGATTTATATCTCTATGACAACACACACATTTAGATACAGGAGCGTCAGGATCTATAAACGTTTTTTTGTCACACCATGGACACTTAACATATTGTGCCCGCAATTGAAGCAGCACCTGTTGCCAAGTCTTATCCATAACTCGTTTTGTAGGATTCATTATTGCTTCCTTCGAAAATGCCTTGATAAATGTTTCACGTAATAAACGTGGGAAATACGCCCAACGTCGCATTACATTTTTATGGAAACGAGGATCAGGACGATTTGAATCATCATTTGGGTTCATTATAAAAACACAATCCATTCCATAGAGTTTTCGTTCTGCCTCTTCTGTAAAACAAGGGCAATTTAACACACGCTTACCTTCGAACGGTCTGTTCAAATAAAACAAAATAAACAAAATAATACCCAAAGAAAAATAATCCGTATAACGGTCAGGCATAGCTTGCTTGTCAACGATTTCTGGTGCCATATAGCCACTTTTGCCAACAATTCCCATATTCACCTTATTAGGAGCAACATTGTCATTATCACAAATGAGAACATCTCCAGTTTGAGGATTTATGAAAAAATTTCCATCATTCATATCTTGATAACTAAGCCCGATAATATGCAATTTTTGAAAAGCCGAACATATTTGCAAAGCAGCCTCAATAAGTGCAGAAGGTGTTGAAAACTTGGCTTTTGCCAACATAAACGAACCAATCTCTTCATAACCACTTGGGCGCAACTTCATAATATAGCCAAAACTTCCGTATTGACTAGGCTTACTAACAGCCAAAGGCCATAGAAAAGAGTCATTAGGTGCTCCCGTCATTACATTATTTTCAAGATTGGCATAGAAAGCTGGTTTATTCTTTACTATATACCATTTCAATGCGTGAGGAATCCCCTCATATTCAACCTTATAAACTATTCCTTGGCCACCTCTTCCAAGCTCTTCAATAACCCGACATTGCTTTCCATTAGTCAATTCAATAATGGTATTTGGTGATAATTCTTCCATAATAATATCATTTTTTAATAATTTTAATAAAAGCACTAGGAATATATGCAGTAACACAAGTCATCACTCCATCTAATACTACGCCAACTCTTTGCTGACCACGATATCTTGCCACTTTACCAACAACACCTTTAAATTTTCCTTCCACAATACGTACCAATTCTCCTTTCTTGAATTTGTCTATCTCATCACAAGACATTATAACATCATTTGCCTCAGATTCACATATAATTTTCAAACTGTTGATTTGTGAATCAGGAACAACCATTGGAACACGCTTAATTAGATTTCCAATATGCAAATGGCGATAATAAAAACGAAGAAATGGAAGGTTTACATTATCATAAACAAAAGTTTTTATTTGTTCCTCTGAACCATAAGCAAAAAAGAGATTAGGCAAACGTGAAGAAGTTATTATTTTACGTTTTCCATCATGCATTTTTACCTCGGTTATAGTTGGTAGGAAAGCATCTATACCTTTTGCTACCAAATAATCATAAGCTTTTTTTTCTCTTCCATAGGTTGTCCTCAAAGCGAACCAATGAGAGTCTAAATCATTTTTTTGCATTTCAGGAAGAACACTATTGGTGGACACCCCTGTTGGTGAACCCTCAGCAAAAGTGGTGCATCGAGTTTCGGGGAGGACGTTGGAGATAAATCCAACGCAATATGAGGTTTCAAGACCTCTCTGATGTATTGTTTCGACTTTCATTTCGATATTCAAACTTATTCTAGACAGAAAAGTTTTGAGTAAAAATTAGCGTGGAACTATTGCCTATTACTGGGATAGAGGTTGTGGAAGGACCCGTCTGCAAGTAATATAGCAATAGCCCACGCCATAAGATATATCGGTACCTTTCCCTTGAGTGAAAGGTACAATAATCCATATGCGTGAGCCGAATTGCATATTATCATTGCAGACTTTGAAACTTCCACATTCCTATCTCGCAAGATAACGCTCAATACGCTCATTCTTTCGAGTCTTCAGCGCAGCCGTTCTTTTCCGTCTGCTCCAACTCTGACCGCAAAAGTAAGCAATATTCCTGATACTGCCAAACTTTTAGCGATGTTTTTTATCCCGAAGGACAAAAAAGGCATTGAACACTGCCATTGCCGAGAGAAAAATACTTCCACATTTCTATTCCGTGACAACAATTCAATGCCCTATACCTATATACCATCCCTTACGAAAAGGTAAACAACCAGTTACGATTATTTTTTAGTTATCGTTCCTTTTCTCGTATTTACAGAGAAATTACCAAGTGATGACTTAACCTGATACACACCATTCTTGGCACTCACCAGCTTTGCCGATATTCCCATAAAGCTAACACCGCCATCCTTCTTCTCTATGGTGTACTTTCCAAACGGAGTTTTCACAACAATATGGTGTTTGGTGTTCTCAACTACACCATACACAGTGCCGGATGGAGCCTGCTTTACCTGCTCGGCTACACTCTTTACGGCATTTGCCACATCGGTATTGTTACTCTTTGCAAAACTGGTTGTGGTGGCAGCTACTACCATCATCAACGAAATCATAATCTTCTTCATTCCTTATTATATATTAAAAGGGTTATACTTCATTGTACTCGTTCCACGATTTTTTCTTTTCTACCGCTTCCCGATTACGAGCGCAAAAGTAAGAAGATTATTTCTATCCTCCAAATATCAAAACCTACCTTGTATGAAATGCCATTCTGTATGTATCAAATGACAAAGAGGAGGCGTCATAAGTCTAAATTACAGTTGGCGCATAACAGTTGACCTACGCATGCACATCACCTGTTGTGCAAGCGCATATCAGCTGATATGCAAGCGCACAACAGCTGTTGTGCGACCGGAGATACTAACTAACTCAAAAACATATACTATCTTTTCTAACAACTTATACTATGTTTTCCAACAACATATCAGTAACATTCCAACAAACAAAAAAAGGTGAATCATTTACTTATGACACACCCTCTTTGCTAAATCAGACACGCAACTGATCTTATCTTATAATATTATACCCAAACTCATAATCCCCATTCTTCAGCCATTCGGGAACATCTTCCCCATTTTCCATAAGGCCTTATTCCTCCTTTTTTAGTTCAAATTACAATTACAAAAATACCTCCCGTCAATATTTATAACCAAAATTCATATACCTACAAGTTTGGAATCTAGCGATAAAAACAAGAGGATTGAGAGGCTGGGATTCTCTGTTTTCTGCTCTATATTAAGAACAAGCCCTATAGTTGTACGACTATAAAGTTACAGTTGTACGACTATACATGCTATGGTTGTACAACTGTAGAGTTATGGTTGTACAACTATAGGGGTTATAGTCGTACAACTATAGATTTTCCTCAACGGCATCATCTTGTCAAGAAATCACAAATATCTGATTATCAGTAAGTTTCTATTTCTCTTCATATTTGCGATATTCTCAAAGAAATAATAAGCATCTGAAAATACGAGAATCTCAGGCAAGCTAATGTAAAAAAGTTTCATTCTTTATAACGCCGCATCACTACATCTTCGGGATATTCTTACTGATTACTTACTTCATTTTCCACCCATCAATGGTTCCCGTCTTCGATGAGAAGTTGCAGCCTATCTGATAAATCTTTCTGCCATCTGCTGCATATTCCCTGGCGTAGCCCATATCCTCTATCTGCTTCAGGGCTTCCTCTGCCGAACCATCTCGCTTGAATTCGAAGATGTAGATATAGTTTTGGGGCTCAACCACACAATCTACCCTACCTTCGCTTTGCTGCTTTGACCAACGTCAGGAAACCGCTCCTCACTTCATCATTAGGGAAATCCAGGAGATAGGAATCGGTATCCATATTCCAGTCCTTAATGGTAAGATAACCGCTCTGATAAATCATAGGCAATGGTGCTTCCACATCTGCCTTGTAGTCGATAAAACTACTCGTAGGATAAAACCTGTTCACCATCTCGTTGATGTTCTCATCAAAATGAGACAATAGACGAACAAGATAGGTTGGCGAACCGGTGCGGAACCAATAATCCGCCAGAATCTTCTTGCTCAAAGCATTTAAGATACTGAAAGGATTATAGATATCAAGCATATTAGGACTGAAGTGATAACCGTCAAACTTCCTCTTCAGTTTGTATTTCATTCCTTCCTCTGTGGTCTTATATCTCACAGCCATCGCTTTGATCTGTTCCTCGAAAGTGGAATACAATTCCTCTTCCGTAATACCACAAAGTGCCTCGTAATGCTCATCCATACTGATGTCGTTAGGCTGATTGAAACCACTGAACACGCTTACCTGCGAGAACTTGGTAACACCCGTGAGCAAGACAAACTGTAGGTCAGCATCAGCTTCCTTGAATACAGAATATACGCCTTTGAGCAGATTGCGATTATAATCCTCCAAAGTCATCTTTCCATATTCATTCTGCACAGAAATATCCATATCCATCACATCAAGCAAAGGCTTGTCATACTCATCAATGAGTACGACAGCTCTCATTCCTGTTTTCTTATGAGCATTCCCTAACACAGCCTTAAAGCGACTACCTAAAGTCTCGGCCAACTCCTCACGCCCATAGATACGTTCTGCCATGGCAACAAACTCCTCCAACACTTTGTCTAACGCATAAGGCTCTACAAAGTTTTGACCACCAAAAGAGAGATGAAACACAGGATATTGCTTCCACTCCTTCTCCAGCTTGTCGATGGCAAGCCCCTTGAACAGTTCCTTCTTACCCTCGAAATAGCATTTCAAGGTAGATACGAGCAATGACTTTCCAAATCGTCGTGGACGACTCAGAAAGTATATTTTACCATTAGTCACTAAGTCATAGACCAATGCCGTCTTATCGAGATAAACATAACCATCTTCTATGATTTGTTCGAAACTCTGTATGCCGATAGGATATTTCATATTGCTGCCGTTTTAATTTTCTTTCGGCAAAGTTACAAAAAATAATGATACAAGCAAAGGAATAGCCCGAAAAAAATAACGAGATTGCAAAATACCATATTTGTGGGATTGTTGACAAGGAAAAAAAATAATACCTTTGCCTTTTGAAAATAATAGTTTAAAATCATGGTAGAAACAATGAATAATATTGGAAATAGACAGCCGGATAGCAATGCTGGCTGCAGTAAGCAAAAAGGAGTGAAGAATAAGCAAACCCGGCAGCTGGTACTATGGATTGGTGCTTTGATAGTAGGCGCCGTCTTGGGGATATTCGGCATCAGCTGGCTGGATAGTCTGATGAACTTCATAGCCACGGTCTATACCCGCTTATTCCAGCTTCTGGCAGTACCAACCATAGCCTTGGCTGTTATCACAACCCTGGCATCCTTGGGCAACCAGGCAGATACCGGTAAGATATTCCGCCACGCCATCACCTACACCCTGCTCACAACGATAGCAGCTGCAGCAGTGGGACTGGTGCTCTACAACATCGTTGCTCCAGGCAATTTACCTACAGCCTTGGTACAGAGCGGTATGGCGGATGTTCCCCAAAAGCTGGGAGAAACCAGCTATTATGACCATATTCTTGGGGTAATACCCAACAACATCATCAAGCCGTTTGCCGAAGGAAATGTACTCTCTATATTGATTTTGGCGGCAGCAGCAGGTATTGCTTTAGCCAAGATGCCATCAAGCGATAAGAAAGAAGTCGTGATGAAGGGATTGTTTGGTCTGCAGGATCTGCTCTTCATGCTGATTCATGGATTAATCTGGGCTCTGCCTCTGGGTATCGTTGCCTTTGCAGCACAACTCTCAGCCCAGTTCTCTGCGGGTATCGTGATGGCTTCTCTAGGAAAGTACGTAGCTGTTATCCTGGGAGGTAATGTCATTCAATTCTTCATCATCCTTCCGCTCTTCCTCTTGGCTAGAGGCTTGAATCCAGTGCGTACACTGGGCAAGATGATGCCGGCAGTATTAATGGCTCTGTTTACAAAGAGTTCTGCTGCTACGTTACCGGTAACGATGCAGACAGCAGAAGACAGACTGGGAGTTTCCAATCAGGTTTCCCGCTTTGTATTACCTATCTGTACTACCATCAACATGAATGGTTGCGCTGCGTTTATCCTCGTAACCTCCTTATTTCTGATGCAGAATGGAGGAATGCCATTACCTTGGACTACGATGATTCTCTGGCTCTTCATTTCAGTTATCTCAGCAGTGGGTAATGCAGGAGTACCGATGGGATGTTATTTTCTTACCCTATCTCTGATGTCCGGTATCAATGCTCCTATCGGCATCATGGGCATCATCCTGCCAATCTATACTATCATCGACATGATAGAGACGGCAGAGAATGTATGGTCTGATTCCTGTGTCTGTGCCATGGTGGATAGGGATTTGAAAAGATAGAAACAATAGTGAACATGCAAAAATATCACCATGATTGTAGGATAAGGGCAGAAAAACTTTGTGCTTTCAAGATTTATTCGTACTTTTGCAGTCAAAAACAGAAAGGGAGGGATGAATGCTGATGCAGAAATCCCTCTTTAAGTATAACAAAAAAGAAGAAAGCCTATGTTCCATATCGCTCAATACTTCCCTATCACAGACCCTACGTTGATATTCTTCGTAGTGCTCCTCATCATCCTCTTTGCCCCTATCATCATGGGTAAACTCCGTATCCCGCACATCATCGGTATGGTGCTGGCAGGTGTGCTCATAGGCAAATACGGACTGAATATCCTGGAGCGCGACTCTTCGTTTGAGCTCTTCGGAAAGGTGGGACTCTATTACATCATGTTCCTCGCTGCACTGGAGATGGATATGGAAGGCATGAAAAAGAACAAGTCGCGACTGCTTATCTATGGCCTGCTCACCTGTTTTATACCGTTCTTCCTCACCTATGGCATGAGCATCTGGCTGCTCCACTACTCTGCCAAGGCTTCCTTCCTGCTGAGCTGCATCATGGCATCCAATACGCTGATTGCCTATCCTATCGTTTCGAGATACGGACTGCAACAGAAACCGAGCGTTACGCTGAGTGTGGGGTCGAGCATGATTTCGCTGCTCATAGCCCTGATTATGCTTGCCGGACTGGTAGCATCGTTCAGCAAGCATGACGGCGTACTGTTCTGGGTATTCTTCACCCTCAAGTTTGCCGCCTATTGTGGCGTGATGATCATACTGATTCCCCGACTTACAAGATGGTTCTTGCGAAGATACAGCGATGCGGTGATGCAGTTTATCTTCGTACTTTCGATGCTCTTTATGAGTGCGGCACTTTCGCAGATAGTGGGCATTGAGGGCGTTTTCGGTGCTTTCTTCGCCGGTCTGATATTAAACAGATATATTCCGCATGTTTCGCCACTGATGAACCGCCTCGAATTTATCGGCAATGCCCTCTTCATTCCTTATTTCCTGATAGGTGTGGGCATGCTAATCAATATCAATCTGCTGTTTCAGGGCAGTCATATTCTATGGGTCGTGTTCTGTATCGCCTTCTTCGGAACCCTGGGCAAAGCCATCGCAGCCTATATCGCCTGTCTGGGTTTTCGATTGCCACTTTCTTCGGGTCACATGATGTTCGGACTCACTTCGGCTCATGCTGCCGGAAGTATCGCCATGGTGATGGTGGGTATGCATCTGCTCGTAGCACCGGGCACTTACCTCGTCAACGATGATATGCTCAATGGTGTGGTTATGATGATTCTGATTACCTGCATCATCTCATCCATCCTTACCGACCGGTCTTCGCAGAAGATTATCCTGAGAGACAAGGAACTGCCTGATGCGGAAGACGACAAGAAGGTGAGCGATGAGAAGATTCTGGTTCCGGTGAAATATCCTGAATATGCCGACAACCTGATGAGTCTGGCGTTTCTGGTGAGAAACCAGAAACTGAACAGGGGACTCATCTGCCTGAATGTGGTATATGAAGACAAGGACATGCGATACAACCAGGAACAGGGAAGACGGATTCTGGAACATTGCAGTCAGCTGGCTGCTGCCACCGATGTGATGACGCAGACCCAGGTTCGTATTGCCGCCAACATCGCCAACGGCATCAAGCATGCCTTCAACGAGTTCCAATGTTCTGAGATTATCATCGGAATGCACATGCATCCTGAGGTTTCGCCGAAGTTCTGGGGCGAATTCCACCAGAGTCTTTTCAACGGATTGAGCCGCCAGATTATCATGGCACGCATCAGACAGCCGTTGAATACATTGAGAAGAATACAGGTAGCCGTACCTTCGAGAGCAGAGTTTGAGCCGGGTTTCTACCGCTGGCTGGAACGACTAGCCCGACTTGCCGGCAACCTCGACTGCCGCATCCAGTTTCATGGCAGAGAAGAGAGTCTGGCGCTCATCAATGAATATATCAAGAACCGGCATCCGGAAGTGCGTGCCGATTATACCCAGATGATTCACTGGAACGAGTTGCCGCAGCTGGCTTCGCAGATATCTCCAGACCACCTGTTCGTGGTAGTAACCGCCCGTAAGGGAACCGTATCTTACAAGACTGCACTGGAGCGTCTGCCGGAAGAAATAACGAAATACTTCTCAGGTACCAACCTGATGATTATCTTCCCCGACCAGCATGGTGATTCCTACGGCGACCAGCTTACCTTCGCTGAGCCTCAGCATCAGGAAGAGATCAGTGCTTACGAATCATTCCTGCAATGGTTTAAGAAATTCAGAAAATAAAGAGAAAACAGAGGATACTACTAAAAAAGGTCGCCAAAATGCTGGCGACCTTTTTTAGTATATAAACATTCAAAACGATTCGGATTAATCAAATCGATTCGAATGATTTATTTCTTCTTACAATCGTCTTTCAGGGGAAACTTACTAAGCATAGTCAAATGTTAAAAAACACCCTAAATACGAAGAATTCCACAACAAAAGCCTTTAATATCAATCTTTTTCCTTACCTTTGTGTTCTATATTTGGCAATTCTTAAAAAGAAAAGTCAATCGGTTTTTCATCTAACCTCTGGATATAACATTGGAAGATAAAATCAAACAGCCTTTAACGGCTAATGCTTCATTGTATAATGGGCAACCTACCGACACAGGTTCATCGTGTCCAAGTGCAAGACTTACCTCTTGTACGCCCTCCATCTCAAAGAACAAAGGTGGGGTGTCGGTAAAGAATGTGCCTTCACGAAACAAGCAATGGTTTGTATTAAGAGTTTCTTATGGGCGTATTATCAAGGCAAAAGCATTCGTTGAGGCTAAAGGATTGGAATGTTATGTTCCTTTGCGATATAAAGAGGTAAGAAAGCAAGGAAAGAAGCGAATCATCACGGAGCCTCTTCTCCCCTCTTTTCTCTTTGTTCATGCATCAGCAGAGCAAGTTGATTCTCTTTTGCAAGATAAGAACATCAAGGCTTTTGAAAATAGAGCTTTGTTGAGTTACTATTACGACCATACTTCACATTGTGAAAATGCGCCAACCAAGAATCCTCCTCTTATCATTGCCGATACAGCTATGGATAATTTTATCCGTTTAACCTCCATACATAATCCTCACATTATCCCTGTTACTTCGGATAATATCAAATATAAGTTAGGAGATGAAGTAGTGATTACAGAGGGTGAGTTTAAGGATATACATGGTAGAGTGACAAGGATTGCTGGGCAACAGAGAGTGGTGGTAGAACTTTTTGATGGATGCCTGGTGGCTACGGCGTACGTGCCAAAGGAGGCGATGAGGAAATGTATTGCTACGCAATCAACGAAAATTTGTTAGATATGAGGAAGTCTATAATCTCAAAAGAATAAAGATAGTTTGTACTGTTGCCGGACAAACGAATAAGTGGCTTGCCGAGTCTCTGTAATAGCACAATGACCATTAGTAATACATAATAAATAAATGTCTTAATCATAACAACAATAAAATGAACAACGATACACTCCAAGAAATCATATCCGTATATCATTCTTTACAGAAAGACTCTTTACCTGAAAAAGGTGAAGGATGGGTTAATATGGCAAAATTTGGTCCTGCTTTACTCAAAGCAGGTATAGATTACAAAGGTATGGGATATGAAAAACTCTATGAATTTGTCTCCAAATCAGGCGTATTCGAAGTATATTCCGACACTTCTTGCAAAGTGCCTGTAAAATATATCAAAGAGAAAGAACCCCGAAAGGATATTTCTAAAAAGTATAGGACGGAACGTGCGCAAACAATATATACGGATTCTAATGAGGTAGTAAAGGTTAAGCGAAGATTGCGCCTTGACAACAATATGTTCATAGGGCAGTTCGCACCGCAGAAGAATGAAGGCTGGTATACGATAACGGACATACGCAATACTGATTTTACGAAAATAGAGGATAGAGAGCGAGGAGTAAAGAATTTGTCGATTTCATTCAGAAGTACGAAAAAAGAATTTAATCGTTTTGCTTATTACAAGTTCACCTGGGTGTTGCTAAAAGTCGAACCTCTAAAGTTCGGTATTGATTTGTGCGAGGAAATAACGCCAATATACCCTAAGGGCATTGTAAAAAGTCTTTACGAAGGTATTATGCGCTATTCTGCTGGTGCTGCGAAGAAGATTACTCGTTCGCTTGATACTCTCAAAAAGCAGTTAACCCAAAGTGGTAAAGAAGTATTCATCTACGAGTTGTTGCAAAATGCAAATGATTATCCTCGCCATACTATAATTAACGACAAATATCAATCTTTGCCTGTTGATGTAGAATTTCATTTAACCAAAAACTACTTGATATTTCAACATACGGGTGAATATTTTAATCCCAAGAATATTGCAGCTATTTGTGATATAAATGATGGCGAGAAGGCTGACAATGCCGAAGCCATCGGCTACAAAGGTATAGGTTTTAAGACTGTTTTTCTTGACAACGACTATGTTCTTCTCAATACTGGTAATTACACATTTAGGTTCGACAAGTCTGCTACGGATGTAATCAATACACCATGGCAGATATTGCCAATTTGGACGGAATATAATGAGATTGATAATGAAATCAAGTCTGTTTTCCGTCAGCATCCTACCGAAGAGTTCAGAGTAAAATTCGCTCTCCAACCACGAGATACGGATATTCTGACTGGTGAAGACAGAGAGGATAACTACATCAATTTGTTTACCAATGTATTCGACTCGGAGCGTGTTATATTGTTTATCCCGAACATCAAGAAGGTTAGCATCTTTATTGATGGTCAAGGTAAACCGATTGTACGTGAGAAAGACAATAAAGACTGGTGTGTATCAGATTCTCTTATAGATGATATTCCTGAGGACATTACAGATAAGATAAACGATGTCTTGGAAAATCCAGAATCTCTTCGTTCGGATGGTTATGAGAAAATACCAGAGAAGTACATGAACTTCCGTAAGACTGCGGTAAAGTTTGCGTGCAAGAAAGTTAAAAGAAAGTTGATGCCTGTTGATGATGCCATGCTTTATTGCTATCTGCCAGCAAAGCGTACTGATTGGGGCTTCAATTTCCTAATGAACACCGATATGGTGCCCAACGGACAACGTGATGATATTGAGGATATCGAACTCAATCATGTTATTACTCGTATCGCAGGTAAACAGTTCTTTTATTGGATTAAGCAGCTTATTGAAAGCAAAAAATATGACCTTGACTCTATCTTTGCACTTGTCCCAGACTTTGATGAGTGCAAGAAGAGGCGCGTGTACAAGACGTTTATAGAGGAGTTCCAAGAAGAATTTGAAAAGCTCATAAAAGAAGAGCCTTTTATCCCATGCGTAGATAAGGATGGTGAACAAACTTTTGAATGCATCGATAATATTATCAACGACATGACTGGCATGACAGCGAACGGAGTCATATCTGACGAAGACTTCATAATTTTTATGGATTTGGGTGATTACTCCTTGCCTGTTGACGAATTAAGACAATCGGAGGCATTCATGGATTTTTTGTACAAGCATTCTCCTTCGAGCCTTGATGTAAAGATTGATGCTGTAATAAAGAAATGTGAGGAAACTGATTTCCAAACATGGTTGACGGTTCCCGAAAACAACACACGATTTATAAGACATTGGTTGAGTAAGGATGATTTAGACGAGTTTGCGAAGAAAAATATATTTATTGAATATAAAGGCGATTTGTTTACAGCAGGAAATCTCTACTATGATTTTGACACAAATTGTAATAGTTTAGGATTCTTGCGTAGATTTGTACCGCATCTTTGTGAGACATCAAAAGCAAATTTTGAGGGAAATGAAAATTGGAAATCATTTGTAGACAAGCATTTCCGGCCTTTCTTTGCGGCGTCTATGATTACGGATTACATTCTATCCAACGAGGACGCCATGACGTTGCTTAACGTACCAAGCAATTCTGTTGCATTTTATCGTTATCTTGCAGTAAATAAAGTTGATTTAAAGGCTAATAAGACAAAGGTTCCGTACATTACCGAGGATGGTGATGCAAGTACCGACTATACCAATTATCACTACTTCTTCAACGAAGATGCTCACGACTTAACACGTGAGAAATGGTTGGGCGAGAATGTTATCAACGTACTATCGCGTATCTATTTTGACAGTCTGGCTGATGACGAGAAAGATTGCTTAACTGCAATATTTGCTAACCTTGGATTCAACGAATTTACCAAGGACTCGTTCGCTACTACTGTCATAGTTGGCGATGCCGATTTCCGAGCAAAAGTTAACGCAGCCATAGAAAACAATTATGCCGCTAACAAAGCATTTGTTGAATATGTTTACGGTTGTGAAGCGCAGTTGAAGGAAAACTGTTTCAAGGATTATGTCTTGCGTTGTGTTGACATCCACAAAAATGAGGTATATCTTTGCAACGACGACGTGCGATACTTCAATCAGGATGCGTATGCTCAGAACAGCACCTATGCTGACAATATCAATCATGCTTGGTTGCAGGATAGCATGATGTATGCTCTATCGAATGATTACTTTGAAGGTCATGAGAAGGAAGAGGTAAAGAAACTGGAATCGTTCTTGCGTCAGCAGTTTGGCGTTAAGACCTTCACAGACAAGTCGTTCTTCACAGATGTTGTAATTAAGAACAAGGCGATTATCTATGCCAATCTTGTTGACGAGGCAACTATGCTCACATTCTTAGAATACCTGAAGCGAGACGCAGACAGACTCTTTGATGAAACTATGAGTTTCAACGACATCAAAGATATGCCTTTACTTGCCTATGACGGAACCATAGTAAGAGCAAGGGAACTTAATATCCTGTATATCGAATACAATGAGGACGCAAAGACTCTATACGAGAAAGCATGGTGTCCGAAGACGTATGTTGTACTCTCACAGAAATATACCGATGATTTCTCTCAGGATATGCGTCAGCTATTCAAGATAGTGAAGTTTGACATCAATACCACAACAGACCTTCTTGCTCAGAACGCAAACTTGCGTAAATCGGTTAATGTTATTAACATTAACATTGATTTCTGGCGATGGGTAAAGGTTAACCAGAAGCAAATTGCATCTGTTGATAAGTTTAAGGCTATTCCGTTGCTTGACAAAAACAATGCGCTTATAAATGGTGCATCACTTTACATTTCTGACACCTATCAGCAGGAGCAAATTGAGGCGTTGGTAACTAAGTATGTAAAGGAGGCGCATTTTGTGTCTTCGTCTTACATTGAAACCGCCAATGAGAACGAGAAAGCAGAGTGGATGAAATTATTCAGAAGACTTGATCTTAAGTCCGATAATAGAGATATTCTTTTCTCAGACATCTTGCCTAAGCTTTCAACTATTGAAACTGAGTCTTTGGATTCGATTGTAGCGATGATGACCAAGCACCTTAAAGATCTGAAGGATAAATGGGCAGAAAGGAAATACCAAATTATGCAATTGAGAGTTCGTACTCAATCTGCCGATTATAAGACTCTTGATCAGGTAATAATCGTCAACGTGGATGAGGATTCAGTATCTGAACCATTCAAGTACATCACTCTTGCCAACGAGGTTCATCCCGATATTCTAAAGGCAAATAAGAACTTGCTTCATGCTATCTCTGAAGAGTATGGTAATCGCAATCTCATTACCACAAAGCAAATGTGGATTGACGCAAAGGTTAAGGATTATCTTACAAAGTTTGCTGCCGATGAGAATAGCGTTGCAGACATTCACATTCAGTTTGTACGTGAAGTAGCCAAGATACAGAGTGAGTATGACATAAAAGACACACTTCGTAAGCAGATAAAGTATCTGGTCAAGTCTAATGAAACGACATACAAGTTTGCTCATGAACTGACACTTGGAACAGCATATTCTCCAACATGCGACTTTGAGGCAAATGGTGTGTCAGAATTGCCGTATCTTTCTGACACTTACATCTTCGAAGGCAATAAGGATATCATCAAGCAATATTTCAAGGCAGAAAACTTGCATCAGAATATAACACGAGAAGACTTAAAATCTCTCGCAAACCGCACATTTGCTTGTTATTTCTGGTCGAAATGTTTCTCTCGTCGCTTGGTCGAATATGAATCATGGGTGGAAGACGGATGTTTCAATAACCGCATATGCATACCAACAGAGAATTCTGTTCAAAAGCCGGAGTTGTTGTATGCACCTCATATAGCTGGTTATGCTGTTCGGGCCAAGGTACCCCAATGGCAAGAGAAGGTTCCTTGCAAAGCTATTGTTGACTCTATTGACAATCGTGATGCTCGTGAATTATTTGAGAAGATCAACTTCTGTAAGGCTCTTTCTTTTGAAGATTGCCTTTATTACCTTGCTCGTGTTACGCATCCAAGAGAGGAAGAGACTCATTACCGCAGTATAGTGATTAACTGGATGCTGTCTTCGCCTATTCAAGATGAGACTTTGGTTGACAACTATCGTAAAACGCCAACTGCAGAATGGCGTAATGGTAAGGGGCAGAAGAAGCATATTACGGAACTTTATGCTATCCATCCGGATGCGACACAGGAAAGGAACATTTTCCGTGGCGATGAATTTGTTATGCAAACAAGTGCTTTCCCTTATGATACAGATTCGTTTGTCAAGGTCTGCAACATGCTGAAGATAAAATGTCTGACAAGTTCTGATTTTGTCGCAACACCTATAGGCAAACAAGATGAAACAGCTGATATGGTTGCCATACTCAGACCTCGTCTGCTTATCTTGTCGGCTATCGAGAATCCAGACAGATTCCAAGAACTCTACGAACGCTATAATACAAAGCTGTCGCAGTATCATTTTGTCGTATGTGAAAAGATAGATCTCGGTTATGACACTATACATAATGATGTGGAGCGTATCTATAACTATGACTATCACCTTTATTATGTAAGCTCATGGAAGCATAATCGTACCTTTACAAAGTTCTGTAGTAGATTGAAGCGACTGGTAGGTTTTGACGTGTATGATAATGTATGTGAAGACGTTCTTGATGATAGTGTTTCTGTAGAAGCGTGCATCGAAAAGTATTGCTCTTCGCTTGCATACGATGAAAAGTTCCGCACTTATCTCAGATTGTTGGATTTGACCATCAACGTTGAGCCAGAGGAAGAACAATCTATCGAAACAGAAACTGATTACTATAGCAATGCTACGAATGAACCAACAGATTCTGCTACAGAAGCAACTACAGAGACATCAACAGAAAATCAACATGTTGATGATACGGAAACTATTCGCGAGGCTGACAAGCCTAGTGCACCAAAGAAAAATGTAACGTTAAGACCTGTTAACGAACTTGAAGTTGGGGAAAAAGCAGAGACATCACCCAAAGAACCTATTCAAACCGCATCGCAGCAGCCAACTTCTGACTTTCGTCCACAACAGCAGTCGCAACAAACTGAATCATCAGTTGGTCAAACAACGTCATCTACAGCAGAGGAAGAGCCAGAAGATGACCTTGGTCAGTATGACACATATGAACAGGTTGATAAAGAGGATAGTGAAGACTACTATGACACAGGTGAAACAGACGATGTAGAAGCTGACGTTGATGAAGATGTTGACACAACGGATAGTGTCAGCACAAAGTATTCTAATACTCATACGTCTAACACGTCTCACGCTTCATCAAACAAGCCTCAGAATGATTATGATCCTGACCGTAATGGGTACATGGAATCTGCTGATAAGGACAAGAATTATCAACCTGTTGGCGACAGTCCTTACAAACCTCGTACACGTAAACATCCGAAGAACTTCACCAAAAAGGAATTAGAACGCCTTCGCTCACATGGAACGCCTCTTGAACTAGAATCATTACCACCAACGAGGGAGGAAATAGATCTCTTAGCTCAATGTAACATCAAGCCAGAGCAGATTGCCGACACCAACTATCTTGCTCAGTTGCGTCTGTACCAGAATCTCAAAAATGAGATGCACGCAGAGCCTGAGGAAACAATGGAAGAGTTCGTGCGTAATGCGAGTGATGTAACTGTACACAAACTTAAAGATGGTAGATACATTCATACTTGTAGTGCTGCTCGTGGCGTGATGTATACTTCTCCTTCTGTATGGAATAAGATGGTTGATGACAAGTGGAAGATTTGTGTTTATCTTGATGGACAAGGCAAGAACTTCCATTATATTAACAACGCCGAGGAATTCTTGAAACTTGTAGAAAAAGACGATGTTGTTATCAAGATTACCGGCAAGGAGAAAGTTGATGTAGTAAGGGCTCTTTATACAGGCATACTTGAAGATGCCAAAGGTACTGCATACACCTTGATTCGTGTGGCTGCTCGCACAAATATGGATGCCGTATTCGCTCACTATGTTGGTGCTATGGCAGAAACGGAAGATGGTAACGATGATTATAACGATAACGACTATTGATTATGATTGACAATATCAAACTTGCAAACTATAAGTCCTTCTTTGCAGACCAAGTAAAGGAGGCTATCGACGAGCAGCAAAAAATCAATCGCTCGCAGATGCGGAACTTATTCAAGGCAGGTGAATTATCGCTTGCTTATGTTGATTCCATTCAGCATGAGACAGGCATGATTATCCTCAAATTTCCTCGGCGTATGGCTCCACGCTTGAAAGTTCTGAAGGGCGTGTGCATAATTAAGAAAGGTGCAAAGCAAGCATTAGGTGAACACGTTACGGAGTGGAGCTGCCGTTGGGAGGAGTTTGTTGATAATAAGGATTTTCATTCTCCAGGTTCTGACATGACTCCAATGTACTATGTTCATACTGGTGTTTCCAACTATGACTATGTTGCATGCTCTGGATTCAGTCTTAAATTGTACGATATCTTGTCAAAGGCGTTGGCTGATGGCAAAAGTCTTTCACTTATCGTCCATAATCCATTTCCTCCTGTAGAGTATTTCCGCAACCTTGCTAGCTATATGGATGCATTCTCTTCAAACGAGGAATTGAACATAGAATCGACCATCAATTACGAGGAATGGACACCCGAGGAACTTGCGTTTGATGAACAGAAGCCAACAGGCATTTCTGATACAATCATAGACACGCTCGCTAATGAACATTGTTGTATCGTACAAGGTCCTCCAGGAACTGGTAAGAGTTACACCATCGCTTCTGTGGTTTCATCGTATCTTGATGCTGGCAAAACCGTCTGCGTCACCACCATGGCGAACAAGGGCCTTATCGAGTTGATAAAGCAGATGCCTTTGCAGAAGTATGTGAAGGGAGGTCGTATCAGCAAGACAAATCTCTCTATTGACGAACGCAAACAGGTGTCTGGTGTAAAAGCTGCTTCTGCCGACTTGCAGGTCCCTGATGGCGAAATGCTCTGTGCGACAAACTATCAATTGTCAAGCGTTTTTAGCGAAAAGAAAATGACTCTGTATGGTTTGCCACAATACGATTTGATAGTCATAGAAGAGGCTTCTCAAGCATTCCTTACTACTATAGTTGCATTCAAACAGTTGGGCGTGGATTGTATGATAGTAGGTGATCCTATGCAGTTGCCACCTATCGTGAAACTCAATAATCCGCAGTACAATTCTTGGAATGTATCAACGCAGGTGGAAGGCTTGAAGACGATGGCTTTAGGTTCGCAAATAAAGTCTTATCGTATTGTAACGACATTCCGTCTTACAAGTCGTTCGGCTGCTCTTACCAAGTGCTTCTATGGCAACCGCTTTGTTTCGGTAAAGAAAGAGTATCTTGATTTTGCTGATGCAAACAGTCCTCTTTTCCCATATGAAGGAGGGTGCCTGTATCATTGTACATGCAATGTAAGCAATGGAGTGTATTCTGATAAAGCGGATTCTATTATACGCAATGTAATTGGCATAATGGAGAGGTATTATCCAACACGTACTCTTGCTATTATTACTCCATTTCGTGATTCTGTGAAAGAACTTCAAAAGCGATTCTGTACATCTGACATAGAACTGGATATTACTATAGAAACAATAGACCGAATCCAAGGAATGACTGTTGACTATGCTATTCTCTATGTTCCAGGACGCAATCCAGGTTTTGCGCTTGAGGATTGCCGCTTCAATGTAGCAACAAGTCGTTCACTTAGCACAACACTTATTATCTCTGACATTCCGTTAAATGAGTTCCATACTGTTTCACCAACTGTCTTGCAATTCATTGAAAATTGCGATAGATATGATGGTGGAGCTCGAGTTATTACAAGTGACAGTTTTGAAGAAAAGCCAATTACAGGGTCAAACAAAACAGCAGTAGAACCAACTTACCCCAAAAACGCAGCTCCAACAATTGGTGTCAAAGTAGTTGGTAAGATTGATTTATCAAGGTTTGAACGCAAGAAGAAGGAACTGAGTTCTAATAAAAAGAATTTCTATATCATTGACACGAACATCTTTGTAAACTGCCCAGATATTCTCAGTAAAATCGATAAAACATATCCAATTATTCTTTCCGCAAAGGTAACAGATGAACTTGACAAAATGAAGATAAAGTTGAATGATGAGTATAAACGTAATGCAGAAAAGGCGCTTCGTAATCTTAATAATGAAACACAACATGAGGTCATCTATGAGTTTGCTGACACTTCTTTATTGCCAGAAGATTTTGACAAGCGTTCACCTGATAATATGATCCTTTCTGTTGCTTTAAAATACAAAGGTGAGAATCCTATTGTATTGACATCTGATAATGGTTTACAGTTGAAATCAAAAGCATTAGGCTTATCCACGATAAGTCTAAAAAGTTTCTTAAAACGATAATCCAATGCTCGAACTCGAACTACAACAATACCTCCTTCGCAACTACCCACAAGAGAATGCTCGCTGTGAGTGGAAGGAATTTAAGAATCTGAAGAACTCGTTCTGTGGGGACGAGAAGGATGATGTTATTTCCTACGTGTCAGCTATTGCCAACATGGAGGGTGGACATCTTGTGATTGGTGTAAAGGATAAGACGCTTGAAATAGTCGGGACTGATATTTCAAGGCTTACTTTTAATGGGCAACCTGCAAACACTCAGTCGGCAACGTTCAAACTCACAGAACAATGCACTTATCTTTCATCTGAAGGTCTAAGCATTGAGGAGTTTATAACCGATGATACAAACAAGCGAGTATGGATAATACATATTCCAAAGCACTTGCCTCGTCGCCCTGTCCTTGCCCACAAGAAGGCATGGCAACGCATAGAAGATTCGTTGGTGGAATTGACCCAAGAAAGAATGTCTGTTATTCTTGAAGAACCAATCTATGCAGCAAAGGACTGGTCTGCAGAAATTGTACCTGATGCAACAATAGACGATTTGGATGAGGTTGCTATTGCCAAGGCTCGAATGATGTTCAAAAAAGTCCATAGCCGTATTCCTGCAGAAGAAGTGAATGCTTGGAATGTTCAAACTTTCTTGAGCAAGTGTGGATTAACGAGAAACGGAGGTATTACTCGGGCAGCTATCATTTTGTTGGGTAAATACGAATCCGCTTTCAAACTGCGTCCTGCTGTTGTACAGGTTACTTGGACACGGCGAGACAAGAACCAGGAAGTGGTTGACTACGAACACTTCACAGTACCTTTTATATTAACGGTGGACGAAATCCTCTCAAAGATAGAGAATCTGACATTGCGTGAAATGCCTGGAGGTACGCTTTTCCCCGACACGATGAAGCAGTATGACGACTATACCATCCGTGAGGCCCTTCATAATTGTATTGGCCATCAAGACTACACTCTCCAGCAACGCATCAATTTCGTGGAGAATCCAGGATATCTGTATTATTCCAATGCTGGCACATTCATTCCTGGCACTTTGGAGAATGTTTTGAGGAACGAAGAGCCTCAGACGCATTTCCGCAATGAATGTTTATGTAGGGCGATGGTAGATTTCAACATGATAGATACCGTAAGCCGTGGTATCAAGAAAATGTTCAATGAGCAATGGCGCAGACACTTCCCTATGCCTGACTATGAGATTGACCAGATCAAGAAGAAAGTAGTTGTCCGCATCTATGGCAATGAAATCAATAAACGATACACTGATTTGTTGAAGACAAACAATACTCTTTCTCTCTGGGATTGCATCTCACTAGACGCAGTACAAAAAGGCAGAACTATTCATGAGGATATAGCGCAAGATTTGCTCGAACGTGGACTGATAGAAGGTGAGGCTCCGCATTACAGCATTTCTCTTAGCATTGCTAAGAACACGCATCAACTGCCTTCTTACACAAAAACCAAAGGATTGGATAAGGAGAGGTTGCGTCAAATGGTTCTCCAATATCTCAGCAATGCAGGAAGTGAAGGTGCCAAGCGAGATAGTATATACGAATATCTGAAGGATGTTCTTCCACAAAACAAGACGGAAGAACAAAAAATTCGTATGCTCGGAGATTTGCTCAAAAATATGAGCAAAGAGTATTTAATAAAAGCAGAAGGACGAACTTGGTATGTCATGCCTCAATCATAGAGGACATATTATAGCGGATTATAGCGGAATTATAGCGAATTCGTCATTATTATAGCGGAAAATCCGTCGAATTTCGACGGATATAGCGAAGTAAATCAACTAAAAAAGGTCGCCAACATTTTGGCGACCTTTTTTAGTATATCAACATTCAAAACGATTCGGATTAATCAAAATGATTCTTATGAATTATTTCGTATTTAGAACCAGCTTCTTCGTTTTCATCTTTTCTCCCGCTACCGAAAGTCCTACCTTTCCAGGCTTATCACCGACGCACAATATTACGAGGGCGGAACCCTGGAAGAGATGGCGCTGAATGGTTTTCTCCAGCTGGGTCTTTCCGATATGAAGTTCATCCGATGTGATGTTTCCATTATCCACCGCCACGATATTCGCATCGCCTTTTACGGTGAAAGTCAACTCATCGAATGCCTTGGCATTCTTATCTAAAAATATTTAATTTTCACCCAAATAGCCAAAACTACTATCAATTAACAAGATATTTAAAATATGGAAATATCAATCTAACATCTCAAAGAAATTCAACTTTAAAAAAAATGTAAAGGCGATTTCATTTCTTAAAATATGTTTAAGAAAAGCGGGAAAACACCCTTCACCACCCTTCACCTTTAATAAATTGATCTACAGAATGTTAAATAAAAAGGTGAAGGGTGAAGGGTTGAAAACTCTATTTATATATGTACGCGTGGGTAAAGGAAAAAAAGGTAAAATCAAAAAGTACCCTAGGGTCAAAAATCGAAAAAGCCCTAAAAAGAATATAATATAAAGATTTAAAATATACCCTTCACCCTTCACCTCGTCACCCAACACAGCTTCCAAGTCTTCTTTATCGAAGATATTTTCTTATCCTTCGGAGATATTCTGCTATCTTTCGGAGATAATTTCTTATCTATCGGAGTTATCTTTTTATCCTTCGGAGATATTTTCAGAATGATTTTATGGTATTTTCTGTACTTTATTTCCCGAATCCACGCAAATCGCACAAATCGCATAGGTAGGAAACGGAAATGTTGTATCTTTGCAACGTCAATCAGAAGTAATGCTGGATTCCTGAAAAAAACGACATAAAAATTTGGAAGTTAGAATTATTCAGCGTAATTTTGCAGATGAAAATCATAAAACAGAAACAATATGCAAACAAGTAAATACCTATTAGCTACAAAAAGAGATGCCGAATGGGGACTCACCATCAGCACCGTGGGACGAGAAGAAATCGCCCCAGGAGAAGCCTATCCAACAAAAGGACATGCTGACGGATATTACTTCGATCTTCAGAAGGGAAGAATACTCGACGAATACCAACTGCTTTACCAGCCAGAAGGTGAAGGAGTGTTCTGTTCTGCCCATCTCCCGGAAACAAAGATCAAGGCTGGAGACATCTTCCTGCTCTTTCCCGGTGAATGGCATAGCTATCATCCATCAGGCACCAAGGGTTGGAAAAGCTATTGGATCGGCTTCAAGGGCAAGAACATCGACGACCGCGTGAAAGCAGGGTTTCTTTCTCCTGAAAAGCCAATCTACCATGTAGGTTACAGTAACGAGATTATCGCTCTCTACGAAGAGGCTTACAAAACCGCACAGGAAGAGGTTGCTTTTGCACAACAAACTATGGCGGGTATCGTAAACCATCTGATAGGCAAAATGTATTCTCTGGAGAGAAATATCGTGTTGAGCAAGGATACCAAGCATGTTGACATGATCAATAAAGCCCGTTTGCGTATCCGAGAATCGCTTGAAGATACGCTCACCATCCAGGAGATTGCGCAGGAACTGGGCATCAGCTACTCTTCTTTCCGCAAGCTCTTCAAGGAGCATACCGGATTCGCTCCCGCCCTCTATCAGCAGAATCTGAAACTGCAGAGAGCCAAAGAACTGCTGTCTACCACCGACGAGAGCATCAAGGAGATTGCATACCGGCTCAATTTCGAATCGCCTGACTATTTCTCTGCCAAATTCAAAATTCAGACGGGCATGAAGCCATCAGATTTCAGAAATATGACGAGATAGTCAAAAAATAAGGCTCTAAAATCAATTTCTCTTGTTCCATATCCCTTTTTTGGTCTACCTTTGCAAACGTGAACAAATAACAGCAACTTAAAGACAAAATTCATAATGGAACAAAAGAAATACTTCTTCGCGGTAGACTTAGGTGCTACCAGCGGAAGAACCATAGTAGGAAGCTTGTCAGACGGCAAGTTTGACTTAGAGGAGCTGACCCGTTTCGACAACAACCTGATCGAAACAGGCGGTCACTTCTATTGGGATATCTACGCCCTCTACTTTGAGATTATCAAAGGATTGAAACTCGTAGCACAGCGTGGCATCCACATCCAGAGCATCGGTATTGATACCTGGGGATGCGACTTTGTATATGTAGACAAGAACGGAGATATCCTACGCAACCCGATGGCGTATCGCGACCCTCATACCATGGGCATCATGGAGAAATACTTTGATGAGAAAATCAGCAAGGAGAAGGTTTACGAAAAGACCGGCATCCAGTTTATGAATTTCAACTCATTGTTCCAGATGTATGCCATGCGCAAGGCAGGAAACGTGGCTCTGGAGAATGCCGACAAGATTCTCTTCATCCCTGATGCACTGAGCTATATGCTCACCGGCAACGCCATCTGCGAATATACCGTAGCATCTACTTCTCAGATTCTGAATCCGATGACCGGCGATTTCGACATCGACCTCGTGGAAAGTATCGGATTGAAGAGAGAACAGTTTGGCAAGATGACCCATCCTGCTACCATCATCGGCACACTGACCGAAGAGGTACAGAAGATAACAGGACTGAATGCCGTTCCCGTCATCGCAGTAGCAGGTCATGATACAGCCAGTGCCGTAGCAGCCGTTCCTGCCAAGAACGAGGAGTTTGCCTATTTGAGTTCAGGAACCTGGAGCCTGATGGGCATCGAGACCAAGAACGCCATCATCAACGAGAAGAGCTATGAGCTCAACTTCACCAACGAGGGCGGCATTGAGGGCACTACCCGATTCCTGAAGAACATCTGCGGCATGTGGATTTACGAGCGTTGCCGCAAGGAATGGAAAGACGAGGCTGCTGCCAACCAGAAAGATATGACTTGCCTGGGTCATGCAGAACTTATAGCTGAAGCCATGAAGCAGCCAGCCTTCCAAAGCATCATCAACCCGGATGATACCTGTTTTGCCAACCCATCGAGCATGGTAGAAGCCATCAAGCAGTATTGCGAAAAGACCGGTCAGCATGTTCCTCAGAGCTATGGCGAATTCTGCCGCTGCATCTTCGAGAGTCTTGCCCTCCGCTATCGCCAGGTATTCACATGGCTCAAGGATTTCGCCGACATCGACCTCAATGTGCTCCACATCATCGGTGGAGGTTCGCTCAACCAATATCTCAACCAGTTTACTGCCAACAGTTGTGGTGTAACCGTATTGGCAGGTCCTCAGGAAGGCACCGCCATCGGCAACATCATGCTCCAGGCAAAGGCATCGGGCTTGGTAAAGGATATTTGGGAAATGCGCCAGATTATCGCCAACTCGCTGGAGCTTAAGACATTCGAGCCACAGAACAAGGAAGCATGGGATGCGGCTTACGAGAAGTTTTTAAAGGTAAAAAAGTAAAAGGGTAAAAAGGTAAAAATAAACAATAATAACAAAATACATAAAAACAATGAAAGCAGATTTGATTTTAAAGAATTACGAGATTGCAAAGGAGCGCTATGCAGCTCTGGGTGTAGATACAGACAAGGCTATTGAGACTTTGGAGAAAACTCCTATCTCTCTGCACTGCTGGCAGGCTGACGATGTAGTTGGCTTCGAGCGCGGTGAGGCTGCTTCTGGTGGTATCCAGAGCACTGGTAACTATCCTGGCAAGGCTCGCAACATCGACGAACTCCGTCAGGACATCGAGAAGGTGAACTCTCTCCTGGCTGGTACTTTCCGTCTCAACCTTCATGAGATTTACGGTGAGTTCGGTGGCAAGCAGATTGACCGTAACGAGGTAACCGTAGACCAGTTTACAGACTGGATGCAGTGGGCTAAGGAGCAGAACATGAAGCTCGACTTCAACTCTACTTCTTTCTCTCACCCTAAGAGTGGCAGCCTCTCATTGTCAAATCCTGACCCAGCTATCCGCGAGTTCTGGATAGAGCACACCAAGCGTTGCCGCCGCATTGCAGACGCTATGGGTAAGTTCCAGAACGACCCATGTATCATGAACATCTGGGTACATGATGGTTCTAAGGACATCACCGTAGAGAAGGGTCGCTATCGCGAGATCTTGAAAAACTCTCTTGATGAGATTCTGGCAGAGGAGTTGCCTAACATGAAGTCTTGTCTCGAAGCTAAGCTCTTCGGTATTGGCTTGGAGGCTTACACTGTAGGTTCTCACGACTTCTACGCTGGCTACTGCGCTAAGAACAACGTGATGTACACCCTCGATACAGGTCACTATGAGCCAACAGAGAACGTATCAGATGCTGTTTCTGCGCTCCTGCTCTTCGTTCCAGAGTTGATGCTCCACGTATCTCGCCCAATGCACTGGGATTCAGACCACGTAACCCTCTTCGATGACAACACACGCAACCTCTTCTCAGAGTTGGTTCGTGCCAACGCACTCGACCGTGCTCACATCGGTCTCGACTACTTCGACGGTTCCATCAACCGTATCGGTGCTTACATCATCGGTGTACGTGCAGCCCAGAAGTCATTGTTGCAGGCATTCCTTGAGCCACTCAATACCCTCCGCAAGTACGAGGACGAGGGCAAGCTCTTCCAGCGTCTGGCTCTCCTCGAGGAAGAGAAGACATTGCCATTCGGTGCAGTATATGATTACTTCAACTTGAAGAACAACATCCCTGTTGGCGAGGAGTACATCGCTGACATCGAGAAGTACGAAGCAGAAGTACTTGCTAACCGCAAGTAAGTGAAAAACAAAGAACGAGTTTAAGTGAAGAGTGAAGAACGAAGAATTCAATAGTCTTATGGCTAAAAAGCACATGAATTCTTCACTTTTCGCTCTTCACTTAAAATCACTCTTCATTCTTCACTCTTCACTTAATTACCAAACAATATGGAAATATTAATAGGACTTTTAATCATAGCCATCGGTGCATTCTGCCAGTCCAGCTGCTACGTCCCAATCAACAAGATAAAAGATTGGAGTTGGGAATCATACTGGATAGTTCAGGGTGTGTTCGCATGGCTTATTTTGCCTTTTTTCGGCGCTATGCTCGCTGTACCTAGCGGACATTCCTTCTTTGAATTATTCGACGGATTCGGCTTCAATGTAGCTATGAGCATGCTCTTCGGTGTACTCTGGGGCGTAGGCGGACTGACCTTCGGTCTCTCCATGCGCTACCTGGGTGTGGCATTGGGTCAGAGCATCGTCCTGGGAACCTGTGCAGGTCTCGGTACTATCATGGGACCGGTGCTGCTCAACATCTTCTTTCCGGAACTGGATGCCCTCTCATCGCTCACCTTCAGCGTCATCCTCGGTGTGGTAGTCACCCTGCTCGGTATCGCCATCATCGGTGTGGCTGGCAGCATGAAGGCAGCATCGCTCTCAGAAGAGGAGAAGAAGGCAGCGGTAAAGGATTTCAACTTCCCTAAGGGTCTTGCCATCGCCCTGTTGGCTGGTTTCATGAGCGGATGCTTCAATGTGGGTCTCGCCTTCGGCGATGATATCCACTTCGGCACCTTCACCCCTGATATGTTCAAGACCCTGCCTGCTACCTTCCTCGTTACCGTGGGTGGTTTCATTACCAATGCCATCTACTGTTTCTATCAGAACACCAAGAATCATACTTGGAGCGACTATAAGAACGAGGAGGTTTGGGGCAACAACATCCTGTATTGTGCCCTGGCTGGTGCCTTGTGGTACAGTCAGTTCTTCGGCTTGTCATTAGGAAAAGGTTTCCTCACCGAATCCCCTACCCTTATGACTCTGTCTTTCTGCATCCTGATGGCACTCAACGTGGTGTTCTCAAATGTATGGGGCATCATCCTGAAGGAATGGAAGGGCTGCTCAAAGAAGACCATCGCCGTATTAATCGTCGGCATCATCGTCTTGATCATCTCAAGTTTCTTGCCACAACTTATATAACAAAAAAGAGGACCCCGAGTATTTCACAATGCTCGGGGGCTTTTCACTAAACTTAATTATCTAAACCAAAAATTCTTATAGAAAACAATCTTTAAAACTAATAACTTATATTTTATCTATAAATCTATTTATCTTGGTAAATTGAAAGCCTTGGTCATCTCTGCCATTTCCTCCTGGCTCATACCATCAGGCTCAAATCCCATACACTTGGAATTAATGTAGATCTTGGCGCTCTTAGAGAGTACGTCAATCTGGTCGAAGGCATCCATCACATCCAAGCCCTTGGCAAAGACGCCATGCTTCTCCCACATCACTACATCATAATCCTCCAACTCCTTCAAGGTCTCCTCAGCAAGTTTCAAACTGCCTGGCAACTGATAAGGAACGATACCCAAACCGAGTGGACAGAAAGCCTTGGTCTCTGGAATCATGCTCCAGAGCAGGTTGCTCAACACGTCCTTGCCCATGAACTTCTTATTGTGGCTCATGGCGATAAGCTCGATAGGGTGAGTATGAACAGTAGCCTTATAGTTGGAACCCTTCTCGATGAGACGGGCATGAACGCTCAAGTGGCTTGGCAACTCAGATGTTGGCATTACAGGATTATCTGCGATGATAACATAGCTGGCGCAATCGTCCAGGATGCGGATGATAGAACCATTCTCCATAGGCCAGCGAGCCAAGTCGCGCATGCGCTTGCCTGTTCCCTTGCAGAAGAAGTAGCAGCCCTTCAATGCAGGCAATGCTGTACCAATCTGCTTTACTTCGCTGATAGCAGGCAGAGCCTTGATTTCGTCATCTACCAAGTCGGTGATGTTCACGGTGATGTTACCACCATTACGCTCAGCCCAACCATTCTGCCAGAGATAACCGGCAACTTCAGCAATCTTCTCGACCTCCTTTTTCAAGGCAGGACGACCTTCTAAAACACTATTCATATTAATCTTGTTATTAGCTTGTTTAAAATTTCTGCTGCAAAAGTAATCATTTCCGCCCATATCCACCCTATTCTTTTGATATTTGGGCTATAGCATTTGGCATAATCCTCAAATTCCAGAAAAATGCAGAAGGCGGTTCCTTGCATCACGCAAGAAAACCGCCCTTTTTCATTCTACAGTCAATAGAGAATGCATACTCTATTGATGAGTTGAGATTTATGCTCTTTTTTATGTATCTCCTTGACTTTTTGGCAAAATACCTAGCATATTTGTACGATTTTACATTTTTAAGGACTATAACACAGATATAATTGAGTATTTTTCACTATCTTTGCAAACAAAGAATAAACAATTAAGAGCAACTTAATAAACCCAATATGATGAACAATAAAAGAAATCATAAATTCATAGGATTATCCTTTGCTTTGGCACCTCCTGAGTCACAACAAAATCTTTTATTGATTGAATATCAGCAAGTTAAGTACTTTAAAGAATGTAACTGCTAACGATTTAGAAACGAGCTATATTCTTTTTCTTTCACAACTTTGCAATATACAAAGAACGCTTTGATTTCAAGTGCAAAGATAAATCTAATTTCCGAAAAAAGCATATTTTTCCCTTGTTTTTAGAAAATCTTAAGATTTTTGATGCTTCAAAACTGCAAAAGACAAGATTTTTATCTCTATGTTGAATATTTATAGCATATAATGCTATATTTAGAATATTATTTTGTATCTTTGCAGACAAAATATATAAAATGAAGTTGAATAGAATAAAAACGGTTTTAGTCGAAAGGGATTTGTCACAAAAATGGCTTGCAGAACAACTTGGCAAGAGTTTTAGTACAACTAATGCATATTGTTGCAATAGACAACAGCCAAACTTAGACACTTTATACAAAATTGCAAAATTGTTATCTGTTGAACTGAAAGACTTAATCGTTGACAAAACAATGGAAGAGTAAAATGCTAAATGAAGTAATAGAAAATACAGAACGTTTTATCGCTTCTGTCCCTAAGGCAAAGCGTAAGAAGCATGGTCAATTCTTTACGAATTCGACCACAGCTAAGTTTATGGCTTCTCTTTTCTGTTTTGACCTCTCAAAACAGAAAATTGAAATTTTAGATGCAGGAGCAGGAACAGGAATTCTTGCTGCGGCTGTTGTCCAAAAATTATATGAACTTGGATATGTGGGGAAAATATATGTTACATGCTATGTAAGGGGGATAAGTTTTTAGGACCAAGATAAAAAAAGAAACAATGAAAAGAATATTTTTATTTTACATTATGGCTATTATGGCTATAAGTATGTCTGCGCAAAATGACGTGACAACATTTTTGGGTATACCAGTAGATGGTTTTAAATCTGAGATGAAACAAAAACTGGTAAGTAAAGGTTTTGTGCCAAAGAAAGTAGGTGCAAATGAGTTCTTGGAAGGAGAATTCAATGGAACTGATGTTCATGTTTACATAGCAACAAACAACAATAAAGTGTATAGAATCATGCTGTGTGATGCAAACACTCAAAATGAGGCGAATATAAAGAATCGTTTCAATAAGCTTGTGAGCCAATTTGAAAATAACAAACGGTACACTTCGCTTGATAAATACACTTTGTCTGATGAGGAAAACATTTCGTATGAAATGACTGTTAACAAAAAGAACTATGATGCTTTGTTTTATCAAGTTCCCAATATGGAGAAAGTCGACACTTTGGCTTTACAAAAGAAAGTACGTAATGAGTTGTTAAGCAAATACACAGAGGCTGAATTAAAAAATCCGTCAGAAGAAATAACGAAGGAAATTCAAAATACAGCAATAAAAATAGGCATGGAAATGATGTTTATGAAACCTGTATGGTTTAGAATTTGTGAAAGTTATGGAGAATACTATATAACAATGTTCTATGACAATGAATACAATCATGCTAACGGTGAGGATTTATAATAATTTGCAATTTATGAAAAAGTACTTTTCCTATTTTATGTTGATAGCCATCGTCTCTGTTTTTGTGTCGTGTGCTTCTTCCAAGAGTACAACTACAGTATTAAGTGGAACAGACATATCAAAATATAAGTATGTTGTATTTGGAACTGGTGATGAGGGGGATGCTGAATTAGCAGATATGTTGATGATGGTTCAGAATGAAATTTCAGAAAAGTTACAGGTGGTGTCTGCAGAAAAGGCGAAAACGCTTATAGCTTTTGGTGAAAAAGTTGCATCCCCCAAAATAAATGTAAAAACAGAGAAATGGGATGGTGGACATACTTATATTTCAATAAGTTTTTATGACTATGATACAAATCAAAGTATCGCAGTTATAAAATCCAGTGGTATAGGTTGGTCTATTTCACAAGACCAAAAATTAGCTTATAAAGCCATCAAAAAAGAACTTGACAAAGTCTTTCCGCAGACAAGATGATAGATGTTACTATTCTAAAATAACAAATAAAGAATATGACTGAAGAAGAAAAGAAAACGCTGATTGATGCGGTAAATTGCAAATATCCACATCAAAATCTGACGGAGATTTACTACAACATAGGTAGAGCATTGCCATTTACTGCCCAAAGATTTCCTGATGGAAGAGTTTCAGACTGGTATCGTAATCAATATGTAGAGGTGGTACGAGTCGAACCACATGGGAGAGGCGGTAAGTTTGGAAATGTATTCGGCTTTTATTATCGTAATGGAGAAAGAGCTGATGCCTACGAGAATGACCCTGAACACAGTTGGTGTACAAAGGATGATACCGAACCGCAACCAATACCATGTTGTGGATGTGGCTCATGGATGTTGTTGGACATCATAGGTGAGAAGACAACAGAATCTGTTAAGGTTCTCGGTCTTGATGACAAGATTGGCTTTGGTAAATATAAGGATATGACTTTGAAAGAGGTCATCATTAAGGATTGGCAGTATGTCAAATGGGCGATTATAGATTCCCAACACTTATATACCGATGTCGATAAGGTATTGGAATATCATATGGAGAATAGACCAACACTTGGTCCTAATGATATAATGAGCTTCGGGAAATATAAAGGAAAGTCTATCGAGGAGGTTTGCAAAACAGACCGACAATACCTTATATGGCTTTCACAAAACAACGATTCTTTCAATCTTGATTGGGAGAAATTCAAGTAATCAAATTATTATGTAGCTATGAAGAGATTTATGTTAATATTTTGCTCCCTGCTTATAACATTAGGAGCGACTGCACAAAGTAAGTTAGGTTCGCAAACTACTAAGATTGCAAAAGATTCGACATTGATAAAGATACATGACCTATTGGAAGACGTGGATTTCCGCATACACGGTCTTGACAGATACAAACTCTATCCAACAGAGAACATCTACAACTTTCTGCAATTAGACACAAGTACGGGGAAAATAGATGTTGTGCAATGGTCGTTAGATGATGGCAAAGAAGGTTCTGTTACCCTTAACGATGAAGATTTGTCTCTTGACACAGGGTGTGGAACATTTGAATTGTATCCAACAAAGAATATGTATCAATTTATCCTTTTAGACAAGGTTACAGGTAGAAAATGGCATGTCCAATGGGGATTTGAAGCAAGCAAAAGATGGATTAAACGAATATATTAGCTTTGGCAGAATATGGCAATAATTTGTTTGATAGTATTCTTTGCATTGGCTATCTTCATTAAATTGAAGATGCCAATGTGGAAAGGTAAATATTCCGAGAAGTTGGTGCATAAGAAAATGTTACAACTACCAGATGAGTACACAATTTTCAATGATTTTTTGTTTGAGAGTAATGGACACTCAACTCAAATTGACCATATCGTCGTGTCACCTTATGGGGTATTCGTTATAGAGACAAAGGGTTATAAAGGCTGGATATTAGGTGGCGAGAATTCTGAATATTGGACGCAGGTCATCTACAAAAGTAAACACCAATTTTACAATCCTATAAAGCAGAATGAGGGACATGTAAGATTTCTTCGCCATTTGCTTAAATATTCTGTTGACATTCCGTTAATTCCGATTGTTGTTTTCAATAATTCAGCAGAGTTGAAAGTTCATGCCAGTAACCATATAGTTGTAAACAGATGTAATTTAAATTGGGCAATATCTCAATATCATGACATTATTCTAAATGCTACACAAGTAGATTGGATTGTCAAAACTATTCAACGATATTACACAATAGCTGACAAGGAAGAAATAAGACAGCACAAGCATAATGTTCACGACAGGCAATATAGAGCAAAGAGTTTAATAAGGCAAGGCATTTGCCCACAATGTGGTGGTCAGTTAGTTTTACGCAAAGGAAGATATGGCTCTTTTTATGGGTGTTCAAACTATCCTAAATGCAAGTTTACACTAAATAAATGAGAGGGGAATGTATTAAGTTTATTTCCCTCTCATTTAGTATAGTTAGTTTCCAGAAACTTTATTTTGAGCTTTTGATAGCCCGTTTTATGCGATGTGATTCTTGCAAAAGCTTATTGGCTATACTATCTTTATAAGCAGCCATTTCAACCATTTCATGATGATGGCGAATAGAATCCTCGTAGGCAGCAACACGATTTCTTACATCATCTATAACTTTCTCATCTCGGCAAACAGAAAAATGCTTTTCGATGTAGTGAATATTCGGGTCGTCAGATGGAAGCACCATCTTCAATGCCCTATACTTCAAGTCCGCCTCTTCCCAATCTTGGTACTCTTGCCATTGGGTGAGGTTGCCCCAAATTGAGATAACCAAAGACTGAGCCAAGCCTCCAATGAAAAGAAGAATATACTTTGAAGTAGGCTCGAAGCGATGGGTAACAACTTTCTTCAGAGGTGTATTACCCATTGCGTGAAGTTTGTCCTGCACATTTTTTGATGTGGCATTCAGCTCTTGTTTCACCTGATTAATTGCATCAAACAAGAGTTTGCTTCGCTGTTCTCCGTTACTTGCTTCTTTCTTGGTAAGGTCGGTAAAGATGCAGATAGCCTCTCTTAATCTTGCCAATTTGTCAATAGACTCCCCTTCTTTTACAGCTATAGAAAGGATGGCTTTTTCAAGCTTGCATGTATCAACACTTACAGGGACAGGAATGCTTCCAGCCTCTGCATTCTTTGGTGAAGCAGAAAGTTCATCGACTTTCTGCTCCAATCTCTCAACTGTGCCGTAGATGGCTTCCAATAGTTCTTCTTTCATTGTATATTACTTTTGTTGTTTGAATGGTTTGTAACTTGCATCAAAGGCTAAAGCCTCTTCTGCGTTTCTTCTTTTTCTTCTTGGATGATTCGTCCTCTGGGAATGGCTCGAAGGTCTGTGCGTTGGCAGGAGCAAAAAGCCCAATGGAAAAAGTACTATTCCAAGGGGCTTCGCAACTCTCCGACATGGATGATTCCCGCTTGTTCTTGTGTAAACCTTGCTCGTATTGCTGAATAGAGTTGGCTCTTGCTGATACATGGTTCTCCGTTCCCTCAAATCTTGCATTCAGTTTGCCAAAGCTATGGTCTCGGCTAATCTGCGTTCCCTTGAAGCTATATCCATCCTTGCAGAATCGGATGCCTTGAACCTTGGTTTGCTCCTTATCCATATAGACAAACTCTAAGTGAACACCTCGTTTTGCAAGTTCACTTTGGAACTCGTCCCAGCTATCTACCATTCTCAATGCGCTCTTTACAGCATTGTGAATCTCGTATTTGGCACGCTCAGCATTGCGTAACTTGCGAGTATTAGTCTTGCTTTTGTCCGTTCCGTAAGTCAGCCCATACTTGGATTTTAGACTCTTGGTCACTTGCTCATTACGCCTGTAATCGTGGGCTTCTGATATGAGTTTGCCCTCGTTATTGATGCGGTTATATACGATATGACAATGTGGATTGTCCGTGTTGTGATGCCTTACGATGATGAATTGAGTATCGTTGATACCCATCATCTGCATGTATTCAAGGGCTATCTTAGCCATGAAATCATCCGTCAAACGTGGCTTGTCCTCTGGTTTGAAGCTCAATGCAATGTGTCCCACAGGCTTCTTAATCCTTGGATTTAGCTGCCTCTGTAGCTCGAAACTTTGCGTTATCTCGGCATTCGTGCCGAGTAACACACCATCAGAGGCAAGGATTTTCGCATCGTCCTTGCCTGTCACGTAGCGGACGCAACCACCAAAGGATGCACCTTTCTTTAGCTTGCCTATCATGTGGTATCCTCCCTTCCGTTCATTCCGCTTGGATTAGGTTTGGAATTTCCTTGCCGATACTCGACAAGGACGGTTTTCAATCTCTTCAACAAGTCCACCACATACACATGGGTTTCCTGGAAACCTCTCTGATGCGACAGCTTGGTAAGTTGGTTGAGGTTGTTCGCCATGCCAATGAGGTTCTTGGCGATGGCTACCGTCTCTGCGTTATGTCCGCTGACCACCTCGCCGTTCAAGGCGGACTCACGGATGTACTCCGCCAACTTGCGGTTGGCTTTTCTCGCCCTCAGCCTCAGTGCCTCGTAGCTTGGCTTCGAGAACTTCACCGTGACAGACTTCGACAACTTGCGAACCCTGCCTGTAGGCGGTCTTCCGCTCTTTCTCTTGTCTTGTTCCTGTATGTTTGTCATTCTATATACTGATTACAGTTGGTACACTCACTTTCTGCGACCGTCGGGAGCAAAATTCCTCCGCCCTCATGGTGGAGCGAGGCGTTTTGGGGTTCCCAAAACATAACCTCGCTCCCTCTCAGAACACGTTAGTTG
>ENA-OQHI01000289-OQHI01000289.1-human-gut-metagenome-genome-assembly--contig:-NODE-289-length-36921-cov-6.248182_pt1 | contig 36921 bp, 49 predicted proteins | sample MGYA00242561_ERZ504713 | MGnify/ENA primary metagenome ERZ504713 (study PRJEB26092, sample SAMD00036217) | human gut metagenome | host: Homo sapiens | study: EMG produced TPA metagenomics assembly of... | reverse complement strand
TGCCTCGGTAGCTCAGTTGGTAGAGCAAAGGACTGAAAATCCTTGTGTCCACAGTTCGATTCTGTGCTGAGGCACCATATTGCGGAAATAGCTCAGTGGTAGAGCACCTCCTTGCCAAGGAGGGGGTCGCGAGTTCGAATCTCGTTTTCCGCTCCACCTTTTAAGGCGACATAGCCAAGCGGTAAGGCAGAGGTCTGCAAAACCTTTATCCCCAGTTCGATTCTGGGTGTCGCCTCCATTTTTATTTCTTAAAAGGTGTTAACTAGTTATGTCTGCCGCGGTGGCGGAACTGGCAGACGCAAGGGACTTAAAATCCCTCGGGTAGTGATACCCGTACCGGTTCGATTCCGGTCCGCGGCACCAGATATACAGTAAGCATATTTGGTAAAATCTCAACCGTTGCGCAATTATCGCGAACGGTTATTTTATTTATTAAGAGGTTTACAACAAAACGTTTAGCGGAATTATCAGCGTTGCTCTCCAAATCTTTTTTGAAAGCGGCGAGAGTAGCAAAAATTTCTTCTTCCGTGAGAATTTTAGAAGATTTCACAGAAGTTTCACAAAGACAAGCTTTAATTTTAGCAAGCTCGTCTTTTATTTTTTTCATACGAGCCAAAGAATATTCGTCGACCTCGCCATTCTCGATAAAGGTATATAAATTATCAAGCTTTTTCTCTGCTGCAGCTTTAGCCTGGAGCAGGGCTTTTCTGCTTTCATCAGCTTCATTGGTCATGGCAGCGTAGCCTTCGCGCATCAGGGCAGCAATTTTCTTCATGGACGCTTCGGAAAAGATTTCTTCTTCCAGCGCTCTGATGGCTATTCTTTCCAGCTTCTCGGCGCGGATATATTTTTGCGGGCAGCGTTCGCTGGCAACGCGCTCTTTTTTCAGGCAGTAATAATAGCCGTAAGGCTCGCCGTTGCGTGGAGCAACTCTGTGGCCGCTCATCGCGCTGCCACAATAGCCGCAAATAACCTTGCCGGATAACAGATAAGGCTCAACAGCCTTATAAGAGGAAAAACGGCGCTGGTTAGTTTCTCGTTTGGCCTGTACGGCTGCGAAATCCTCTTTGGATATAATTGCCGGCAGCGCATTGTCAATCGCTATAAAGTCATCTGGGCGCGTCTTGGAATGGCTGTTGCGAGCCTGGCCATTTTTGGTGCGAGGAGTTTTGTTAAAGGTATAGCGGCCCATATATTTTTCGTTGCCCAGGATATCATACAGGCAGGTTTTATCAAACGGCTTGCCATTGCGCTTTTTGTAGCCTGCCAGCTCCAGCTCTCTGCAGATGCGGATATAGCTGTAGCCTGCAAGGTAAAGCTTAAAAATAAGACGCACAGCCTCTGCTTCAATAGGTTCAATCTCGTAATGCTTATCAACGATCCTAAAGCCTAGCGGCGCGGTACCGCCATTAAATTGCGCCTTATAGGCGTTCTCGTTCAGGCCTTTTTTGGTCTCTTTGGATAAGTTGCGGGAATAGTAGGCTGCCATGGATACCAGCACACCTTCCATCATCTGGCCTTCCGGCGATGCATCTATATGCTGCACTGCGTATTCATAACGTATACCCAGCTTTTCCAGCTTATCCTTGGTTGTATAGTAATTAAGCTCGTTTCTGGAATTACGGTCAATCTTATGGAAGATTATAATATCAAACTTATCTTCCAGGGCATCGGCCAGCATCTGGTTATAAGCGTCACGCTTGGTCAGCTCGCGTCCGCTTTTGGCCTCGTCGACATATTGGCCAATAACAAGATAGCCTTTACTTTGACAATAGTTTTTGCAGGCACGCACCTGCGCATCAATGGATTCTTCGCGCTGCATATCGCTGCTGAAGCGCGCGTAAATTACTGCTCTAAGCATATTTGTACTCCTTTCATTTTACGAGCAGAGCTGATATAATAAAAAAGTAATCAGCTCTTGGTAGTGCTTGGGTTGATAACATTGAGCGTGTTGGTAGCACGTTCTTGCAGGTCCCTCGGTGCTGGTAACACCGGGGGATTTTTTATTTGCCGGCAATTTGTTGGTCATTTGCTGGCGGTATTTATTTCTTTATGTTTTTAGTTTCCTGCTCCAGTTCTAACAGGTCAAGCTCATCGGCTTGCGCTGCATCGAATGCTTTGCGACGTGCATCAAATTCTTCGTAAACTTTGCGGGCGTGCGTCTGGGCTTGCTCCATGGTGATTTTTCCGTGGGATTGCAGCAAGGGAACGCCATGATCTAAAAGGAGCTTATCTACACTGGCACGCCAGAAATCAAGAGTCAAGTCTTTACGCATTTTTACATGCAATTCAGCACTTTCAAGGAAGATAGTTACCAAACGGTTAAGAACGTCTATTTCGTCAGATGTGAGGTAATTCTTGGCAACTATAACATCAGCTTTGCGTACTATTGAACCACTCCATGAGGTTAAGGCCATATTCTGAGCATCTGCATTTGCACGTGTAGCTATAATTTCAGCAGCAGTTTTCTTTGTGACGCCAAAAAGCAGTTTGTTTTGCGTATCTGCAAAGAATAATTGCGTTGCTCTTTCAGTAACCTTGTAGTCGCTGGAGAGAGCGAACAGGTCACGCAGCTTCTGATAAAAACGTTTTTCGCTGGCACGAATGTCGCGAATCTGTTCCAGCAATTCGTCGAAATAATCCGGACGGCCATCCGGGTTTTTCAGGCGGTCTTTGTCGAGGATAAAGCCCTTCTGCAGATATTCCTTTAAGGTATTGTTTGCCCATTGGCGGAACTGCGTGCCGCGTGGCGAACGCACGCGGAAACCGACGGCAAGAATGACATCAAGACTATAAAAAGCTACTGGCTTATCCGAATTTGCAATTTGCATAAAACGCAAATTGCTTTTTTCTTCAATTTCGTTTTCGTCGAAAATGTTAGCTATATGGCGCGATATTGTAGAAATGTTTTTAGTAAAAAGTTCAGCTATTTGTGCCTGCGTAAGCCAAACAGTTCCGTTATCAGCATAAAGCTTTATAGCTGCTTTGCCGTCTGCAGTATTGTAAATAATAATGTCTGCCATGTATTCATTCCTCGCTTTCAAAATCTATCAGCCTAAACTCTCCGCGTCTTCTTCCGCCTTGCGCTGGAGCTTGGCCAGCTTAACATCTATAATATCGTCAATTTCTTCCCCGCCATCAGCCTTCCGCTGGCGGTATTTTTTTATTTTTAGGTTTATCGAGCTGCTTGATACTTTCGCTTGGCGTAGGCAATTTCTCTGGCATTGTACCGCCGAGTTCTTCAATAGTTTTGCGAACGGTACGACCGACTTCGTAATGCACTTTGTTGGCAGCTTCTTTGCTACTGATATTCTCACGGCGCAGTTTGTCTTCTGCCTGCGTGATGCGGAACAGGTTCGCACCGAGTTCCACACTGCCCATGTGGTCTAAAATCTCTTGATTAGGTTTAAGCTTCTTGCGACGTTTTATATCGCCAGCGGTTTCACCGCCATAAAGTCCCATGTAACCGCTATTTTGGAATTTGGCGAAGTCAAGGTTCGTTTTTACGCCTGCGGCAAAGGCTGCATCAGCGAGAGCAACATTATGCTGTTTGATATTATTTCGTGCTTCAATGCGAGCGTCTATTTCTTTGTTGAAAGCTTCTGCTGCTTCAAGGTCGTGGATATGGTCCGCACCGAGTTGCGCGAGCCACTGCTTGAATGGTTCGGCTTTAGGTGAGGGGATAGATTGGATAATACGCAGAATACCTTCTGTATTTGCGGTGTCAGTGAGACGCATTTTCCCGTCTTCTGCAAGCAATTTCAACCTGTGACAATTTGTCACGGTTTCATTACCTTCTGCTTTCATTCTTTGCTTTAGTTTGCGCCAATAAGCTGATTTATCCGCACTGTCGGTCAATGCACCGACAACATCGACAACAGAAAAGAACCATTCTCCGGCTTCATCGTTCCAAATGGAGCGAATCTGCGCACTCTGAAATAATTTTACATCTTTCATGTCTTCATTCCTCGCTTTCAAAATCTATTATCCTAAGCTCTCCGCGCCTTCTTCCGCCTTGCGCTGGAGCTTGGCCAGCTTAACATCAATAATATCGTCAATTTCTTCCTTGCCGTCAGCATCCAGCTGGCGGTATTTTACTCATCCTGCTTTTCTGCATCGACAAGCACGTACTCAGATTTGAAGCAGCTGTCTTTGGCTAACTTCTTTTCATTTGACTTGACTCTGCGTTCTACCTTTTTAATATCCTCAGCAGGGGGCAGGTTTTCTGGTTTTATGCCACGCTCGCCTAACATATTCCTGATAGTGGAGTTATTTTGTACATGCTCATGAGTTATGCTGGGTTCGCCGTAAAGGTCTTTTGCTTCAGTGTTGTAATTGGTCATTTCAGTAGCAAGGTTTTTAGCTGCTATTGTCAGGTTAGGAAGGAAATCGGCTAATGGTCTGCCCTTAGTAACGCCGTACCGCTCTTTCATAGATTGCGTGCTTCTGCCAAAAAGTGCACAGTCGCCAGCGGAACGAATGCGTCCGAAACCTGCGTCATCAACTCCGCGCTCGTAAATATTTTTTGAAAGTTGCTTTTCTGATGCACGCAGCTTATCACGATTTTCTAAGCGCTGCAGGTTTTTCATATGTTCCTCTATAAGCTCTTGCTTTCGGGTTTGTTGAGCAAAATAACTTTGAGCGAAAGCAATTTCTTCTTTACGCGGATCGCCGTTTTGTGCAACGATATAACACGCATATCTTGTCAGCTCAAAATCCTTTACACTTCTTGTGGCGTTTTTGCCTAAAGTTAACATTTTCGTGACCTCACGAAGATGATATTTTACGTCTATTTGTGCATTTTGGATAGACGTGAGAGCTTTTGTTATAGCATTATAGAAATTTTCCCAACGATTATAACCGAATAAAGTCATTATCTCGCGTGCAGACCAATATTCAACACCACTTTCATCTACATGAGCCAGCTCATCGAATTTGCTTTTTAATAAAGAAATCTCTTGCTTATCCATAATAAAATCACTCCTTCCTAAATTATCCTAAACTCTCCACGCCTTCTTCTGCCTTGCGCTGGAGCTTGGCCAGCTTAACATCAATAATATCGTCAATTTCTTCCTTGCCGTCAGCATCCAGCTGGCGGTATTTTTTTATGTGTGTTTCTTCCTGCTGGGTGAGGGAGAGAGAGGGGGAAGGGGGAGCATCCCAACCCATCAAGTAGCTAGGCGTGGTGTGCAGGGCTTTGGCTAAGATTTCAATTTGATTAATAGGAACCTTTTTAATGTAACCGGTTTCATAGCGTTGCAAGGTTGATTTACTTATTTGGGTAGCATCGGATAAATCTTGATAAGACATTTCCAACTTTAGACGTCGTTCTTTTATGCGTTCGATTAAATCAGTTAATTCTTTTTCGCTCATTATAGTCAACTCCTTTAGTAGAATAATACCATAAATGCAACATAAGTACAAGAAAAAAGTAAAAATCGTTGCATTTATGCTTGACTTATGTTTCGGAACGGTGTATTATAATCGTAGCAGAAATGCAACAAAGCAATCTTTAGGAGGTGAGCAAATTGGACTTGAATAAATTGAGAGGCGTTTTAGCTGAGAAAAGAATTACTCAGGTAAAATTGGCTGAAGCCTTGCATTTATCTGTGAAAAGTATGAATGCAAAGCTTAATGGTAAGACACCTATTACAGTTGAAGAAGCTAATATGATTGCAAAAATCGCTGACATTAGCAATCCTACGGAAATTTTTTTTGCAGATAGCGTTGCATAAATGCTACGTGGAGGTAATGAAATGAAACTTGAGCTTAGTTATGATGAGGTCTCGACTATTGTCGCTGCTCTGCTGGCTAAGGCTATGACCTCAGAGAGCAATGCGCTGAAATGTGCAAAGTTGGATGGCATGGATAAAGATGTTGAGTTTTGGCAAGAAAGAGCCGAAAACTACAGAAAGGTCTATGAGGCTGTAGAGGCACAGCGCCTGCAGATGCTTGAGGAATACGAGCAGGCAGATGCTGAGGTAAAGGAAACGGAGGGTGAGGGATGATGCTGATAGATTTTAAAATTCATGACTCCAAAAGAGCTAATGAGATTTTGAGTGCTATTGCTGCAAAAAAACGCGAAATTGACGATTTATGTTTTGAATTGCGTAAGTGCATGGCGGTGGAAATGGAATTAAAAAAGGACAGCCACGACAATGGCTGCCCTGAAAATCAATGTGACTGCTTCAAGTAATCAATGATTTCGTGCTTGAAGTTATCCATAAGGTAGAAAGTTTCTCTTGCAAGAGTATGAATATCATCTTTGGTTGCTGATGTGCGGTCAGCTTCTTCATACATAGTACGGATGGTTTCGGAGTACTCTATTAAAGAGTTTGTAAGCTTTTTATCAAGGTCATTCACAGTCATATTATTTCACCTCCTGTCTGTAGCTTAATTATAGCACGGATATGGAGAAGGTGAGGAGAAAAGGGAGGGTGAGTTATGGAAGATAAAAAAATAACCGTGTGCCCGTTTTGCGGACGCACGGCGATAAGCGGAACCATTAACATGGAACAAGCATTCAAAAAGCTTTGGGTGTGTTGCCTGAGCGTAAATGTATTAAGCATTATAGCTGTCATGCTTTCTTGGGCTTTAATTGGAGTACAAGAAGCTTCCATAGTGGCTGCTGCCAATATGATGATGATTTCTGCAAGCTATTTCTGGTTTCGTTGGTTGCTGAAACGTAATGCTTGAAGAAATCAGAATTAAAGTCAGTTGAAAATAGCTTTGCATCAAGATCGTTCCATTTGGTATAAAGTTCTGCTTCATCTGGAAGCTCTTCATAGTAAAGCAGTTTGTTGTTTTCCCACCACGGATTAACTTTAACCGGTAAACAAAAAGAATCGTCTTTTAGCATATCCTTGGTCTGTAAAACTCCGTCATTAAATTCGTTGAACAGCATTTTCAACATGGCGGATTTTCGCTTTTGGGATTTTTTGACATCGTTGATGTAGGTTGTGGCTTGAGCTAAAAGCCAGCCTAAAATTACACAAAATATTTCCATGAATACACCTCCTGTCTGTAGCTTAATTATAGCATGGATGCGGAGAAGTGAGGGAAGAAGGGAGGTAATGGTGATGGGAGTTATAAAGCCTTTGTGGCAGGACCGCATCTTGGTTCTGCTGACACACAAAAAAGAGCTGGCGAATGAAATCCATACAGGACCTAATCCGCCAGCGGAATTGCTGGAATGTTACAAGCGCCTTAATGCTGCCTTCAATGATGTGATCGATGCAGAGATTAAATTCCTGCCTAATTTAACGCAAGCAGAAGTCCGGCTGGAAACTGAAAACATAAGCAGCAACGATCAAGAAATGCAAATGATTCAAAACCTGGTAAAAGCTATGGCTGAATATGCTGCTTCTCATTCAGAAGAGCAGCAAGCTGCTGAGAAATAATTTTATTGTTTTCAGCAATGGCCTTACTAGCCAATGTAGCTGCCAATAGGGTGCATACCGGTAAAACAGCTAAAGCTTTATCTGGAATTGCACTTTTAACCTTAGTGTAGTAATCGGTTAGCTTGTTTGTAAATTCCGGCTTATTGGTTTCTTGCGTGAGGAATTTCATTAATTCTTCGTCAGACATACCTAGTTGACACATATTATCACCTTCTTCCTGTGCTTTCATTATAACACGGATGTGGAGAAGGTGAGAAAAGGAAGGTGGAGGGTAGATGAATGGATAAAGAAAGACTTGTAAAGCAGTGCGTGGAGAAGTATTGCATAGACCATGATTTTACTAAAGCTAGAATTGCATGCTTAAACATTATTCTTGGTGGTCTATTTGGAGTGCTCTTTGGCGTGCATCCTCTGCATGTTTTGATAATTCTTCCAGTATGCGCTGTTGTTCTGGGTCTGATACACCAAATAGTTGATTTAAATATATAAATTTAGGGAGGTGGAGCATGGACGAAATCGCTTACAAGCGCCTTGCAGAATACCTGCTCCGGTACGGAGTGGAAAAAGGCACTATTAAATTATCTGATGACAAAGAGAAGAAACAAGAAAAGACAGCGTGAAAGGGTGATGAACATGAGAAAGTTGTTATTTATCCTTCTGGCAGCCTGCTGCATTTATGCGGCGTGGGATTATAGCCGTCCGGTTGAAAAATACGTAGTCAAGACCGTTGCTGGTGAAGGCGATACGCTGTGGCACCTGGTAGGCAGCGTGATGGATGATGAAGGCGATCGTCGAGACGTCCGGGAGGTTATCTACTGGACGCGCAAAATCAGCAATATCAAAGGTGACCTTCAGCCTGGTGATATTATTCTCATTCCCATCGAGGTGCGCAAATGAATCCGAAAAAACTAAGAATAAAGCAATTACTGACTGTCTATAATTGTACCAAAAGAGTGAATCACCGTAAAACAAGATTCTTTATAAGCTGCAACCCCGATACCAGATGCATAAAAGCCCTGGTTGTTATTAAAGGTATTGGCTGTACAAGTATGGCTACATATAACTATTGCAAGGAAACTTCCAGAAAGCTGCAAGAAAAGCTTCTGATAGAAGACAGACCGAAAGGAGGTGAACTAAGGTGAACCAAACGGAAACGATTAAAATCAGATCAGAGTTTGTTAATGTTGTCCTTACTGAAGCATTGGTCGAAGCAGCTGAATCAATGCAGCGTCGTAAAGAAACTTTAAGGCAAGCCCACCCAGAAGCAAAAGCGCTTCTTCGTGAATACGATCAAAGAGAAGCTGTTGTAACAGATCTGCTGAAGCAACTTGCTGCATTATGAAGAGCGAAACACATCGCTGTATACGCTGCGGCCGCCTGCTGCATCGCTGGCATTATGTCATAACATCTGACAATAAGCATGGCTATATATGTGTGGATGACCGTTTGTGTCATCAAAGGCAGCCTACGCGTAAGCAAAAACAATTGCTTGACCTGAAGAAAAGATGGGCGGAATAAAGCCTGAAGATGGAGGTAAACAATGAATCGTTTTTTGAAACGCCGTGAATTAAAAACTATTGCGGCCGTCGCTGCAACTGTCATCGCCGAACGTGAGGAGAACCCTGTAGTGGATCCGATTACCGGCAAGCCTGTGCCGGCCATTATGTCCATTGAAGCGGATATGGTTGTGCAAATGCTGCGCGAAATTGAAAGCCGTCGCCAGAAAAGCCACCAACAATGGTGCAGACGCATGTCTGAGGAAAGAAATAAGGAAGACAAATAATGGAATATGTTAATAAAAATACCGGAGAAGTATTCAAAGTTGAAGAGCTCAGCCTGAATAACATAAATGGCGGCGCTTTGAATGACCTGTTCTGCGCTGAGCTGGAGAAGCTTACAAAGGAATTGTTGCTGCGTGGCGGGTATGGCAATGTCAACATTGCTGTGAAAGTAGAAATATCTGCAGATTCAAGCGGCGATGACGTGGTCCTTCTGGAAAGCAGTGTCGCAACCAAATATCCTAAGCAAAAATTGGGTGAAAATACGAGTGCAAAGATTTCTGATGGCGGTACGCTTGTACAATGCCAGCAAGCTAATATGTTCTCGGAGAAAAAATAATAAGCCATAAAAGGGCTGCCTATAGTATATACAAGCAAATGGCGCAGTTTTAACTGTGAAGAAGTTGGCAGCCCTTTTATTATACAGGTGACAAAAATGATTACTGAAATATGTGTATCAGCTGAAGAATTGAATCAAACCTTGGAATATGTATCGCTCATCAGCGGCGCCGGCAGCAATAAAAGCAAAGGTAAAGAAAAAGACGCTAAGCAGCTCTCAGGGGTTTTGAAAATAACTGCCACATCGCCGCGTAAAAACAAAAAGTACATGCTCTGCTTCGAGTGCCTGGGACTCTCGGAGCAGCTTCTTTATCGTATGGAAGGCAAAAGCTATAACAGTGCAGAATCTGCAGTTACGCAGGTCGAATGCTGGCGTCTGGCTGCGTTAGCCAAAACATTTAGCGGGGATATCACGCTGCGTTTCGAAGAGCGCTGCCTGGGTGTTATCTGTGGAACCAGCACGTATAAAATCGCAACAATATCGATAGAGCTGCCGCGTCTGGAAGCACCAGACGGTAAAAACGCCTTGACATTGTCTGTAGATTTTTTGCAAAGTGCTGTCAAACACTGCTCTCCGGCTGTTCCAAAAGATGATGTGCGCGAGTGGCTGAAATGTATACAGCTTCAATTGCATGCGGATGGAAGCGCCTACTGCTATGCAACCGATACGCATCGACTAGCGCGGTATACGGCCAACAATACCGGCAGTAAAGCCGATGTAACACTTATGATGACACCTGCTTCCTTGCAGCATATCATAGACATGTGCGATCAGAACGAAATAACCATTATTCCTACTGAGCGCTATGTTTACGCAAATACCCCGCGCTTCGACTGGTTCTGTTATGCGATTCCCGGAAACTTTCCTGACTGTGAGGGAGTGTTCAAACGGCACAAGCCGCTTATGAGCATCACTGTAGACAGAAGAAAGCTTCTGAACGCTATTAATCGTGCCAGTATTATTTCGGATACGAATAGCGATAACCGCATCAAGCTTGCCAGCGACACCCAGGCGCTGTACGTGGAGTCTGGAAGTGTAGCTGGCAATGGACTCGACAGCATACCGGTAGAAGCGTTTGACGGCTCAGATGACAAAGCATACGCTGTGTCAGCCCTGAGCTTCAGCAAAATAATATCTGCCTGCGCCTCAGAAAATATATCCATTACTACTCATGGTTTACTGCAGCCGTTGATGATCTGTGCGCCTGGCAGCATGAATGGCTATCTGCTGGCCGGAATGAGGTAACAAATGGACGGATGGATTAAGCTGCATCGTAAGCTTTTAAGCAGCCGTGCATGGAACACAGTTGATGCTGAAGGCAAGGTGATACTGATTACATTGCTCTTACGCGCCAGCCATGCTGCTACGCAGTGGAGGATTACCGCATCTAAAACTGCATCTTTAAATCCAGGTCAATTATTTATAACCTACCGTACTTTTGCCGCAAAGTGCGGTGTCTCAACCAAAAAAATCACTACAGAGCTTCAACGTCTGGAAAGCTTAGGCTTCATCAGCACGAAGAAGGGACGTGAAGGCACAATCATTACCGTATGCAATTGGGCCTATTATCAACAGGCGGAAACACATCTGGATACAGTTCCGGAAACGCCAATGGAAACACCTGCAAAGCCAGTACCTGTAAGCGATTCACCACTGAATACCGCTCCAGTGGAAACACCAATGGAAACGCAAAAGGGTACAGGTTCGGAAACACATAACAAGATATATATATTAATAAAAAATAAATATAACAAGACAGACCTAAACAACAAGCTGCTGGATCAGGCTGAGCTGCACCCTGAATACCGGCAGGCACTAGCCAAATACGCTGCAATGTTTCCTGACAAGGGAAATGAATTACGCATAGAAGATGTGTACACCCTGAAGGTCATCGCTGCGCTTTTGGGAGCAAACTGGGTATATCGTGCAGTGTACGAGCTGAAGGCAGCAAACACGGAGAAGTTTATCAAGAATCCACGCAAATATCTCTTGGGCATTCTGCAGAATTGGCTGCTAAATGGTATGCCAAACGACAGCAAAGGCAAAGAGCAGGAATTGCAGGACTTTTACAGGGAAGAAGGGATTATATGAGCTGTATAAACAAACAAAGCATTTACAGGGCTTTTTACTTCCTGGACAAAAAAGGAATTGCCTTCAGGCCTGTCGATGGCGTTGAAACAGATGACATCAAGAGCATTAAGGCCCGCGCAGCGCTGTGTGAGGTTTGGCTGGACGCTTTGCAGGACTTGGACGAAGAAATTTGGAACAACGTTATGCGCATTGTTTTGGCAGAATGCAAACAATATCCCAGCGTAGAACAGCTTTACGAATACATTGGTCGTGCTACGGCTGGCAAGGAAGCAGCTGCCGATATTCCAGAAGAACCTCCTGCTGTTATTGCAGCTCCTGCAAAAAAGGCTGCCAAAAGCAAAGGACCTGATGAACGCATGCAGCTAATGTTCGCGCTGGCAAAAGAAGGTCGCTGGAAGGAAGCGGCCGCTTGCGCTAAAGCAGAACCCATGGAAGACAAGTTGAAAGCTTTTGCGAAAAAACATTTCCCAACAAAAGCTACTTTGGCCTGGATTGAGAAGAACCGCTGGGAATTGGAAAGCCTCATGAGAGAAGACGAACGCTGCGCGCATTGTTTCGGATATCGTCGTTGCGTAAGCAAAGGGGTAACTTACTTTGGCACGCTGGATAAATACGGTAACATTGTTGTTCAGGGGATGGAATGTATGAAGGTGATGACTAATGAAAAAATATAGCGATGGGGTAGAAACATTAAGCGTAATACGCTGCCCGGCAGGGTATTATATTATCAAGAATCTGGGCATCATGCAGAATGCAATTGCTGTTAAGGAAGTTGCACAAAGCTTCCTTGACAGCTGGGCTGGCAAGCGTAAGCTTCGCGTAGTAGATGACCTGGACGTTGATATGTATTACGATGAGAACGGCGACGGCAGCGCCTGCAAGAGCTGCATTGCTTACAAGAACGGACACTGCGGGAGGATGTAAAATGGATAATGAGCTGGCTGTGGGATGTATAAAACAATACAGAGCTTACGCGTTGCAGATAGTTAAGCTGCGTAACGATATTAAGTTTCTTACCGGACAGTCTGCTCCACGCAACAATCTTACTGCCCGGTTCGACGATAACAAGGGCGGGTATATTCCACCAGCGCGTCCTGATGTGATGAAGACACTAACCATGATAAACAACAAGCAGCAGCGCATAGCGGAACTGGAAGAATCATTGCGTCATACTGAAAGAATACTGGCGCTGCTGCCAGAGGAAGAGCGTTTGGTTTTAATTATGAAATATGTAGACAGATGGCATGTTAATGCTATAGCGGAATATTACGGGTACGCTTCCAGGCAATCTGTTTATTCGCTGCTAAGTAAGTCAGTCACAAATTTTTCACAATTTATATCAGACGCATATTAAAACTGGACAAATCGTAGACATTTTTTGATTTTCAAAGTGATATAATGCTAACAGGTAAAGAAGCGAAAGAACACACACAAAGCATCAGGCGAAACCTGGTGCTTTTCTTTTTGCTTCTTTATTTTTATGCAAGGGAGTGAGAATATATGCCTGCACGCTTCAAAAGGGAGTGCCGCAAGAATGGCTGCCATACTCTTACCAGCAATGCTAATGGTTATTGTGATGAACATCAAGGCGAACTCTATCGCTACGATGAAAAACGTCTGAGCAGCTGCAAGCGTGGATACGATGCAAAGTGGCGAAAGTATCGCCGCTGGTTCTTGGAACGGCACCCGCTTTGTAATATCTGCGGTGCTCCGGCAACGGTCGTGGACCACATCGTTCCACACAAGGGTGACAAGGAGTTGTTCTGGGACATAAATAATCATCAGGCGCTCTGCAAGCACTGCCATGACGTCAAGACTGTTCGCGAAGACGGCGGCTTCGGCAAAAAGGGGTAGGGGGTGCAAATCTCTGACGGAAAAAATCTATAAACCGGCGTCGGTCTCGTTTGTTTAAAAATTTCCCCCATCGTAAAGTTTTTTATAAATGACCATACTAACTATATTAATTTTTATTTAGATTTCACGAAGGAGGTGATAATATGCCGACACCTGCGTTTTCTGCAAAAGTTATCTCATTCAATCGTCAAAACGGTATTGGAAAGCATCGTACAGCAGCTGAAATCAAAGCTCGCGAAGATGCTGCTAAAAAAATGACACGCAAAGAAGTGAAGTTAAAAATACCGGCGTTTTTAAAAACTCGCGCCTGTGCTCCGGCGTTAAAGATTTGGAAAGAGCTTGTCAAAGAAGGCATGGAAATCAATCTTTTCGACAATGTTGATAGTCGCATCCTGGCAGATTTTTGCCGCTATCAGGCGCTGCTTGAAGAAGAGCTGGAGAGAAGCTTCCCGGATGGGAAGAAAATCGACCGCTTGGGCAAGCTGGCTCTTAGCTATGCTGAAAAGCTAGGCCTGACGCCGACAGCGCGTGCGCGTCTGGCCGTAAAACGCGCCGACCAAAGCGATGAGATAAAGAATGAACTGGATGTGATGATAGCATGAGTTATGAAGATATGTATGTTACGCACCGTTATGCGCAAGAGGTTGTCGATGGCCTTCGCTTGGTATGCAAGGCCGAATTTTTAGCCTGCAAGCGCCATCTTGATGATCTGGAACGTCAGGGGACGGAAGAATTTCCGTATGTTTTTGATGAAACACGTGCTGACAGGATTTTCGACTGGTTCGAAAAATACTGCTACCATGTGCGCGGACCATTCAGTGGTCAGCTTATCCAGCTGCAGCCATTCCAATATTTCGATTTAGGCTGCATTTTTGGCTGGGTGGACAAAGATACGGGTGCACGTCGCTTTAAAACAGCGTTCGAATTTCGTGCTCGTGGCAATGTAAAATCTACAGAAATGTCAGGAGTGGCCTTATATGGCATGTGCGCTGATGCTATTTATCCGCCATACAAGCCGGAGCTGCGCAGATTTGAAAGCATGCCGGAGGTTGAATGCGCTGCCGTGGACCGCGAACAAGCAAAACGCGTTTGGGGCGATGCTAAGGCCATGGGCGAAAAGTCAGAAAAAATATCTGATTGCCTGGACATAAAGAAAACTCTTATCAGAAACAAAAAAACGGGCGGCTGGTTGCGGCCGCTTTCAAAGGATACGAAAAACAAGGACTCCGGTGCCCCTTGCTTGGTCATTGTCGACGAATATCATGCACACACCAGCAGCGAAATTGTAGATGTGTTGAAGTCAGGCTTCGGTAAGCGCTTCCAATCACTCATGGTTATTATCTCGACTGCCGGCAAGGACGCGGAAAACAATCCTTGCAAAAAGGAATATGATTACGCCATGAAAGTCGTGAATGGCGAAATAATCAACGAAAATTACTTTGCTGCTATCCGCGAATTGGAAGAAGGCGACGATCCGGCGAACCCTGGCTGTTGGGTAAAAGCTAATCCTATCCTCCAGCACGAAAACGCGTACAGTGTCAATCTGCTGAAGGAGATAAAGGAAGACTACGCTAGGGCATATGGCAGTGGCGATCCAGATAAGGTACGTGAGTTTTTAACGAAACGCTGCAATCTGTGGCAACAGGACAGCGAGGAAAAATATTTAAGCAGCGAGCAGCTGCGTACCTGGGACAGCCTTGCCGTGCCTCGTGAGCAATTTAAGCAGCTGGTGGCCGGCAGAGATTATCTTGTTGGTTACGATTTGTCAAAGAAAATCGACTTGACGGCTTGCGCTAGCTGCTGTCAGCTTGCGGATGGGCGCATTGCTGTCTGGGCGCATGGCTTTATCCCTGAAGAATCTGTACGATTTCACGAAAAGAAGGACAATGTGCCCTATCGCTCGTGGATTAATAATCAATGGGTTACAGAAACGTCGGGTGCTGTTGTTGATTATGATGTTGTGGCCGATTATGTTGATACGCAGGCGTTGTGGATAGGCAAAAAGCCTGAAGAGGATTGCTTTGATCCATACAACGCTACGTTTTACATGATAAAGTTGGGTGAAAAAGAGGATAGGACGCCTGTAGAGGTTCGCCAGAATACCTTCACACTGTCCGAACCTACAAACTGGCTGCGTGAGCTGATAGTCAGCCGGCGGATTGTTCATGATGGCAGCCCGCTACTGACTTGGGCGATAAGCAATGCTTATGCCTATACTGACGGTAACGGCAATATCAAGCTCAGCAAGAAGAATAAGGACGACACCCAGCGTATAGATCCGGTGGCGGCTCTGATAAATGCGCTTAGCCGTCTGCCTAAAGCACAGCCGCAACGCTCGAAATACGAGGATGAAGGCTTTGCTGAGTGGTAGCTTTGGAAGGAGGTGAAAAAATGCAACTAAGAATACCTTTTACAAATTTGTCCTTGCGCATGAATGTTGGCAATGCCGGGAATTGGCACGCCTCTGATGGCGATTTCAGTCTGGCAAACCTGCGAGGAGCAGTCACTGAGGAGAGAGCGCTGGGAATTGATGCCGTATATGCCTGCGTCAATTTATATGCACGAACAATAGCGTCTATGCCGCTTGTGTTGTACCGCAAGGGAAAAAACGGCAAGGAGCGTGCGACGGATCATCCGCTGTATAGCCTGCTGCATGATGAGCCTAACATGAATATGTCATCGCATACATTCCGCAAAATCATGGAAGCCAGCTTAAAGTTGTGGGGCAATGCTTACGCCTGGATAGAATACGACCGGTATTACCGTGTGAAGGCGTTGTGGCCGCTTACGCCTGGCAGCGTATTCCCGCAACGCAGCCGCAAGACGGGCGAGCTTTATTATGACGCCATCCTCTATGACGGCACGGCAAAGCGCCTGCGTGCTTATGAGATGATACATATCCCGGGGTTAGGCTTTGACGGCATAAGTGGCCGTTCTCCTATCCGGCAATTTGCCGAAACAATGGGACTAAACCTTGATATCAAGGACTATGGCTGCAAATTCTTCAAGAATGGCGCGCGGCCTTCCGGTGTCCTGGAGCATCCGGGGCGTTTGTCTGAGGAAGCGCAGGAGCGATTACGTAAGCAGTTCGATAGGCGTTATGCCGGCTCTGCGAACAGTGGCAAAACCATGCTGCTCGAAGAGGGCATGAAGTACGCACAGATTAGCGTACCGCCGGAGGAAGCGCAGTTTCTGGAAAGCAGAAAGTACGGCGTGAATGAAATAGCCCGTATCTATGGCGTGCCGCCGCATATGATCGCAGACCTGGAACACGCGACGTTCAGCAATATTGAATCGCAGGATATTAACTTTGCTAAGCACAGCATTGTGCCTGAATGCGTGAACTGGGAGCAGGAACTGATGCGCAAGCTGCTAAATGCAGATGAGCGCAAAAGCTATGAGATTGAGTTCAATATGGAGGGCCTTGTACGTGGCGATATGCAAAGCCGTTATCAGGCTTACGCTATTGGCCGTCAATGGGGCTTCCTTACTGCCGATGATATCCGCGCTAAAGAAAATATGGGCAACGTGGACGGAGGTAAAACAACCTATACACCGCTTAATATGATTAGCTCTGATTTGGCTGATGCTTATTGGCTGGCCAAAATAGAGAGTATGCAGCCGAAAGGGGGTGAGAAGAATGCCGAATAAGAATAACAATGTGTTTTTCCGCGACTTGCGCATGGACGGCAATGTTGATGATGCGGCTCGCACCGTCGATATTAGCTTTTCCAGTGAAGCACCGGTGAAACGCTATGACTGGCGTGAAGGCGCTTATTACAACGAAATCCTGGGGCATGATGCAGGGAATGTAGACCTTACGCGGTTGGAAAACCTGGGCGTAGCTCTGTATAATCATGACCGCGACAAGGTCATTGGCGCTATCGTTGAGCCTTATCTGGATACCTCTGAACATAGATGCAAGGCTAAAATCCGCTTCGACTCTGATGAATTTGCCGAAACGATTTACCAAAAGGTGAAGTCTGGCACACTAAAGGGAATTTCCGTCGGTTATCTCATTGATAACGTAGAGGTTGTGGCAGATGGCAAAAAGTCTGCTGATGGCCGTTTTGCCGGCCCTTGCAAGATTGCACGGCTGTGGACGCCGCTAGAAGCGTCTGTGGTCAGTGTGCCTGCTGATATTGATGTTGGTATTGGCCGTAGCTATGGCCAGGATATCGACGCAGAAGAACTGCAGTCATTCCGCGAGTACCAAAAAATGCGCAAGCAGCAGGAAGCACATGAGCACCAGAAGCAGCTTGCTGAACTGGAAAACCTGGGAAGAGAATTGGAAATCTTAGAAATGGAGTGTTAAGAATGGATAAAATTTTGACGATGAAACAAAAACGCGCTGCTCTGATTCAAAAAATGCGTAAAATGGTAGCTGATGCTGAGAGTGCACAGCGCTCTTTGAATACTGAAGAAAAATCTTCCTACGAGCAGCTGCGTAATCAGGCTTCCGACCTGGCAGACGATATCGTACGTGAAGAGGAACTGCGTGAGCTTGAAAGCAAGCTGCCTGCTCCTGGCGTTACGACTTCTGGCAGCAGAGACGAAAAGCTTGAGCCCGGCATCCGCGCTGCACGTTTCGTGAAGGTTGCATTGCTGAGCGCTCGCAGCCGCCAAACGGAAAGCGTTGCTGATATTGCTGCTCGCATGTATCCGCAAGATGAGCAGCTGCGTGCAGTGATGACCGAGAGTACTCCGACGGATGGCGGTTACACCATCCCTCAAAACCTGTACAATGAAATCATCCCTCTGCTGCGTCAGACCGGTGTAACTCGTTCTCTGGGCGTTTCCGAACTGCCCTTGCCGAATGGCAACCTGAACCTTGTTAAGCAGACCGGAGCTGCTAACTTCAGCTGGGTGGGTGAAAACAAGCCTATTACCTCCAGCAAGGTAACTCTTGGCAGCATGAAGCTGTCTGCTAAGAAGCTGGCGGGTATTATCCCTATTTCCAACGAGCTTCTGCGTGATTCCAGTTTAGCGGCTGACCGCTTTGTCCGCGACGAAATGGTGAACGGTATCGCTGAGTCTGAAGATATCACCGCTCTGTATGGCAGTGGTACTGAGTATGCACCTAAAGGCATTACTGCAGCCTGCGCTACTCAGAAAATTGCTGTAGACAACGTGCTGACTGATGAAACCATCTACGAGATGGTGGGCAAGCTGCTGAGCGCTAAGCTGAACAATCCTGCTCTCGCATGGCGCATTCCAGGCGTATTGTGGGCAAAGCTGTATGGTATGCAGACCGCCAACGGCAGCTATATCTTCCGTGACGAAATGAAGGACGGTAAGCTTTGCGGTTATCCGTTTGTGATTGATAACAATATCAAAGTGGGCGATGATGTCAACGGCAAAACTCAGATTTTCTTTGGTGACTGGAAGAATTTCATGATTGGCGTAGAATCTGCCCTTGAAATCGCAATTTCCAGCGACGCATCCTTTACTGACGGTGAAAAATCTGTTTCCGCCTTTGAGAATGACTTAACTTTGATGCGTGCAATCGTACGCGAGGATTTTGGCGTGCGCTATAATGAGGCCTTCGTTTGGGCTGATGGTGTATTCAGCAAGGGCACCAAAGAGTAATCATGAAGCTGGAATATACAGACCAGGCCAGCAGGCAGGACGTGCTGTCTGTTGATGATGTCAAGGCTTATCTTCGCATCGAAGGCGACGAAGAAAATGCTGTACTGGCATCACTGATAGCAGCCGCTCAACGCTATTGTGAGGACTATCAACATAGGACTTATGGCTTGCTTACTCTTCAACTGACTGTTCCAACTGCTGATGCTCAGACGGATATAGAGTTGCCACGCTCAAAAAACTTAAACGAGGTAGCAAATGTGACTGTCAGGTGGCCGTCCGGTAAAGAGCAGGTGATTGATAATTACACGCTTAGGTATGGCGAAATCAATACACGTCTGCGTGTTGAGGAAATGCTGCCTGCCGATGCGGATCTGGTTATTGATTACCGCGTTAAGGGTGAATGCGACGAAAGCACGTTGCTGGCCATACGGCTGCTGGTTGCCAGCTGGTATGAAAACCGGCTGGCGGCAGATGACAGAAACCGCAAGGAAGCACCCTTTGCCGTAACTGCTCTGCTTAATCCTGGGAGGGTGCTGCTATGAATCCAGGCAAGCTAAACAAAAGGATAACACTGCTGCGCTGCGAACCTGCAGAACGCGACGAAATGGGCGGCCTGCGTGAGAGTGACTACGAGGCTATAGGAAGCTTTTGGGCTATGCAGCGTGATAAGACCTCTACACATAAGCAGGTTATAGGTGATTATGTTACGGTCAATACCTGCTATTTTGTCCTGCGTGATATTACCGGCAGCTATCCGCTTACTACGGACTGGCGCGTGTTCTACGATGGTTATACGTATGTAATCAACTCTATAACTAGGTTGACAGACAGCGTACCCTTCTATCTGGAAATAGAAGCGACGCGGTTAGGAGGGCTAGGCTGATGATTTTTAAAGCTCCTCTAATCGCTTTTCAAAGTGAACTATATGCGATGCTTAGCAATGCGGATGAAATGACATTTGGAGTATATGACAGCTCTATGACGATCGGCGAAATATTGAACTCGCTAAAAAATCAGGAGACTGTCAACTATGGTGTTATTGCTGATGTGTCCTGCTCTCCGTCCAGCGCTAAGGCTGACAGCGTCATGTGGCGCGTAAATGTACGCATAGAGCTGTTTTCAACTTATCGCGGCCGCAAGCAGGTTGCTGACATGATTAACGTAATCGGCAGCGTGGCAACGCAGTACGCGGATGTATTTGACGCCAACCTTGCCGCCAAAGGCTATAGGCTTATAAAAATGGAGGCCGGGGAAAGCGTCATCGGCGGCGCTATAGAAGCCAACGGCATTGTTTGGCAGAATGGTTATATAAACTTAAATTATCAATTATATCAACTTGATACGTGAAAGTGAGGATTAGAAATGTCTTATACTGCTGAAAAATACCCTGCACATGATAGCTCTACGGCCATCGCAGGCAAGAAATTTTTGCTGTATGTGGCTTACGACAGTAAATGGAATTTAATCGGTGGCCTCCGTGATACTACGCTGGAAATTTCCGCTGACAGCATTGATGCGTCCAGCAAGGATAATGGTGGCTGGGGAGAATCATTACCTGGACAGCGTTCCTGGACTGCAAGCCCGTCTATTGTCGTCAAGTCGAGCAACGAGGGTAACGACATCATTGAAGCCTGGGTGTTGGACGAAGAGCTGCAGAACCAGAAGCCTGCGCTGCACTTTGCCTTCGTGAACACTGCTGACAAAAGCTATTATGATGGTTGGGGCGTTGTTACGTCCTACAGCATCGAGGCTTCCTACGATGATGTCATGACAAAATCTATGGAAATCAATGGCGTTGGCCCTGTCGTGAAGAAAACAGCGTTTGATTCAGCGACTATTGCTAGCGAATAAAATAAAAGGGCAGCCTGCGCGAGCAGCTGCCCTTAATTGTTATCTGGATATCTGGAGGTACAATGTGAATACAAATACTATTGATAGAACTGTTGAATTGAAATTGCCAAACAATCCGGGGCATGTGCTGCACTATACTGTGAAGAGTATTGTTGGATGCGAAAAGGAACTAGCTAACCATAATCTCATCCTTACTGTCGCCAGTCTTGCAGCATCGCCACTATCCATCAGTGATGCTTATGCGCTTCTGAAGTGGGGACTGCGTGGAGAAAAGGCATACAGCGACGATGATGTGGATGCAGTTTTCATGGACTGCGTTGAGGAAATGGGCGTAGTTATTCTTCAAACAAACATTATTTTGGCGTTGGAAAAATCTGGCATCATTGGTAAGGCAAAAAACAAAAAAGCACTGCCGCGGGCAAAGAAGTAACCTACGGCAGTGCTGCTGAATTTATCAATGATATCCTGCCATTATGCTATGGCAGGCTGAGGATGACGACACGGCAGGTAGAAGAATGCTGTATCTGTGAACTTATGGCCATGATGGAGGGGTGGCAACAACGTCATGATGATCTGGAAGATTTACTGATAGAATGCTGCGCAATGCCAGTATATCAGATGCATATGGGCAAGAAGGCACCACGTTTTCAGGATTTGGTGAAACGGCGCAAGAAATGCGATGATTTTGCTGATATGACTTACGAAGAGTTATTAGCGTTTGCCAGCGAATAAAAAATAACCCGCTCGGGCTGAGCGGGAAAGAGAATTATTGATTTTGTTCAATAGCTTTACGTGTTTTTCTTAATTCTTCTAAACGTGTTTCTTCACGTACATCTTCGGCAAGTTGGTCATAATATGCTTGTTTATTGGATTCGTTAAAGAAATCTTTAATCATGCGGTATAACATGTATATGGTTAACAGTGGGAAAACAGCAAAAGTTAAAATCATCAGAACCCAGTTGAAATACCATTTTTTTATTCCGAAAAGATACATAACTATCACCATCCTTATTTATATTATATCATCCGGAGGCATTTATGGCTAGGAAAAGAAGTAAAGCTAATATTAGTCTGAATAAGATGCAGGATTTTGTTTACGCTTTTCAGCGTGCACCAGATAAAGTGCGTGAAGGTTTGCGCAGCGCTATGGATAGATGGGCAGCTTCTACGCAGGGAGATTATGATAGTGCTACAGGTTATGGCAGCGGCTTTACCAATGTAAAGGGTAGCAGCTTTGCTAAAGTAGAAGATACGAAAAAAGGCAAAGGCTTATATGTTACTGTTGGGCATGAAGCTTATATTGCGCGTTTTTTGGAAGTAGGTACTAAAGCGCATGATGTACCACATAAGCGGGGCAGCAAAGCCTGGGTGATTCGCGTGAGCGGCATAAAAGGCAGTAAAGCATTATCAAAAGTTTGGGATAAGCGCAGAAAAGAAATACCTGAAGCTATAGAAAAAGTAATAAAAAACGCTATTGAAGGAGGTGAGTAATTTGGCAGGAGCAACGAATTTATCTGTAACCTTAAACATTGATGACGTTGTAGATAACCTTGATAAAACAGCGGCGAAATTTGAGGATTTTGCTAAATGGGCCGGCGAATCTATGGGCAAAGTCGATAAAGCTGCCTCCGGTATGAGTGAAACGCAAAAGCGTGCTTATGAAGTGATGAAGAAAAGCACTAACAGCCATATTCAGGCTATGCAGGAGCTTAGCAAGGAATATGAAGCCTTGCGCACCAAACAAAAAAATGGCATTGTTTTAACTCAGGAAGAATGCGCGCAACTGCAAGTTTTAACAAAGCAGTTTAAAGAGCATCAGGGTGCTATCACCAGAAATGCTACTGATTTGTCCAAATTGGCCAGGTCTTATGATGGCGTTGGCGATAAGTTGGCAAGTGTAAGCGGGCTTACAGAAATAGCTGTTGCGGGAATGGGTGGAATGGTGGCTGCAGTACTACCAAAAGTTGGTGAAGTTGTTGGCGAAGTAATTGGCGGTATTGCAAGATTGGGCACGCAGACGCAGCAGACTGTAGCACAATTTGGTGCGATGGCCAACAATATGACTAGCGCTGCTGCGACATACCAGGCTTTCAATGATGTGGCACGCAACACCAACTATGATTTCGACGTAGTGTACAACATGGGCAAACAGCTTATCAATATGGGTTACAGCGCAAAAAATGCATCGGATTTGATTCAGCAGTGCGCTGACACTGCTGCCGGATTAGGCAAAGATGTAAGTGGTGCTCAGCAGCTCGTGACTACCATTGCACGCATTCAGGCGGCAGGCAAGCTTACAAGCAGACAACTTGTTGAATTGCAAATGGCTGGTATCAATCTGGACGACGTGTTCGGACCTATTGGTATGAGCGGTGAAGAAGCTATGCAGAAGCTTACAGACGGCACCATGGACAGCCAACAGGCTATGGATGCACTAACACAGTATATGCATAAGTTTGACGGCTCTATGAATAACTCCAAACAAAACATTACTGATGCGTGGGGCGATGTTACCGGAAACCTTGCTACGGCTTGCGGCGAAATTGGCCAAAGCATTGTTGACGCCTTCAGCCAGAGCGAGATTGTGCAGGATTTGATAGACTTCACGCAAAGCCTGGTTGACCTGGTGCGCGGCGAGGGATGCGGCGCTTTTAGTGATTTGGGGGCTGTGGCACAATTTATCCTCGATCTGATTGCCGACGCCTTGCAATTTACCTGGTCTGTTATCAAGCTGGGTATCATCTGGATAAACGAGCTTTATTCTGCTTTCAAAGAAATGTGCCGTAAGGTTTATAACTACCTTAGCTGGCTGCTGGATCCGTTGGCAGAGATTTTTACTATTGTAGGAAAAATCATGAAAAAGATTGGCCAGGAAATCAAAGGTGGAATAGATGAATCCTTTAAACAGACATTCAAGCCAAAGGTTATTATAGAGGATACCGGAAATCATTTTAGGGAACCTGTAAATGTTTCCAAATCCAAAGGAAGCAAAGGTGGTAGCGCTGGAAAGAGTGCTGCTACACCAAAACTTACGGAAGAGGAACGTGCTGTTGAGGCGCTTATCAAAAAGTATGCAGATGCCAGCAAGCAGGCTCAGACTCGCGGCAAACTTGCCTTACAAACCGCTGCACTTAATGCTTCCATGCTCATCGGCGAGGCGAAAGCACAGGCTGAATTAAATAATAAGCTGGAAGGCTTCAAACAAAACCATGATGCAGTAATTGAAGGCTATCAGAAAGAGCTTACACTGGCTGAAAAGATTGGCAATGAAAGTACACGTGCTGGCGTTATTGCGGAAATTAAAGCACAAATTGATGCACAGGATAAGTTGTATGCTGCTCAGGTTGAGGCAGCTAACTTCAGCAAAAATTATAATGAGCTGCAAAAGCAAAGCAAGGATCTTGTTACTGCAGCTTTTGGCGATCCGAGCCGTGTAGACCAGAAGCTGAAGGATTACAAGGAAAAGCTTGAAAATTTCATGCAGGAAGTTGACGCTATTGAAGCTAATCAGAAGGACAGCCTTACTAGTGGGAATATTGGCCAGAGCTTGTCAGATGAGAGCATGAGCTTCCTGGGCAAAATGCTTAAAATGACACCCGAGGAGCTGGCAGCGGATTTTGAAGCTAAAAAAGAGCAGTTCGCCAACTTTGCAGCCTATATTCAGGACGCTATGGCGCAAGCCACGGCTGCTGAATCGCAAAATCTGTCTATTGGCCAACAATGGGCCGATAAGCAGAAGGAATGGCAGACAGAGCTTGGCAACTCTATGGGCAATGCGGTCAGTGAATGGCTTATGGGCAGCAAAACGATAGGGCAAGCTATGAAGGATATGGTGAAAGAATTAATCAGCAATGCTATCAAGCTCTTATCACAATGGACAATGATGTGGGGCGTATTTATGGCGTTCGGCAGCTCTCCTAAAGCTGCAGCTGAGAGCGCAAACAAGGCCGTTTTTGGTGTATCCAAATTTGCTTCAGGCGGCTTTGTCAGCGGGCCTGGAACTGCTACTAGCGACAGCATACCTGCGCTGCTTAGCAACGGTGAATACGTGCTGAATGCAGCTGCTGTGCGCAGGTTAGGTGTAGCGCGACTGAATGGCTTGAACAGTGGCAGAGGTTACGCTGATGGCGGTCTTGTTACTACTAGTTACATCGCGGCAAACCATGATGCTGGATCGGCCCAAACCAGTGAAGCTGCCGGCGTGCGCGGCAATAGCATAAATCTCAATATTTCTGCAATGGATGCTTCCAGCTTTGGCGATTTCCTTAATCGTGGCGGATTGGACGTTGTGAAGCAAGCTCTTCTTGACAGCAATCGTAACTTCGCAAGTGAGGCAGGTGTGTGGTAATGCGTAAGTTCCCAGAATTAAGAAAATTTAGCTGGAACAGCACCTTTGAAGAAAAATGGAATACCACTGTACAGAAATCTGCCTCCGGCCGTGTGCGTACATTGACCAACCAGCTTTACCCGGCATGGACTATCAAAGCAAGCTATCCTGCGTTGACGGATGCACAGGCAGATGAGCTGTTAGGCTTCGTCGCTTTAATAAAAGGTTCCTTTGAGGCCTTCCTCTGGCTTGATCCGGAGCATAATACAGAAAAAGGCGCACCGTTGGCGCAGGTGAGCAGCAGCAAATATCAGTGTGTAGCGCGCATCGGCAGCTATGTAGAGCCGGTGGAATATGTAGAGAATGTAACCGTTCTGGTAAATGGCGCAATAGTGCCGACAACCAATTACACTGTAAGCGGAGGCATTATCACCTTCCGGCAGATTCCTTCCGGCACAGTAACGGCTAACTATACATATTATTGGAAAGTCATATTGGCAGATGACGGTCTGTCCATCAGCAAGAAATTTGACAATATCAATACCGCAGAAATCAAGCTGGAGGTAGCACGATGAAAGACGTTGGCACAGGCTTAGAAAATTACCTGAATACGGAAAAGCATATGACAAGCTGCGACCTGTTCGAGCTGCGGCTGCCGGGTGGCAGTGTATATTATTACACTGATGCTGACAGAGATATATTATACGATGGGCATAATTACCTGCATGATGTATTGCTTATTAAGCGTCAGCAGGTCAAGGTTAATGACAGCGTAGTTGTCGACACGCTGAGCGTAAACATCAAGGCAGATAAGACTGCAAAAATAGGCAACACGCCGCTGCTGAAGGCTGCGCATGACGGCACACTGGATATGAGCAAGCTGTATTTACGCAGATGCTTTTTCCGTGATGCCGTAGTTATCGGCGCTATTGGCTTGTTTGGCGGCAAAGTGGAAGTAAAGTCGTGCGGCGGTTTAGGTTTGGACCTTACAGTGAAGGCTGTTACGCAAGGCCTTAGCCAGGAATTCCCGGTGCGAAAGTATTATCCGCAGGGCACATATTCAACAAAAGGTGGAACGATAACTGCCAGCACGGACAGCACAGCAGGCTGCCTGATTGCGCCGTACGTTCCATTGAAAGAGGTGCTGATGTAATGAACGAGGGACAGAAAATAGCCGAAGCTGCTTTAAGCTGGTTGGGCACGCCGCATGTCAACGGCGCAAAGAGCAGAGGCCACGGAATTGACTGCGGTATGCTTTTGATAGCGTCAACGGAGGATGCAGGCTGCATTGCGAAGGACTCTGTAAATGTGGCACCATACAGCAACGAATGGCATCTGCATCACAGTGATGAATGGTTCCTGCATTATGTGCAGACCTATTGCCGTGAGGTCAAGACGATGGAGGCAGGAGATTTCCTGCTGTATCAGTTTGGCCGCTGCATTTCTCATGGCGGTGTATATGTTGGTAATGGCATGGTTTGTCATGCTGTTGTTGAACAGGGAGTTATCCTCAGCAGCGTTGATGATGTAATGTTTCTGGATGCAAAAGGCAGAAGTAGGCTGCGTGGTATATATAGGTTTGGAGGTGAGTAAATGGGCTTATTTAAGACGGCAAACATCGTCAGCAGAGCGGATAAAATCAGCAATTTTACCGTCAGCACGGCTGAGTATGGCAGCGCTGTAATGGAGCTGCTGGGAACAACGCGTATCAGCGGTAACGTTATTTATTATGATGACTTTACGGCCCATGAGCACCGGGAAACCCAGCGCTCCGGCAAGGGCGGCGGTGTAAAATCGACCACAATAACCTATACATATACGGCTGCCGTCATTATGGGACTGTGCGAAGGGCCTATTAAAGGCATCGGCCGTGTATGGATTGATAAGGAGCTGTATCAGTATCCGTCCGAGAAAATCGGCATGACTTTGTACAGCGGTACCGCTGATCAGCAGCCATGGCCTTACGTTGTCGGTAAACATCCGGAAAAGGCTCTGCCTTATACTGGGCTTGCTTATATGGCTGGTGTTATCGACCTTGGCAACAATGCCAGCCTGCCTAATTTTAACTTTGAGGTTCAGGGCAAGCTGCTAGATACCGGCGATGGCGTTGATGTTAACCCTGCTGATTACATCAGATACATTCTGGACAAGGTTGGGCTGCAGGAAGTTGAGATTGTCGGACTGGAGAATTACCGGAAGTATTGCCGTGAGTCGGATTTTCTTATTTCAACGCCGGCAGACTACACCAACGCAAAGACAGCTCGTGATATTGTCAATGAGATTGCAAGCCTGACAAATGCATACATGTTCTGGAGCAATGACAGGTTTAAAATCGTGCCTAGGGCTGACCGCCCTGTAGGCGAGTGGAAGCCTGACAAACAGATTGTCTATAACCTTACTGCAGATAATTTCCTTGAACAGAGCAACGGAGCCTGCGTAACCTATTCCCGCAAAGACAGCAGCGAGCTGTACAACCGTTTTACCGTGGAGTTTTACAATCGCGAAAATGCTTACGAAAAAGAAAGCGTCAGCTATGAGGACAGCGAAAATATTGCTGATTATGGCTTGCGGCAGGCAAGTACAACGGCTGCTCATTATATATACACTAAAAAGCGTGCAGTGAAGCTGGCCGAAGAGCTGGCAAGGCGCAACAAATATGAGCGCAACAAATACACCTTCAAATTAGACTGGTCCTTCTGCCGGCTTGAACCGGGTGATCTAGTGACGCTGACTGATGCTAATATTGGCCTTGATAAGCAGGTAGCAATGATTGACGGCATCACAGAGGATGCGCATGGCATCCTGAGCGTTACTGCTATCAGCAGAGCTGCAGGCGATTACTCCGAAGCTCTGTATGATGTGCATGAGGTTGACAGGCCTTATGTAGATTTCAACGCTGAGCCGGGGGATACGGATACACCGCTGATATTCCAGCCGCCTAGCGATTTAACTTCCAGTGGTAATGAAATCTGGATAGCAGCCAAAGGCAAGAAGGATGCCTGGGGAGGCTGCACAGTGTTTGTCAGCGACAATAATACCAATTACAGGAAGGTAGGCACTATAACCAATAATGCGCGCTTAGGTATGTTGGCCAAGAACATGCAGGTTAGTGATACATCCTGTGAGGTCAAGATTAACGGTATGCTGCTCAGCGGTACCGCGCAGGATGCAGAACGTGGCAATACGTTATGCTGGGTAGATGGTGAGTGCATCAGCTATACTACGGCTACAATGCTCAGCAACGGCAATTACCGCCTTGACGGCTGCAGGCGCGGGCAATATAACACTACTGCTACAGCGCATAACAGCGGAGCACGTCTGGTACGCTGCGATGAGGCGTTGTTGAAAACAGAGGTCCGGAAAGAGGACGTAGGCAAAAAGATATGGCTGAAATTTTGCTCTTATAATATCTTCAGTACCGGGGAACAAAGTCTTGCTGATGTGCAGGCCTATGAGTATACCATTAACGCTTACTACATCCCTCCGGTGCAGAACCTGACGGCCTATAATCGTTACCGCCAGCTTGCTGACGGCGTGGCTCGTTATGACATTGTTGTCAACTGGACCCCGCCTAATATGGCTACATATCTTGAAGGCCAGCTCTGGTATAAGACCAACAATGAGCAGGCAGAAAGAATGGTTATGGCTGAGGGCGTGCCGGCAGATGAGATGGGCTGGCAGGGGGGATGGCTGTATGGAGGCTCCGGCAAAGACCAATGCGTAATACCTCAGGCTATCGTTGGCGATACCTATCGGCTTGCTGTATGCACCAAGGATGAATACGGTATGGCTACCAGTCCTGATATGTCGCCTCAGATTGATATTACGGTAGCGGTAAAGACTACTACACCGAATACACCGGATGATTTCAACATCAGCTTTAATGATGTTGCTGTGGTTACATGGAAAGAGGTCACCAACTCCGATATTGCTTTCTATGAGGTGCGGCGCGACAATTACCCCGGTGTTGAGGATGTAAACCTGCTAGCGCGTACCAACGGCCTCAGCGCGTCGCTGGCGCTGTCAGATCGTACAGGCACGCTATATCTGTATGCTAAAAGCGCCATAGGTAAATACAGCGCTCCTGCAGATTTGAAATACTACAAAGCAGAACCGCCGAGACCGGAACCTCCGGTGCTCAGTCCTAAAGTAGGCGGTATGGGCATCAAATGCAAGGCCGTACCCAGTGACTGCATCGGCGTGCGCTATTATATCAATGATGATAGCGTGTACAGCAAAAACAATACCCTGTCATATAGCTGTGAAGCAGGCGTGTATGATGTAACCTGTGCTTATGTGGATATGTTTGGCGATGGTCCAACATCCGGGCAGTCGACCTGTACCGTAAAGACTGTTATTGATGAAAGTATGATTGCTGATGAAGCTATCAGCTCCGCCAAGCTGGATAAGATTGTGCAGAACAACATCAGTAATGCTACGGCCAACGCAAACACTGCGTTAAAAAATAGTAATAACGCTTTAGTTAATGCCAATGCAGCATTGAGTAATAGTAATATTACGGCTGATAAGTTAAAAAAAGATTATAGTACAACCACGCAGACTGAAACGCTTATTGCAACACGTGTTGCTAACAGTTTGGGCAATTACAGTACCACAGAGCAGACCGCCAACATGATTGCCGGCAGCATTGCTAATTTCAAGGACAATACGCTTAGTCAGTACAGCACTACTAAGCAGACAGCTGCCATGATTAGCAGTGGCATTGCTGATTTTAGAGACGGTACGCTCAGCAGATACAGCACGACCGAGCAGACATCTGGCATGATTAGCAGCAGCATTGCTAATTTTAAAAATGACACGCTCAGCCAGTACAGCACTACTAAGCAGACCGAAGCGCTCATCAGCTCGCAGGTAGCCAGCTACACAGATGGCAAACTGAGCGGTTACAGTACAATCGAGCAGACCAATACGGCTATCAGCAATATTGTTGTTAAAATGGACGCTGCGACAAACAAAAAATTAGAATCATACAGCACCATACAGCAGACACAGGACGCTATCAGCCTTGCGGTAAAAAATATCGACCTTGACGGCAATACGCTGGTCAGCAAAATCAACCTTGCTAATGGCGGTATCCTGCTTGATGGCAAGCTCATACATATCACCGGTCAGACTCTGTTTGATGACAATATTGTTACAAAAAAAATGCTGCAGGCAGGGAGTGTGGATGCAGACAAGATAAAGGTAGATAGTTTGTCTGCTATCACCGCTAGGATTGGCGAACTAAAAACGGCTGATACAGGGGCAAGAATGGTATTGAAAGACAATTTGATATTGGTATATTACGCGAGTGGCAAGTTGGCCGTAAGGTTGGGGGTGTGGTGATTTGAATTTGTATGTATATATAATGATTACATTAATATCGTTTGCTATGGCGGTTGTGCTTTGGATAAGAAAGAAAAAAAAAAAGGAAAAAAAAAGAAAAAAAAGGCGGAATAAAAAAAAAATGTGGGGGGGGGGGGTAAACCCTGACCGCCATAAGAAAAGAACTCCTCCCTGACCGGGTGACTATCCGAAACTGTTATGAGGACAGCCGGATAAATACCGGCAGGAAGGAGATTTTTTATGGGAACTTTTAAGGGTAAGCGGATCATTCCGAAACACGATGGCGTATGGGATCAGAAAAAGGAATATGAAGAACTGACAATCGTTCTGGACGCGGAAAGTGGGGATGGTTATATCTCCAGAAAGCCAGTTCCGGCAGGTACAGTGCTGACCGATACGGATTATTGGAGTCTGTGCAGTCATTTCAACTCCCAGATGCACCGTCTGGAAACAGATGTGGCAGAAGATGTGGAAGAAATGCACAGGAGTCTTTCAGAAACAGAATCTGCCATGCACAAAGAAATGTCTGAAGCAGAGAGCAGAGTGAACACAAAAGTATCTGATGCACAGAATGCCATGCAGAAAACGGAAGATGCCATGAACACAGCTGTGGAACAAATGAACAAACGGCTGGATGCAAACGTGGCAGCTTCTACAGACAGTAAGGCGGATTATGCGGCAGAACTGGTTGATGTCCGGGTTGGGCAGGATGGAACGGTGTATCCGTCCGCTGGTGAAGCAATCCGTGGGCAGTACAGTCTGGCTGTGGAGAATGGGATCACCGGAGCAAAGCTGGCACTTGCCGGTTCCAATGGTAATCTGGGTGAGGTGTTCCCAAAGGCTGCGATGCCGGCTCTGCTGGGGGCTAAATGTGAAGCAGGAGAATTTCTGGATTACCGGATCACGGGAACTACGGATTACGGTCAGTTCTACCATCGCTTTACCAATATGCTGATGGGCAAATTCCGAAAATATCTGTTCATCTCCAAGATCCGGGAGATTTCCGGCTCCTGTGCCGGTGTGAGCTGCTATCAGTATGATTCCAAAGGTGCAAATCTGAATACTCATGTGACGAAGGTGGTAAGAGTTGCTCACGGAAATGAAATCTATGTGGTATTTTTCGGAGAGATTCTGGAGAATGCATACAGGCTGGATATTTCTCCGTGTGTTGCAAGGAATGATGCTGTAGTGGAGTGTGACGGCAGATGTGTCCTACTGGATGTGACGGGACAGAGTGATGATGAACTGCAGAAAGTTCTGTCACTGATCAGCAGCAGTCCGGTTGAGGACAGCATCCTTCAGTATTATGACACATGGGGCATTGCCGGAAAAGTCATGAGCGTTCCGTATGCAGACAGAACCGGCATTTCAGACCAGACACGGGAAATGCTGGGCAATGTAGCATATGGATGCCCTGTCTTTTCTGAAATGATTCCTTTCTCCAGCAAGTTTCAGGAAAAGGACACAATGTATGCGTGGGCAAAGGCTGCCGTGACCCGCAACGAAGACTGGGGCGTGTTCGGCGGAGTACGGCTGAGTGGTCTGGCTGCCGGGAAGTATCTTGTCTTTGGCAGGGTGGAATCTGTAGAAACGGATGACACACAGCTGGGAGAGGTATCCATTGGCATCATCGAACCGGGTATTCCAAACTGGGCAAAACGTGTGCCGTGTGGAACACTGAACAAAGCAACGCTTCCGTTTCAAATGAATCTGGTTTACGAATATGCTGGTGGAAAGGATAATCTGAATTTTGCGGTGCAGTTGACGGGTTCCAATTACACTTCCTTTGTTGTGACCATGTGGGTGCTGAACGTGACTGGGCTTTCCAATGAGGAGATTGAGGCACTCAGTCACAGCAGCATAACGGAACGTGCCTCCGCTGTGAAGAATGCGACACACGCCATTCTTACAGAAAAAGCGGAAGTGGCAGTAAAAGCGGATCATGCTGAAAAAGCGGAGACAGCGAAAAAGGCAGATCATGCAGTGGCATCTGATACCGCAGAGAAAGCTGTTGCTGCCGGATATGCGGAACTGTCCGGTAGCTGGAAAGGGAAGAAGGCTCTGGTCATTGGTGACAGCATTACGGCGGCTGGAAAATGGCAGAAGAAGCTGGAAGAATTGCTCGGTATGAATGTTGCTACCCATGCAAAGGGCGGTATCGGAATCCTTCGGATGACGGACGGTGACAACGGTCTGGATGGAACGTACAATGCAGAAACGGATAAGAATGGTGTCCTGCGGCCGCTGATGGCCGCTGACGTAGAAGGTGTCAGCCTGATCATTGTGCTGCCGGCCTACAACGAAAGAGCAACGGTACTCGGTTCGGTAGGAGACTGCTACCCGGAAAAGGAGACTATCTGTGGTCGAATCCAGTATCTTTTAAACCGCATCTATGAAGAACTGGAGGATGCCGGGAATCTGCTCTGTCATGTGCTGGTGGCAACGCCGCATTGTGCGGGCAAATATCCGTATGTGGATGCAGACGGATACGAAGAATATCCGACCGGAACTGGCCAGACAATGGAAAAACTGTCAGATACGATCAAGGCTGTGGCGCAGGCAAATAATGTGGCAGTCTGTGATCTCTGGCATGAGAGTGGGATCAACCGCAGGACTTGGAGTGTCTTTGGCGCACAGAAGAATGCTGTGAACGAGCAGTATGCCAAATATCAGCTGGATGCATCCGGCAGGGTGGTTGGAAGTGTACCACAGCGGTATGTGAACGGACAGTCCTATTATCAGAAGCGGAATGGCAGCATTATTCTGGAAAAATATACGGGATCTTCGCCGTATCCGTTTAATGGCGACCAGCTCCATTGCAGTACGGAAGGCTACGCCAGAATCGGAGAATGTGTGGTAGGATCTGTGATCCGGGCATTCGGAAAATAAATTTCCACTGATTTTCACGCAAAGTGTCTGTTATTTGCTGTGAAACAGTGTTCATTATAGAAGGAGTATTTTTTCGTAAGGGCGGCAGAGATACCGCCTGTTTTTTATGCCCAAAAGGGCTGGAAAGGACAAGATTATGCAGAATGTGATCGATAAGATTGAGTGGATGTTCGCAGGTCTGGGTGGTTTCCTGGGCTGGTTCTTCGGTGGATTTGATGGCTTCCTCTATGCACTGGTGGTGTTTGTGGTCTGCGACTACTTCACCGGAGTGCTGGCAGCAGCCATCAAGCATGAACTTTCTTCTGAAGTTGGCTTTAAGGGTATTGCCAAGAAGGTGTGTATCTTCGTACTGGTTGGCATTGCCAACATCATTGATACGCAGATTCTTCAGAATGGCGCAGCTATCAGAACTGCTGTTGTGTTTTTCTATTTGGCAAATGAGGGCCTGAGTTGCCTCGAAAATGCAGCTGTCATTGGCCTTCCGGTGCCGGACAAACTCAAGGAAATGTTGGCACAGCTGAAGGAAGAAAAGAGCGACAAGCAGAACAAAGAGTAAGGAAAACGGGGAGAGGTGAAGAGTCTCTCCCTCATTAGAAGGAGGAAAGCAATATGAGTAAGAAAGAGTATCCCGCAAAGCTGACAAACGGCTATTATCGTGTGCGTGAAGTCTGGGAAGATGAGGCATCCCAGTTGGGAGCGTACCGTCTGCTGGCGAATGCAAAAGCCAAGTGTGATGAGAACCCCGGCAGCCGTGTGTTCGACAATGACGGCAACGTGATCTATCCGGAAGAGGCTGTACCAGATACTGGTGCAGATGAGAGTGAAGAGAAAGCGGTCGTGGACGATATCCCGGAAGAAAAGCCAGAAACCACAGTCCCTGTGGAAGATACCACAGCGGAGAAAGAAGCAGAGGCTGAAGTGGATGAGAACGAGTTCCCGACTGCAGAGGAGCTTCCGGCAACCATTGCCTACGGCAAACTCAAGACCCTCATGAATATTCGGGAGATGCCGGACACTGGCGCAGAAGTCGTGACCGTTTACAAAAGGAACACACTGATTGAAATCGTGGAATTCTGTGCGGGCTGGCTGAAAATAAAGTGCCCGGAAGCGGTGAGTGGTTTGGCCTACGTTCTTAACAGTGCGGATACCTATGCCTTCACAGCCAGCAAGATCTATACTGTGGTTCCCGGTGATAATCTCTGGAAGATCGCAGAAAGGGAACTGGGGAGTGGCAGCCGCTGTGCAGATCTCCGTGTGCTGAATGGGCTGACTTCCAACGCTATCCGGGTCGGCATGAAACTGCTGATTCCGTAACAACCAAATAACCGCATCACGAGGTTCAGAGTGATCTGGGCCTCAATTTTTTTTTAGAAGGAGGAAATCATTATGGGATATACCAATAGTCCACTCGTTGTTTACACCAAGCTCTCTCCGAACCATTCCGGTCAGAGGACACACAGCATCGACCGCATCACGCCGCATTGTGTGGTCGGTCAGCTTTCTGCGGAAAGCATCTGCGGCTGTTTTACCAATACGAGCCGTCAGGCAAGTTGCAACTACGGTATCGGTACAGATGGCCGTGTGTCGCTTTGTGTCGAGGAAAAGAACCGCAGCTGGTGTTCGTCCAGCAATGCCAATGACCAGAGGGCGGTCACCATCGAATGTGCCAGCGATATGAATGAGCCGTATGCCATGAACAGTGCGGTGTACAGTTCACTCATTAAGCTCTGTACCGATATCTGCCGACGAAACGGCAAGAAAAAACTTCTGTGGCTGGGAGATAAGAATAAACCTCTCAATTATGTCCCTGCCGCAGACGAGATGGTTCTGACAGTTCACCGCTGGTTTGCAAACAAAAGCTGCCCTGGAAACTGGCTGTATGCCCGTCTTGGTGATCTGGCTGTGAAGGTGACTGCAGCACTGGGCGGTTCATCCTCATCTGGCATGCAGGCTTCTTCACTGAAAAATCTTTCTGAAGCAGAAGCAGTTGCAAAGATCGGTCCGCTGTTTACTGCGAACCAGAAAACCACTGGCATTCTCGCTTGCGTGTCGATGGCACAGTTCATTCTGGAATCCGGCTACGGTAAATCTGAGCTGGCACAGAACGCCAATAACTGCTTCGGCATGAAGGCATCACTTTCCGGGAACAGCTGGAGCGGCAGCAGTTGGGATGGCAAGTCTGTCTATACCAAGAAAACGCAAGAGCAGAATGATGACGGCTCGATGGTCACGATCACCGCTGACTTCCGCAAGTATTCTTGTGTGGAGGATTCCATTGCTGACCATGCGGCTTATCTGCTCGGTGCGATGAACGGCAGCAAGAAACGCTATGAGGGTCTGGCCGGCTGCACAGAATACAAGAAAGCGGCACAGCTGATCAAGGATGGCGGATATGCCACCAGTCACACCTATGTACAGAACCTTTGCAGTATCATTGAGCGTTGGAACCTTACGCAGTATGATGCGGCAAAGGCTTCTGAGGGTACGGTTATCTCTGGCTGGTACCGTGTCCGCAAAAACTGGCAGAATGCGGCTTCTCAGAAGGGTGCTTTCCATGACCTGGCTTACGCAAAGCAGTGTGCGGATGCCAATCCGGGCTATTTCGTGTATGACCCGGCGGGTAAGGCAGGCTACCCGGAAGTTAAGGTAAACTGCCCGTATGCGGTACGGGTTTCAATCAGTGACCTTAATATCCGTAAGGGACCTGGTACGAACTACGCTAAGACCGGGCAGCACACCGGAAAGGGTGTATTTACAATTGTAGAGGAAGCAGACGGTGAGGGAGCAACCCGTTGGGGTCTGCTGAAAGCCTATGCCGGTAAGCGTAATGGCTGGATCAGCCTTGATTTTGCCAAGAAACTGTAAGAGATACGGCTCTGTCTTTTCAGGCAGGGCCTTTACATATTGGATGGTGCAGATAGGACAATAATCGGGTGGATTATTCTCCGTCTTTCTGCACCGAATTTACTTGATAATATCACGCAGTAGAGGGAATATGTGACTGCCCGAAGAGAAAAGCAGATGGGCGGAAAGGAGAAAACAAGATGAGTACAGCAAATGATTTTTTGCAGAAACTGCAGAGCGCAACGGTCAAAAGTACCGTACAGCAGAAACAGAAAAGCCGCCCGAATGCTTCAGCAGCCGAGCTTTCAAAGATGTTGATGGCGGTGACTGGACAGAGCGAATCTGTTCTGCCGGAAATTACATCTGTGACCCAGATGCCTGTGCCGGAAAAGAAATCCCATGAAGCGGTGAAGGAAAAAAGTGGTGCAGCTGACCTCTCTGAAAAGAAGGCGGCTGCATCTTCTTTTTTGCAGGAAAGCGTTGTGCGCCAAGAGATGTCTACCCAACAAAAAGAGAAAAAGACAAAGTTGCCGTTATCCGAATCCAAGGAAAACGGAGATGCCGGAATTGCTTCCCTGATTCAGAAGGCGCTGGCTGTAAAGGAGAAAATGC
>ENA-OQHI01000286-OQHI01000286.1-human-gut-metagenome-genome-assembly--contig:-NODE-286-length-37061-cov-4.593013_pt1 | contig 37061 bp, 27 predicted proteins | sample MGYA00242561_ERZ504713 | MGnify/ENA primary metagenome ERZ504713 (study PRJEB26092, sample SAMD00036217) | human gut metagenome | host: Homo sapiens | study: EMG produced TPA metagenomics assembly of... | reverse complement strand
GCATATATCTATTTCTTCTATGCCGAGAGTCTCCGGAACGCGCAGGTCGAAGTCGAAATCAATGTCGTTCTTTCTGCATTCAGCCGCCTTGTTCGAGGCTATCGCATTGACGAGGGTATTTTGGCAGAAACGCTCAATTTTTATATCAGAAACTTCTGCCTTGAGCTGAGCGAACATCTTTTTCGCCGACTCCTTATCGCTGTCAGTACCGTTCTCCATTATCTCGCAGGCGGTCTGTACCATGTTGGCGAGGTCGTGACGTATCTTTCTCGCCTCAACGCTGTTTTGCTCGACATTCTTGTAGTATTCGAGGTTGACGCTGTTCTGATATTCCTGCATCTTCAGCGCCTCGCGCAGCTTTTCGTTCTGCGAAGAGCGGTTCATAACATAGAAAAGTATGACGTCCGCAGCGATACTGAAAATTGCGACGACGGCAAAAATTATTATTGTTGTGCGATCACGGTCTTTAAAAAGGGAAAGAGGGCTGTTTTCGCCCGCCCAATCGAAGTGATTTAACAGGATCATGCAGGTGTCGAGCAGCAGCATTTGACTCAGCGGAAAGATGATAAATGCGAGCATCGAAGTTGGTTTTATTGACCCGCCCTCAAGCTTTCGCTTTCTGAAATATGTAAACACAAGGAAAATCACTGTGTACACGAGCAGAAACGGCGTGAGAACCAGATTGGCCTCAGGGTCGTTGCTGCCTATTCCAAACAGATTTAACATCGAAGCCACAACGGCGGAGAAGCTGGATTCCAACGCAAAAATTGCTATCGACACAAATGCCTTCGTTCGGAACTTGTCCTTGTATAGCACCGCCGCGCAAATGAAATAATACGCGAGCGGCAGCAGAACCAGAAACGACGGAGCAACAAAGGTCACGAATTTCTGGGACAGCACAAGAAATGTAAACGGAACGGTGGTTATCAAAAAGACAAGGTGTTTATTAAACTTAGGCGTCAGGTTATACCAAAGAAAGCCGCCCTGAAGCAGAGCGAGCATTATGTTGTTGACATACCATAAAAATTCGTAAATAGATTCGGACATTGTTTCCCCCTCCCCCCAAAGCCGTTATTCCATAATACTTAATATATCTTCCGCACTGTCGGCGATATAAGAAGCACCGCCGTCAACGAGCACCTTTCTGTCGCGGAACCCCCACGACACGCCGATGCACGGCAGATTTGAGTTCCGTGCCGTGAGCACATCGACATCGGAATCGCCGGAATAAACAGTTCTTGCGGGGTCTGCGCCGAGCAGCTTCATTGCGTATAAAACGCCGTCGGGAGCGGGCTTTTTCTGCCTGTCCTCGGTCTGACCGACCGCGGCGTCAACGAGTCCGCCGAAGTAGTCCTCGCACAGCCCGATTACCGCCGGCTCGAACTTGTTCGAGACTACCGCTATCTTGACTCCGAGAGCTCGCAATTTTTTCAGCAGCTCCATTATCCCCGGGTAGGGTGTGGTTTTGTTGGTCATATTATCTTTGTAGTGCGCCTTGAAAACGGCGAGACAGTCGGCTTCGGTCTTTTCGTCCGTGCCCTCGGGCACTGCAAGGTGAATGAGCCTCGCCACGCCGTTGCCGACAAAGCGTCTGACCTCGTCCGTTGTGCGCTCGGGAAAGCCGAATCGGCGCAGGGCGTAGTTAGTGCTGTCCCGAAGATCGTCGAGTGTGTTCAGCAGAGTTCCGTCAAGGTCAAATATAATATAATTGTATTTCATGAGTATGCTCCTCGGATTTTGCTTTTTTCGTGCATATACTTATTATATCGTAGATTTTTTCTATGTCAATGCGGAGTTCACAAAGTGTTTACAAATAAATTGTTGACAAAATCTGCAAGGAGTTGTATAGTATGAATTGTAAGTTAGCACTCGAACGTCGAGAGTGCTAACGAACAAAACGAAAGGCAGAGACAAATGGAACTCAGCGAGAGAAAAGAGAAGATCCTTGCAGCCGTTGTCGAGCAGTATATAAAGACCGGCGAGCCCGTTGGCTCAAAGGCTCTGCTTGATTCTCTCGATATGTCCGTTTCCTCCGCCACCGTGCGAAACGAGATGGCGGATCTCGGCTATCTCGGGCTGCTTGATCAGCCGCACACCTCGGCGGGGCGTGTCCCCACCGGCGAGGGCTATCGATATTATGTCGATAACCTCGTCCCCGAGAGCGAGCTCAGCGAGGAATCGCGCAGGCTTATCGACGCGGGTATCGGCAATGCGAACGGCGACCCCGAGAGCCTCCTGAGGCACGCGGGCGAAGCACTCGCTTATCTCACCCAGTGCGCCGCCGTTATGACGACACCGTCGGGCGAGAACACGAAGATAAAGCGCGTCGAATTGGTTCCGATTTCACCGCACACCGCGATGATAGTGCTTTTGGCGAGCAACGGTATCCTCAGAAGCAAGCTGTTCAGGCTTGACTCCGCGATAGACACGACAATCTGCGAAACATTTTATAATGTCGCGCAGGCGATGCTTATCGGCGTGCCGGTCAGCAGCCTGACCCCCGCTTATCTCCAGTCGATAGCGGCGCGGCTCGGAATGGAGTCACTTGCGATGTTCCCAATGCTTTCGGCGGTCGCCGAATTGTCGCAGAGCGCCGCACAGCCGCATGTGTTCCTCTCCGGTCAGTCAAATCTGCTGCATCACAGAGAGTATGCAGGCAGAGCGTATGAGCTGCTCGAGTTTTTGAGCCGCGGCACTCCGCTGCGAACCCTCGCAGACAGCATGAAGGGCGAGCTTGAGATAAGGATCGGCAGAGAGAACGGCTTCGTTCAGCTCGACAATTCGAGCGTTATCCTCGCGCGGTACACCGTTGGCGAGGACAGTAGCGGTTCGATAGGCATTATCGGACCGACAAGAATGGACTACCGCAGACTGGTTCCCGGTCTTAAATATATTTCTCAGTGCATCAGTAAAACGATGGAAAAAGCACTTGAAGAATAACGAAAGGAATGTAACACCAATGAGCGAGAGCACGAAAAAGCCCGAGCAGGCGGAGGAGAACACCACCCCCGAGACCGCTCCGGCAGAGGACACAAAGAAGGCTGAAAAGAAAGCCTCGAAGTCCTCGAAGAAAGACCGCATAGCCGAGCTCGAAAAAGAGCTCGAAAAGGCTCAGCAGTCAGTCAAGGAGAGTGCCGACAACTTCCTGCGCCTCGCTGCGGAATATGATAACTTCCGCAAGCGTTCGCTGCGCGAGAAGGACGACATAAAAATCCGCTCGAAAACGGATGTCGTCGAGAAGCTTCTCCCGGTCATAGATAATTTTGAGCGCGCGGCGATGAACGCTGAGGCGGATGCCGATAGCTACCGCAAGGGAGTCGAGCAGATATACAGGCAGTTCGGCGATATTCTCAAAGCGCTCGACATTGAGGCGTTCGGCGCCGAGGGCGACACGTTCGACCCGAATATCCACTCGGCTGTCATGCATGTCGAGGATGAGAATGTCGGCGAGAATGTTATCGTCAAAGTGTTCACAAAGGGCTATAAGCTCGGCGACACGGTCATTAGACCCGCAGTCGTTCAGGTTGCCAACTGATGCCGCAAGGCATTTTTGGAATATAAATTAAACAATTCATTACTTCGGAGGTAATTTATTATGTCAAAGGTTATAGGTATTGACTTAGGTACAACAAATTCATGTGTAGCAGTTATCGAGGGCGGCGAGCCCATCGTTATCCCCAACGCCGAGGGCGCAAGAACCACGCCTTCCGTCGTCGCATTCGGCAAGACCGGCGAGAGACTTGTCGGCCAGGTCGCAAAGCGTCAGGCTATCACAAATCCCGACAGAACCGTCTCCTCCATCAAGAGACAGATGGGTTCCGACTACAAAGTTAAGATTGATGACAAGAAGTACACCCCTCAGGAGATTTCCGCAATGATCCTGCAGAAGCTCAAAACCGACGCAGAGTCTTATCTCGGCGAGAAGGTCACCGAGGCTGTTATCACCGTTCCCGCTTACTTCACCGACTCCCAGCGTCAGGCTACAAAGGATGCCGGTAAGATAGCAGGCCTTGAGGTCAAGAGAATAATCAACGAGCCCACAGCGGCGGCTCTTGCTTACGGTATCGATAAAGAGAACGATCAGAAGGTCATGGTTTATGACCTCGGCGGCGGCACATTCGATGTCTCCATCATCGAGATGGGCGACGGCGTTCAGGAAGTTCTTGCAACTGCCGGTAACAACCGCCTCGGCGGCGACGATTTCGACCAGAGAGTTATCGACTGGATCGCCGACGAGTTCAAGAAGAGCGAGGGCGTTGACCTTCGCGGCGACAAGATGGCTATGCAGAGACTGAAAGAGGCTGCCGAGAAAGCGAAGATCGAGCTTTCCAATGTCACCACTTCCACCATCAACCTGCCCTTCATCGGCATGAATTCCGACGGCACTCCGCTCAACCTTGAGATGACCCTCACCAGAGCTAAGTTCAACGAGCTGACCGCAGACCTCGTTGAAGCGACAATGGGTCCTGTTCGCCAGGCTATCTCGGACTCCGGTCTCAAGACTTCCGATCTTCACAAGATCCTTATGGTCGGCGGTTCGTCCCGTATCCCCGCTGTTCAGGAAGCTGTTAAGAAGTACACCGGCGTCGAGCCCTTCAAGGGCATCAACCCCGATGAGTGCGTCGCTATCGGTGCTGCTATCCAGGGCGGCGTCCTTGCAGGCGATGTCAAGGGACTGCTTCTTCTTGATGTTACCCCGCTGTCACTCGGTATCGAGACCATGGGCGGCATAAACACCAAGATCATCGACAGAAACACCACAATCCCCGTCAAGAAGAGCCAGATCTTCTCGACCGCAGTTGATAATCAGCCCTCAGTTGAAGTCCATGTCCTCCAGGGCGAGAGAGACTTCGCTAAGGATAACAAGACCCTCGGCGTGTTCCACCTCGACGGCATCATGCCTGCGCGCAGAGGCGTGCCGCAGATCGAAGTTACCTTCGATATCGATGCAAACGGCATAGTCCATGTTTCCGCAAAGGATCTGGGCACCGGCAAGGAGCAGTCGATCTCCATCACCTCCTCGTCCAACATGTCCAAGGAGGATATCCAGAAGGCTGTTGACGAGGCTGAGAAGTTCGCTGAGGAAGACAAGAAGCGCCGCGAGGAAGTTGATATCAGAAACGGCGCAGACCAGATGGTCTATCAGTGCGAGAAGCTCGTCAGCGAGGACGGCGACAAGTTCTCCGAGGACGACAAGAAGGACATCAACGACAAGGTCGATGCCCTTAAAGAAGCCCTCAAGGGCGAGGATATCAACCTCATCAAGTCCCGCCAGGAGGAGCTCACCGCTAAGTTCTATGAGATCTCCGAGAAGGTCTACAAGGCAGCTGCCGAGCAGGCTCAGGCTCAGCAGGGTGCCGACGGCGCTCAGCCCGGCAATGATGCGGGATACACTGAGGCGAACTACACGGACGTCCCCGAAGACAACGACTGATATCCGGCAATGCGTAATTCTGCGTGATACTGCGTTGTGAGAACCATGCCCGTTCGGTCACGTACCAACGTACGCTCCCTCGCGGGCAGAACCTCACGCCTTGTCTCGCACAAAATTCCGCTATTGCCTACCTTGATAAGGCTCGCGGAGAAACCGCACATAGCTGCGTTGTGAAAACCAACACATAGATTTTTGTAGGGGTCGGCGACCCGACGACCCGATGCCGCGCGAGCGGCACAATATGAAACGGTGTTATAATATGCCGTTATGGGGCGGTGCCACGACGCTCCGGTGCAAAGCGCTGCTTTGCAAAAAAAGTATGACTGGCTGAGGGATTGCTTTGCAGTCCCTCAATAGTACATTGTAAGTAAAAAGGAGTAATTTCCCTTGGCTGATAAAAGAGATTTTTACGAGGTGCTCGGGGTCAGCAAAAATGCCACTGAGGACGAGATAAAAAAAGCATACCGTCAGAAGGCGAAGCAGTATCATCCCGATCTCAACCCCGGTGACGCTGACGCCGAGGCGAAATTTAAGGAGGTCAACGAGGCCTACGAGGTGCTCTCCGATAAGGATAAGCGCGGCAGGTACGACCAGTTCGGCCATGCCGGCGTCGATCCGAACTTCGGCGCGGGCGGCGGCGCAGGCGGCTGGGGCACAGGCTCCGGCGGCGTTGACTTCGATTTAGGTGATATTTTCGGCAGCTTCTTCGGAGGCGGCGGAGGGTTCGGCGGCTTCGGCGGCGGACGCTCCGATCCCAACGCCCCGAGGCGCGGCGACGACGTTCAGGCGCGCGTTACCATTTCATTTGAAGAGGCGGCGAAGGGCTGCAAACGCAAGATAGAGATACACCGCATCGAGACCTGTCCCGACTGCGGCGGTTCGGGTGCCCAGAAGGGCTCGACCACCAAAACCTGCCCCGACTGCGGTGGCAGAGGTCAGGTGAATGTCCAGCAGAGAACACCGTTCGGTGTTATTTCGACCACTAAGACCTGTACCAGGTGCGGCGGCAAAGGCAAAATTGTCGAGAAGCCGTGCCAGAAGTGCCGCGGCGGCGGACGAGTGTCCAAGCGCCGTGAGCTCGAGGTGAATATCCCTGCCGGCATAGACGACAGACAGGTTATTTCCGTGCGCGGGGAGGGTAGCATGGGCTCGAACGGAGGTCCCTCCGGCGATCTTCATGTGTCCGTGTTCGTCAGACCGCACCCGTTCTTTGAACGCGAGGGCTATAACATCTGGTATGACTGCAAGGTAAACTTCGTCCAGGCGGCTCTGGGCGACAGCATCATGGTGCCTACCATTGACGGCAAGGTCAAGTTCGACCTGCCCGCCGGCACTCAGCCCGGCACCGTCATGTCCCTCAAGGGCAAGGGCATTCAGTATCTCAATTCGCGCGGCAGAGGCGATCAGTATATACGCATAATCGTCGAAGTCCCGAAGGATCTGACTGCGCCTCAGCGCGAGGCACTCAAAAACTTCAAGGATACCATGGGCTACAGCGATGTCACCCCTGATGAGAAGCGCGGATTCTTTGGCAAAAAGAAGAAATAATTTCTCAGACCGGAACGGCACGCACCGCTCCGGTCGCGTTTTTATACAGTCAAACCGTCCGTGTCCTTTATTTTACATATTCCTGTCGGCTCTGTCTGTTGACGGAGCGGGTAATATGAAGTATAATAAACAGATAAAGCGTTTACGATTTAAAGACGGGGAAAGCCGCTTTTCGGCGGCATATCAACGAAAAAGGAAGATATATTATGGAAGATAAATTTGAATCTGCGGCTCTGCTTATGCCGACCGTTGCGCTGCGAGGTCTCGTGGTGTTCCCCGGCATGCAGGTGCATTTTGATGTTGGCAGAGAAAAATCTATAGATGCGCTGAAAGCGGCGCTCGCGGGCGACAGAAAAATTTTCCTGACCGCGCAGAAAAATATAGCGGTCGACGATCCCGATTTCAACGACCTCTATAAGCTCGGCGTTGTCGCGACTGTTTCGCGCGTCGCGAAGCTCCCGGGCGAGGGGGATATAGTGCGCGTGTCCGTCAAGGGCATGTACCGCGCACGCCTGAACGGAATCGTCTCGTCCGAGCCGCATCTTGTCGGCGCGATAAGAGCCTGCGCAATACGCAAATATGACAGAGAAAACGAGTACGGTCAGGCGCTCATCAGAAGCGCAAAGAGCATCTTCGAGGGCTATGCGCAGAGTGCGCCCCAGCTCTCTCCCGATGTCGTGCTCGCTGTGCTCGGCTTCGATCATCCCGGTGACATGGCGGATTTCATCGCCGGCAATATAGCTCTCGAATTCTCGGACAGGCAGTCTGTTCTCGAAGAGCTCGACCCGATAAAGCGCCTTGAAAAGCTCTGCGTGCTCCTGCTCAAAGAGTCCCGTCTGCTCGAATATGAGGACGAGATTCAGGAGATGGTGCAGAAGCAGATGGACGACAGCCAGCGCGAATACTATCTTCGCGAGCAGCTCAAAGTGATTTCGTCCCAGCTCAACAACGGCGTGTCTCCCGAGGAGGAGATTCAGGAGTTCCGCGACAAAATCGCGGCTCTGCCCGTTGACGATGCGTCAAAAGAGAAGCTTCTGCGCGAGTGCGACAGGCTCGAGCGCTACGCGGTTCAGTCGCCCGAGGCGGCGGTGAGCAGGAACTATCTCGAAACCTGCCTCGACCTGCCTTGGGGAAAATATACAAAGGATAACCTCGACCTCGCCCGCGCCAACAAGATACTTGAGGCGGATCACTACGGGCTCAAAAAGGTCAAGGAGCGCATCCTCGAATTCATGGCTGTGCGCTCGCTCGCGCCCGATGTCGGCGGTCAGATAATCTGCCTCGTCGGCCCTCCCGGAGTCGGCAAGACCTCGGTTGCAAAGTCGGTCGCCCGCGCTATGGGCAGAAAATATGTCCGCATATCTCTCGGCGGCGTCCATGACGAGGCGGAGATACGCGGCCACAGAAAGACATATATCGGCTCGATGCCCGGCAGAATAATCGCCGCTATCCAGCAGGCGGGCAGCTCAAATCCGCTCATTCTGCTCGATGAGGTCGACAAGCTCGGCAGCGACTACAAGGGCGATCCGTCCTCCGCGCTGCTCGAAGTGCTCGATTCCGAACAGAACTATGCGTTCAGGGACAATTATCTTGAGATTCCCTATGATTTGAGCAAGGTGCTGTTCATAACTACGGCGAACGTCACTTCCGATATCCCCGCGCCGCTCTATGACCGCATGGAGGTCATTGAATTGGGCAGCTACACTGCGGAGGAGAAGTTCCATATCGCCAAGAAGCATCTTATCCCCAAGCAGCTCAAGAAACACGGACTCACCGCGCGTCAGCTCCGCTTTACGGACGGCGCGATAAGAAATATGATAGACGGCTATACCCGCGAGGCGGGCGTCAGAAGGCTCGAACAGCTCATAGCCTCTGTCTGCCGCAAAGCCGCCAAGCGTATAGCTGAGGGCGAGGAGAAGATAAGCGTCAAAGAGAGTGATCTTCAAGCTCTGCTCGGCAACCCGAAGTTCAAGGAAGAGAAGCTCAGGGATTCCGATGAGGTCGGCGTGGTCAACGGGCTTGCGTGGACTTCCGTCGGCGGCGAGCTGCTCGAGGTTGAGGCCGCAGTGCTCGACGGCACGGGCAAGCTTGAGCTCACCGGCTCTCTCGGCGATGTGATGAAGGAGAGCGCCCATGCGGCAATGTCCTATGTCCGCTCACGCGCCGATGTGCTCGGAATAGACAGCAAATTCTATAAAAATAAAGATATACATATTCATTGCCCCGAGGGTGCAGTCCCGAAGGACGGCCCGTCCGCGGGTGTCACGATGACCACGGCACTCGTCTCCGCGCTGACCGGTGCCCCCGTCAGAAGAGATGTGGCGATGACCGGCGAAGTCACCTTGCGCGGCAGAGTCCTGCCGATAGGCGGACTCAAGGAGAAGTCCATGGCGGCTTACATACGCGGCATAAAGACCGTTATCATCCCCAAGGCGAATGTGCCCGATCTCGACGAGGTCGACGATGCGGTGAAAGCGAATGTCGAGTTCGTTCCCGTCAGCCATGTTGATGAGGTGCTGAGCGTCGCGCTCCTGCCCGTCAGCAAGCCCGCCGAGGTCGTTGACGCGCACGATGACTCTAAAGACAGCAAACACGCCGATATCCCGGCGCACGATAAAACAGGCGGACGCAGAAGCCGCGTCACGCAGTGAGGTTTTTATGAGATTTGATATCATTGAATTCGACCGTTCTTACGGCACTTCGGCTCAGCTCAAGAGGTTTGCCGAGCCCGAGATAGTTTTCTCCGGGCGCTCCAATGTCGGCAAGTCGTCGCTGATGAACAAGCTGTTCAACCGCAAGAATCTTGCCCGCGTCAGCTCCGTTCCGGGAAAGACCGTCACCGTCAACTTTTTCAAAGGCGACAAGGTGAATTTTGTTGACCTCCCGGGCTACGGCTACGCCAAGGCGGCAAAGAGCGAAAAGCTCCGCTGGGCGGATCTCATGGAGGGCTTTTTCGGCTCCGAGCGCAATATCGCGCTCGTCGTCCAGCTCATCGACTCGCGCCACAAGCCGAGTAAGGATGACTACGACATGCTGAACTTCCTGAAATCCGGCGGATACAAAACGGTTATCGCGCTGACGAAGATAGACAAGCTCAACAAAACCGAGCGCGCTCAGCGCCTTGAAGCGTTCGAAACAGAGCTCGCCGATTTCCCGGACTATGAGACTGTCCCGTTCTCTTCGCAGACCGGCGAGGGCGTTGATACGCTCAGAAAAATAATCGCGAGCGCGGCGGAATAAGCGAAACAATGTGTAAAGTTATATAACTTTACAGGCTGATCTGACAAATTTCTGCTTTGCGTTTGCCAATCGCATATAAACGCGAAAAGCGTTGAAAAATATCGGATTTTGCGGCTGAATGTGCTTTTGAAATCAGCTTCGACCGATAATTCAATGGTATAAATCCTGTAAAGTGAATTACTTTACATCTTAAAATGAGAGGATGATGTATATGTCCGATTTCACGACCGTCTATTTCACATGGATCAAGAGGGGATTCAACATCCCGTCGACCCTTGTCGAGTTCTCGCTCTTCGGAAACGAGATAAGCATCAAGTTCTACGGAGTCATTATCGCCTTCGGCTTCATTCTCGCCGCGCTCTTCGGCGGCAGAATGGCTTATAAATGGCGCATAAGCCTCGACAAGATGCTCGATGTGCTCATCTACGGCACCCTCGCGGGAATAATAGGCGCGCGCGCGTACTATGTTATATTCCAGTGGGACTATTATAAGCTCCATCCGGCGGAGATACCGCAGATCTGGCAGGGCGGTCTCGCCATCTACGGAGGAATAATCGGCGGACTCATCGCCGCGCTGATAGTCTGCAAGGTCAGAAAGATAAATATTCTTAACCTCCTTGATATGGGCGGCATCAGCCTGCTTATCGGTCAGGGAATCGGACGCTGGGGCAACTTCATGAATCAGGAGGCCTTCGGCACAAATACCGACGCGCCCTGGGGAATGTGGAGCAAGAAGATTGCGGCAACGATAATCCAGGACAGCCAGCTGCTCGCCGAAAAAGGCATAACAATGGATCCGAATAAGCCCGTTCATCCGACTTTCCTCTATGAGTCGCTTTGGTGCCTCATCGGATTCCTCATCCTCTATGTTATCTATAAGAAGTTCAGAAAATTCAGCGGTCAGCTTTTCCTCGGCTACGGCGCGTGGTACGGACTGGGCAGAATGATAATCGAGGGTTTCAGAACCGACAGCCTCTATATCGCACACACGACTATAAGAGTTTCGCAGGTAGTCTCGGGCGTGCTTATGCTCGTCTGCCTTGTGCTGTATATAGTGTTCACAGTCAAATATACGAAGCATCCCAAGCCCATTGAGGGCGTGGATTACTTCCCGGAGGACGCCGTAAAGACCAAGAAGGAGCGCCTTGCGGACGAGGCCGCCGCTATGCAGGCGCAGACCGAGGAGACTTCCGCGGAGAAGTCCGAGGAGGTTTCCGAAGAAGCTCCCGAAAAAGAGCCCGAAGAAAAAATCGAGGAGATTCCCGAAGAGGAGAAGCACGAAGACAGCGAAAAAACGGAATAAATCAAGCGAAAAGAGTGGATAAGATGGCAAAGCTGATAGACGGAAAGCTTATTTCCGCAGAGGTGCTCGACTCGGTACGCGAGCGCGTGGAATATCTGAAAAGCTGCGGCGTTGAGTCGTGCCTTGCGGTCATAATCGTCGGAGACGACCCCGCGTCGCGTGTGTATGTCAACAACAAAAAGAAGAGCTGCGAAAAGGTCGGCATAAAGTCGCTCGAATTTGCGCTCCCCGCCGATACGAAGCAGGATGAGCTCATTGCGCTCATCGACCGCCTCAATGCGGATTCATCCGTCAGCGGCATACTCTGCCAGCTTCCCGTGCCGGAGCATATCGACTCAGAAGAGCTTATCCGCCGCATCTCACCCGAAAAGGATGTCGATTGCTTCCACCCGCAGAATGTCGGCGCGGTGGTGACTGGCGGCAATGTGTTTTTGCCCTGCACCCCGGCGGGAATAATCGAGATGCTGCATCATGAAAATATAGCGACTGCGGGCAAAAACTGCGTTATCGTCGGCAGGAGCAACATTGTCGGCAAGCCCATGGCAATGCTCATGCTCAGAGAGAACTCCACCGTCACCGTCTGCCATTCAAAGACGGAAAATCTTGCCTCGTTTACCTCGAACGCGGATATTCTTATCGCGGCGGTCGGCAGGGCGAAGATGATAACCGCGGATATGGTGAAGCCCGGCGCGGCGGTCATTGATGTCGGCATGAACAGGGACGAAAACGGCAAGCTCTGCGGCGATGTCGATTTTGAAAGCGTCAGCAAAATAGCCGGCGCAATAACGCCCGTGCCGGGCGGCGTGGGCCCGATGACTGTCGCACTGCTGATGCGAAACACCGCCGAAGCAGCGGCGCATCAGAATAATATAAGATAACACCGCTTTTGCGGATATCAGGAATAACTCATTTTGAAAGGATGGTTTTTCATGGCATCAGGAAAGAAACTTTATAAAAAGACGAGCGAAAAGAAAATCTGCGGCGTCTGCGCAGGTCTTGCCGAGTATCTCAACATCGATGTGACGGTCGTCAGAGTACTTTTTGTACTTCTTTCGCTTTTCACCACCGGATTCCCGGGACTTCTCGTTTATGTTATAATGGCGCTTGTCATGCCCGATGAGGATGATATTCAGCCTCCTTATGACAACAGCGTGGATCAGTAACAGCGTCGGCTCTCCGGTTTTTAGCCGGGGAGCTTTTTACTTGCAAAAAACTGCGGAAAACCGCAAAAAAATTTGCCTGAATGTTTGACAACCCGGTGCAGTATATGATATAATCACCAATGCCGCATATCTCGGGCAGTGCTATGCACTATGAAGCGGTTTATCCCGCCCGCACATAGCGAGTCTTAAAAAAGGAAGGTAAATATTGATGTACGCAATTATCGAAACCGGCGGAAAGCAGTATAAGGTTCAGGCCGGCGATGTCGTATTCATCGAGAAGCTGGACGTTGAGCCTGAGCAGGAAATCACCTTTGACAAGGTCATGGTCGTCGGCAAGGATGACGGCGTCGTTGTCGGTACCCCCACTGTCGCAGGAGCCACTGTCTCGGCTAAGGTTCTCAAGAACGGCAAGGCTAAGAAAGTCACCGTCTTCACCTACAAGCCCAAGAAGAACGAGAAGCGCAAGCTCGGTCACAGACAGCCCTACACCAAGGTGGAAATTTCCGCTATCAACGCTTAACCAATGATAAGAGCGGTATTTTTTGAAGGCGAAAACGGCAGGGGATTCGAGATAACCGGTCATGCGGGCGGCAACGCAGGCAGAGATATAGTCTGTGCGGCTGTTTCTTCCGCAGTGTATATGGCGGCGAACACCGTCACCGAGATTATCAAGGTTCACGCCGATATCTCCGAGCAGGACGGACACCTGAAGTTTTCCGTCGGCGAGGAAAACGATTCGGCTGCAGCAGTCCTCGACGGACTGAAACTGCATCTGACTGAGCTTTCAAAGCAGTACCCGAAAAAGATCAAAGTCATTACGGAGGTGTAACACAATGCTCAAGATAAATATTCAGCTTTTCGCACATAAGAAGGGCGGCGGATCGACCAAGAACGGCCGTGATTCTGAGTCCAAGAGACTCGGCGTCAAGAGAGGCGACGGTCAGTTCGTTCTCGCAGGCAATGTCCTTGTCAGACAGCGCGGAACCCACATCCATCCCGGCAACAATGTCGGCAAGGGTTCTGATGACACCCTTTTCGCTCTCGTCGACGGCAACGTCAAGTTCGAGAGAATGGGCAAGGATCGCAAGAAAGTCAGCGTTTACGCTGTCGAGCAGTAATCTGCCTGAATTTTTAAAATTACGGCTTCGCTTCGGCGGAGCTGTTTTTTTATATTTAACGCTTAAAATCACTTATATATTGCTTCAATATATGTAATAATGTGCGTTTAACAAAGTGTTTTGTATACCTTTTATATATAGGGCATTTTCGGGCAAAAAATCCGTCGGAAAATGCAAGTAAAAAGCTCCGCTGATGTGACGGAACGGCGGCGGGTGATTATTAAAAAGTGTAAAGCGTTTTACTTTACACTTTTTCAGCCTTTTTTACAGGTAAAATTATGTAAAGCGAAGAGGTTTACAAGCCCTGTTTATTTTTCTTTGCCGATATAGTTTGGTGCGCAACGAAACAGGTTGGCGAAACTTGAAAATGATTCTTCTAAAACATCAAAGAACCGAATTTGTTACGGATTTTCATTGATTTGTAACCATTTGTAACTTTTTGGACTTTTCACAAAAGTTTAGCCATTTTTTCCCATTTTAACGGGCGGTTTCAAGGGTCAGTGCCACACTTTGAGCGTTATCGTATTTGATTTGCAAGTATGCTCTTGTGCAAACTGCACAAAATGAGAGCCTCAAAAAATTTGACAAATGCCGATTGTGTCAATATAATAGCAAGAGTCGTTTCAAAAACGGCTCAGCACACCCACGGAACCCAAAGCAAAGAACAAAGGAGTTTTACCTGATGTTAGAGCATATCAAGGCTTTCTTTGCAAAACTGCCCGTGAGAAATATGTCAAAACGCAAAGTTCTGGCAACGGTTTCAGCCCTTGTGATTATCGTCTCTGTTGTGACGATAACGGCATTCGCGGCTGCGGCGACTTATAAAGTCACCGTAAACGAGGCAGGCAAAAAGGCCTACACAGTTTCGACCCGCGCAGACTCAGTTGAAAAATTTGTTGAGGATAACGCGGACGCCCTGTCACTCGGCAAGTACGATTATCTCGACACCTCTTCTTTCGAAGTCGGCGAGAACTGCACAGTGACCGTCCTTCGCGCGCAGGTCATCAAAGTCATCGACAACGGCGAGGAGCACTTCCTCAACGGAGCCGGTCCTGCGGCTCAGATGCTCGAGAAGCACAACATGGCTCTTGGCAAGTTCGACGAGATAAACCTCGCCGACAATGAGTTCGTCAGCAGCGACAAGACACTTGAAATCAAGCGTTCATTCGGCGTCACTGTTATAGCGGACGGAAAATCAAACGATGTCCAGATAGCCTCCGGTACTGTCAAAGATGCAGTCGCCCGCGCAGGCATCACACTCGGCGAGAATGACGAGACCGATCCCGCGCTCGATACGGAGCTCACCAACGGCATGGAGATAAGCGTCCTGCGTGTTGAGTACAAGGAGCGCACCGAGACCGTCAAGATCCCGTTCGACACAGTCACAAAGAGAAGCCCCGACCTCTATGTTGACCAGACAAAGGTCTCCGTCGAGGGCGTGGACGGCGAGAAGATAGTCACCTATAAAGACAAATATGTCAACGGCGACCTCGACTCTTCCGAGACCGTCAATGAAAAGATAACCAAGCAGATGGTGACCGAGGTCATCCTCAAGGGCAGAGTCAAGCGCGTCAAGAATATCAGACTCAAGACTCATACGCCGATATCCGAGCTCAAAGTTCCAGCGCGCGTTCAGCTTGATGCAAACGGCGTGCCCAAAAACTACAAGAGAATAGTTGACGGCACCGCGACCGCTTATTACGGCGGCGGCGGAACGGCATCGGGCCGCAGGGCAATGCCCGGACATATCGCGGTCAACCCCAAGCAGTTCCCTTACGGAACCGAGCTTTATATCGTCTCGCTTGACGGCAAGTTCGTCTACGGCTACTGCATAGCGGCAGACACCGGCGGATTTGCAAAGAGAAATTCCTGCACTGTAGACCTCTATATGAACACATATGAGGAGTGCTGTGCATGGGGCTACAGAGGCGTGCGCATCTACGTTCTCTGATGAATAAAAAATCAGGACTGTCTGAACGGACAGTCCTTTTTTCATGCCCCAATGGCGCGATGGTACTTGTGGGACATTTGCTACGGATTTCATTTAGGCTCCTCATGCAAAGTAAAAGCGTGCGACCCGGTTATCCTTTATAGTCAGGCTTTCCATAGCCTCGTCGCAGTGTTTGACAGCTTTCTTAGAGGAGCGAGGGGACGGATTGCGAAGCAAGACGCACGAGCCCACACCCGTTCAAGCTCCGGCGCGTTTGCGGGCGAATGTGCCGAGCTGCTAATTGAGAGCCGCGAGCTGTGTACTGCGGCGCGGCGTTGCGGGGGTACAGGGGGGATTCCCCCTGTTTGCTTTTCTTTTGCAGGCGTTTTCTTTTTCAAATAAAAAGAAAATGCCGAAACGCGGGTAGTATATATTGTTTGATTATGGTGTGTAGCGAAGGTAGAAACCAATTAGCAACAATTCAGCCTTACTATAACTTTGTATCGGCTTCGCCGATATCGGACAGCCGCAAGGGCTGTCCCTACGAAGTACGCGGTCTAAAATTTGTGCGAATTTTGAAAGGCGAACGAAGTTCGCCCCCTATGGTCTGCAAAACGGGCTTTTCCGAAGATTTCGTGTCGCTCGCGCGGCAGCGGTGTGTTGAGTCGCCGAACCCTACAAGCTACATATCAATAAAATTGTGCGGATTTCGCGACAAATCCCTGTTTGCCGAACCGATAAAAAGGAGCCGTCATTTTTGACAGCTCCTATACATTAATATATATTATATTATCTCTCGTCGGTCAGCGTTGCCGCCATGACAGCCTTTATCGTGTGCATGCGGTTCTCCGCCTCGGCGAAAACAACGGACTGTGCGCTCTCGAACACCTCGTCAGTGACCTCCATTGAGTCGCGCCCGAACTTTTCACCCATCTCTTTGCCTATTGTTGTTTTCATGTCGTGATAAGAGGGCAGGCAGTGCATGAACACAGCGTTCGGCGATGCCTTTGCCATGAGCTCGGAGTTGACTTGATAGGGCGCGAGGTCATTTATGCGCTCCTCCCAGACTGCGACAGGCTCACCCATCGAGACCCACACGTCGGTGTATATCACATCGGCGTTTTTTACCGCCTCGTCGGGGCTTTCGCAGAATTTTATCTCAGCGCCGGTCTGCGCGGCAATCTCCATGCAGGTGTCAATAAGCGCCTTGTCTGGGAAATATTTCTTCGGCGCGCAGGCGGTGAAGTTCATACCCATCTTTGCGCAGCCGACCATGAGCGAATTGCCCATGTTGTATCTGGCGTCGCCCATGTAGACGAAGTTAATGCCTTTAAGACGCCCGAACTGCTCTTTTATCGTCAGAAAATCCGCGAGGATCTGCGTCGGGTGGAACTCGTTCGTCAGACCGTTCCAGACGGGGACGGTCGCATACTGCGCGAGCTCTTCGACTATCGACTGGCCGAAGCCGCGGTATTCAATGCCGTCATATATGCCCGAGAGCACGCGCGCCGTGTCGGCGATGCTCTCTTTTTTGCCTATCTGCGAGCCGGAGGGGTCGAGATAAGTCGTACCCATGCCGAGGTCGCGCGCCGCGACTTCGAAGCTGCACCTTGTCCTCGTGCTCGTCTTTTCGAATATCAGCGCAACATTCTTGCCGTCGCATATTTTGTGCGGTATGCCCGCCTTCTTCTTCGCCTTGAGAGAGGCGGCGAAGTCGATAAGATATTCAATCTCTTCGGGAGTGAAATCCAAAAGTTTCAAAAAATCTCTGTCTTTGAATGTCATGTTTAAGCCTCCTTGTCTGCACAGACTTCTTTTATAACGCCGACTGCCTGTTCGAGCAGCTCCATGGGAATGTTGAGCGCCGGGAGCAGTCTGACCTTGTCTTTCGCTTTGATAACGAGAACGCCCTTTTTCATGCAGGTGTTTATGACCTCGGAGGCGTCCTTTTCGGTCTTTATGCCGATCATCAGCCCGAGTCCCGAGACTCCTTTTATACCCGGTGCGCCGCTGAGTTCCGAAAATATATATTCCGACCTCTCGCGCACTCCCTCGAGAAGGTTTTCGTCGAGCCGTTCGAGAATATTTATCGCCCCGGCGCAGCAGACGGGATTCCCGCCGAAGGTCGAGCCGTGGGAGCCCGGAGTCAAAACATCCTTTGTCTTTTCGCCGAACAGCGTAGCGCCGAGCGGCAGACCGCCCGCAAGCCCCTTTGCGGTCGATACAATGTCGGGGAATATGCCGTAGTTCATGTAGCTGTAGAGCTTGCCGCTTCTGCCGTTGCCTGTCTGAACCTCGTCGCAGATGAGCAGAATGTCGCGCTCGCGGCAGATTCTTTCGAGCGATTGGAGATAGTCTTTGTCGAGCGGCATAACGCCGCCCTCGCCCTGAACGACTTCGAGCATGACTGCGGCGCAGCGATTCTCAAAGAGAACTTTTTCAATCTTCTCGATATCATTTGGCTCAACATAGATAAATCCCTCGGTCAGCGGCAGGAAATCTTTGTGGAACACATCCTGACCCGTTGCGGCGAGGGTGGTTATCGTCCTGCCGTGGAAGCTGTTTTTCAGTGTAACTATGTTGTAGCAGTCCGCGCCGTGCTTCTCTGCGGCGTATTTTCTCGCCGCTTTTATTGCACATTCGTTGGCCTCCGCGCCGGAGTTCGAGAAGAAAACTTTTTTCATGCCCGTGCGGTCGCAGAGCATCTGCGCGAGCTTCACGCAAGGCTCTGTGTAGTAGAGGTTCGACATGTGCTGGATTTTGCCCGCCTGCTCGGTTATTGCTTTTATCCATTCGTCGTCGGCTATGCCGAAGGTGTTGACCGCTATGCCCGAGGACAGATCGGTGTATATCTTCCCCGCGTCGTCCCAGACCACGGAGCCCTTGCCGCCCTCGATGGTCAGCGGGAACCTCGCATAAGTTCCGGCTATGTATTCCTTGTCCTGCTGCTGTAATATATCCATTATATCTCCTTTTTATGCCGTGAACATCGTGCCCATGCCTTCGTCTGTCAGCATTTCAATAAGTATCGAGTGCGGTATCCTGCCGTCAATAATGAAAACCCTGTGAACTCCCCATTTTATTGCGTTGATGCAGCATTCGGCTTTCGGAATCATGCCGCCGCCAATGATGCCGCTCTTTATGAGCGCGGGAACTTCGTCAGCCTTTATGACCGAAATGAGCGTGTCCGGGTCGTCCTTGTCCTGAAGAATGCCGCTGATATCCGTCATGGATATAAGGCTCTCCGCGTTGAGCGCGCCGGCGATCTTCGCCGCGGCGGTGTCCGCGTTTATGTTATAGACATTGCCCTCGCTGTCGCAGCCGACGGTCGAAACGATCGGGATATATCCCTTGTCGATAACGTCGAGTATCGGCTGGATATTTACATTTGTTATCTCGCCGACGAAGCCGAGCTTCTCGTCTTTCATCTTCGCTTCAATCATGTGGCCGTCTATTCCGGAGAGCCCCATCGCCTTGCCGCCCTTGTTTTCAACGAGGTTGACGAGGCTTTTGTTGACTTTGCCGGCGAGCACCATCTGCACTATATCGGCGGTCTCCTTGTCTGTGACGCGCAGACCGTTGACGAATTCACTCTTCTTGCCGGTCTTTTGGAGCATATCCGTTATCTCCGGGCCGCCGCCGTGAACCAGAACGACCTTTATGCCGATGAGCCAGAGCAGCACGATGTCGCGCATGACGGAATCTTTTAGCTTTTCGCTCGTCATCGCGTTGCCGCCGTATTTGACGACAACTATCTTGCCTGTGTAATCCTGTATATACGGCAGCGCGTGGACAAGAACCCTTGCGCGCTCCGCGTTTGAAATGTTCATATCTTTCCCTCCGTTTTTCGCAATCAGGTGCGGTAGTCGCCGTTTATCTTGACATAGTCATATGTCAGGTCGCAGCCCCACGCCGTCGAAGATGCGTCGCCGCTCTTTAAATCAACAAGAATATCTATCTCATTTTCGGAGAGTATCTCTTTTGCCTTTTCCTCCGAAAAATCAACTCCCGCGCCGTTTTCGCAGACGAGGATCGAGCCTTTATCTGACTTGAACCAAACGTCGATTTTGTTGACATCAACATCCGCACCGCTGTAGCCGATAGCGCAGAGAACCCTGCCCCAGTTGGCGTCCGAGCCGAACATGGCGGCTTTCGTCAGAGACGAGCAGACAACGCTCTTTGCAACAGTCTTGGCGGTATCTTTATCTTTTGCGCCGCTGACCTTGCATTCGAGCAGCTTCGTCGCGCCCTCGCCGTCGGCGGCAATCCTGCGGCAGAGCCACACGGTTATAGTGTTGAGGGCTTTCATGAATTCATTGAAGTCATCGCCCTCTTTGCTGATCTCTTTGTTCCCGGCGAGCCCGTTTGCGAGCATTGTCACCATGTCGTTAGTCGAGGTGTCGCCGTCGATGCTTATCATATTGAAAGTTTCCGCAATGTCCGAAGACAGAGCTTTCTGGAGCATCTCACTGCTTATCGCGCAGTCGGTGGTTATGAAAACGAGCATCGTCGCCATGTTGGGATGAATCATGCCCGAGCCCTTGGCGATACCGCCCATTTTGCATTCAACTCCACCTATTTCGAAGCTGACGGCAATCTCCTTCGGAATCGTGTCGGTCGTCATTATCGCCTCTGCCGCCTGATCTGAGTGGTCGCCCAACCCCGCTTTCAGAGCGGGTATGCCGGAAGCTATCGGAGTGATGTTCAGCGGCTGGCCGATAACGCCTGTCGAAGCGACGACGATGTCGGCGGGCTTTATTCCGAGCACGGACGCGAGCAGGTCGCTCGTGCGCTCGGCTATCTCAACGCCGTTCGCGTTGCAGGTGTTCGCGTTTCCGCTGTTGCATATGACCGCCTGCGCCTTGCCGTCTGCGATATGATTTTTCGTGACGACCAACGGCGCGCCCTTGACGAGGTTAGTTGTATAGACAGCCGCCGCGTTGGCGACTTTTTCGCTGTATATGAGCGCGAGATCGCGCTTCGTCCTGTTCTTGCGGATGCCGCAGTGAACGCCGGAAGCCTTGAATCCCTTTGCGGCGCAGACGCCGCCCGATATTATTTTCATTTTATTTTACCTCCTCAGATATCAAGTCCGAAAGCCTTGTCCTTGCCCATGACAAGGTTCAGATTTTCGAGCGCGGCGCCCGATGCGCCTTTGCCGAGATTGTCGTATACGGCGGTCAGCAGTATTCGCTCATCGTTGCCGTAGACCGATATTTTCATGCCGTCCGTGCCCGAGAGCGCGCCCGCGCACAGAAAGCCGTCGTTGTCCGATTTGTCGCAGAATGTCACGACGGGACCCTGGTATTTCGCTCTGTAGATATCGGCGATTTCGCTTGAAGAACAGCTTATCTGCTCTGCGAACAGCGGCACGGTGACCTGCATTCCGCTGTAAAAATCATCGACCACGGGGCAGAATATCGGGGCGTTTTCAATGCCCGTTATGCCTTTCATCTCTTTTAAGTGCTTGTGCTGCTGAGTCAGCCCGTACTGTCTGGGGGCAAAGAGCAGGGGAGATTTATCCTCGCTCTCGTATTCGGCAATCATCTTCTTGCCGCCGCCGCTGTAGCCGGTCAGAGAATAGCAGCTGAGCAGTGCATCATTTCCGAGCACGCCCGCTTCGACAAGCGGATAAACAAGCGCGATAAACCCGCCGGCGTGGCATCCGGGGACGGCGATGCGTTTGGAGTTCTTTATCTTATCTTCAAATTCTGCTGACAGCTCCGGGAAGCCGTAAGCCCAGCCCTCGCTCGTGCGGTGCGCCGTCGAGGTATCTATAATAACAGTGTCCGGATTTTCAACCAGTTCGACCGCCTCAACTGCGGCGGCGTCCGGCAGGCAAAGAAAAGCGACCTGTGCGCTGTTCAGCGCCTGCTTGCGGCTCTCGGTATCTTTTCTCTGCTCCTCGCTGAGCGTTATCAGCTCAACGTCGCTTCGTTTCATCAGTCTGTCTTTTATTCTCAGCCCGGTCGTGCCGGCGCTGCCGTCGATAAATATTTTCATGGTGTCTCCCGCTTAATGCGCTTTCGGCGAACACGGCGTTTATAAAAACAATTCAATATTCGCCGACAGTGCAAAATTATTCAACTATTTGACTAATAATATACTACTATATGCATAAATATTCAAGTGTTTCAGCAAAATAAATTCAATTTTGTCAATCTGTACCATACCTTCGTCCGTTGGCAAACAGCTTTGTAAAAATTGACAAGAGAATGGGAGAGAGGGTGAATAAATGTATATCGGTTGTTCAGATACAATTAAAAACAGGATATCTCCTTGTCGGAGATATCCTGTTTAATTTTATTTCGCGAGGAATCTTGAAAGGAACTCCTGCGTCTTGTGATCCTGCGGATTCTCGAAGATGCCCTTCGGACTGCCCTGTTCGCAGATGAGTCCGTCCGCCATGAATACGACATTCGTTGAAACGTCGCGCGCAAACGCCATCTCGTGGGTGACAACTATCATTGTCAGACCCTCTTTTGCGAGGTTGCGCATGACTTCGAGCACTTCGCCGACCATCTGGGGGTCGAGTGCGCTCGTCGGCTCGTCGAACAGCAGAACTTCGGGCTCCATCGCAAGCGCGCGGGCTATTGCGACGCGCTGCTTCTGACCGCCGGAGAGCTGGGAGGGCTTGGCGTTGATGTAGGGCGCCATGCCGACCTTTTCAAGATAATGCAGTGCGGAAGCCTTGGCTTCGGCTCTGGATTTCTTGAGAACCTTCGTCTGACCGATCATGCAGTTCTTGAGAGCGGTCATGTTGTTGAAAAGATTGAACGACTGGAACACCATGCCGACGTGCGAACGGTATGCGCTCGCGCCGCCTTTTATATTGTCGATGTTCGTGCCGTGATAGAGTATATCGCCGGAGGTCGGAGTCTCAAGGAGGTTTATGCAGCGGAGCAAAGTGGATTTGCCCGAGCCGGACGCGCCGATGATGCTCGTGACATCGCCGGGATTGACCGAAAAGTCAATGTCGCGCAGAACTTCGTGGTTGCCGAAGGTCTTTGAAAGATGATTTATCTGTAAAATAGGCTCTGACATTATCTTCCCTCCTTCTTCTTGGCCTTTTTGACAAATGTGTACATTCCGCTGGTGTGGGCGAGAGTGTCGGTGGTCGAGAGATCGAAGTTCTCCGGACCGTCAAGCTTCTTCTCCCACAGTCTGAGGATAAGCGAGCAGATGACCGTCATTATCAGGTAGATAGTCAGCGTTATAACTGCCGACGGGAAGTAGACATACTTTGCACCGACGATAGCCTTGTGAGCCGCGAAGAGCTCAGCGTAGCCGATAACGAACATGACGGAAGTATCCTTGATGTTGATTATGAGGTTGTTGCCTATCTGCGGGATGATATTGCGTATGGTCTGCGGAAGAATGACATAGAGCATGGTTTTGAAGTGGTTCATACCTATGGACATTGCGCCCTCCGTCTGACCGACGTCTATCGACATTATACCGCCGCGGACGGTCTCTGCCATATATGCTCCGGTGTTGATGGAGACAACGAGATATGCCGCGAAAGTCGGTTCAAGGTTTATCGCACCGTTCGAGAAGTAGGGCAGGGCGTAGAAGATGAATATCGCCTGGATTATCATCGGCGTGCCTCTGAAAACTTCGACGTAGATACGCACTATAGCCTTGACTATGCCGAGGATGACCCGCTTTACGATATTGTCTTTTTTGCCGCACGGAATAGTCTGGATTATTCCGCAGACAAGGCCGATGAGGCAGCCTATGATTGTCGCTATAACAGCGAGCTCTATTGTCTTGAGCGCACCGGTCAGATACTGCATTGAGCTATCGCTCCAGCACTGGACTATGTCGCTCCACAGCTCGGCAAGCTTGTTCATATCTTGTTATCTCCGTTCTGATTATTGTTGATTACTTTGAAAGGGGCTGAATCTTGGTAGCCTCGTTCATTATCTTGTTGAAGTCGTCTGCGGTCATGCCTGCAAGGGCGGAGTTGATCTTGTCCTTGAGCTCGGTGTTGCCCTTCTTGACAGAGATACCGATGTTGATGTCGCCCTCGTCAACCTTGAAAGCATTTTCGGGGAGGTCGAGGATCTTCAGATCGCTGTAAGCGATGAGCGCGCCCTGAGCGGTGGGCATATCGGTGCAGATGAAGTCGACAGCGCCGGTCTCAAGAGCCATGAGCATCGAGGGAGCGGTCTCCTGTGCGGTCTGGATAAGAGCACCGTTTATCTGCGGAAGGCAGGTGGTATACCAAATGGTTCCGAGCTGGGAGGTGCACTTTGCACCTGCGAGGTCAGCAAGGGAGGTAGCGTTTGCATACTTGCTGTTCTGCTTTGTCATGCAGACGATGCTCGCATAGAGGTAGGGACCTGCGAAATCGACCTGCTGCATACGCTCTTCGGTCATCGACTGACCTGCGATAACGGCGTCAACCTTGCCGGTCTGGACTGCAGGAACAAGTGAATCCCAGTCGAGGCGGACAACTTCAAGCTTCCAGCCGTTTGCTTCGCATATCTTCTTAGCCATCATGATATCGTATCCGTTGGCGTAGTCGCTGGAATCCTTTATCGGGACAGCGCCGTTGGAATCATCGCTCTGAGTCCAGTTGTAGGGAGCGTATGCGCACTCCATAGCAACGGTCAGAACGCCGTCTTCAACGCCGGTTTTGGCACTTTCGGTTTTCGTGCCGCAGCCTGCAAATAATACTGCGCACATGGCAATAGCCAGAATGGCGGCCACAATTCTCTTCGTTCTGTTCATTAGTACCATCTCCTGGAAAAAATTAAATAAGCCTGCGACCCGAAGAGGTATCACAGGCTTTGTATATGCTGCTATATGTGCAGAAAAACCGATGATAGCGCTCCACATAAGTCATGTGACAGTCCGTCGCCTGTTCGGCGAGGGCCCAGCGTTACAGCGGCGGCAACCGCGGTATCACTTCGGCGAACTTGCCTTTCCCCAGCTGCCGCTTGCCGGCGTTGCTGCTGGATACTCTTCTTGTTCGCATCCTCTATCAAGTGCTGTCTTAAATTGTCTGTATTATAGCATTGCATTTTCGGCGTGTCAACAGTTTAACGGGCGTTTTCGGTAAAAACGTCGGATTTAACAGCCTTTTGCGCCGTAACTTTTCATTTATTGGTGATTGTGCAAGTAAATTTGCCTAAATTCAAAGGCAGGGAACGGTTTTCACCGCGCCCTGCCGTAAAGAATCAGGCTTATTTTTTCAGGTCGGAGTAGGTCTCTTTCTGCACGACGTCGTGCGCGCCGCCCTCAACAATGCTCGTTGCGGAGACAAGGGTCAGCTTCGCTTTCTGCTGCAGCTCGGGGATGGTGAGCGCGCCGCAGTTGCACATAGTGGACTTTACCTTGCTCAGCGAGAGCGTGACATTGTCCTTGAGGCTGCCGGCGTAGGGGACATAGGAGTCAACGCCCTCCTCGAACGACAGCTTCTTGTCGCCGCCGAGGTCGTAGCGTTGCCAGTTCCTTGCGCGGTTGGAGCCCTCGCCCCAGTATTCTTTGTAGTAAGTGCCCTTGAGTGAAATCTTGTTTGTCGGGCTCTCGTCAAAGCGCGCGAAGTAGCGGCCGAGCATCAGGAAGTCCGCGCCCATTGCAAGCGCGAGGGTCATGTGGTGGTCGTAGACGATGCCGCCGTCGGAGCAGACGGGGATATATACGCCCGTTCTCTCGAAATATTCGTCTCTTGCCTTGCAGACATCGATAAGAGCCGACGCCTGACCTCTGCCGATACCCTTTGTCTCGCGGGTGATGCATATCGAGCCGCCGCCGATGCCGACCTTTATGAAGTCCGCACCCGCCTCGGCGAGGAAGAGGAAGCCCTCTCTGTCAACTACGTTGCCCGCGCCGACCTTGACGCTGTCGCCGTAGTGCTCTCTGACCCATGCGAGGGTGCGGGACTGCCACTCCGAGAAGCCCTCGGAGGAGTCGATGCAGAGCACATCTGCGCCCGCCTCGACAAGTGCGGGAATACGCTCGGCGTAGTCTCTTGTGTTGATACCTGCGCCGACAACATAGCGCTTGTCGGCGTCGAGAAGCTCGTTGGGGTTGTCCTTATGGGCATCATAGTCCTTGCGGAAAACAAAATATCTGAGATTGCCCTCGGAATCGACTATGGGCAGGGAGTTGAGCTTGTTGTCCCAGATTATGTCATTGGCTTCTTTAAGCGTGGTGGTGTCCGGAGCGGTGACGAGCTTTTCACGGGGAGTCATGAAGGACGAAACCTTTTCGTCTCCGGTCATGCGGCTGACGCGGTAGTCTCTGCTCGTGACTATGCCAACAAGCCTGCCGTTTGCCGAGCCGTCCTCGGTCACGGCGATAGTGGAATGGCCGTTTCTCTCCTTGAGCGCGATAACGTCGTTGAGAGTGGCGTCGGGAGTGATGTTCGAGTCGCTGATGACGAAGCCCGCCTTGAAATTCTTCGCTCTTGCGACCATTGCCGCCTCGTCCTCGATGCTCTGAGAGCCGAAGATGAACGATACGCCACCTTCTTTTGCGAGCGCCACGGCGAGTTTCTCGCCGGAGACGGACTGCATAATGGCGGAAGTCAGCGGGATGTTGAGCGAAATCGCGGGCTCCTCCCCCTTTTTGTACTTGACAAGGGGCGTCTTGAGCGACACATTCGCGGGCACGCACTCGCTCGACGAATAGCCGGGGACGAGCAGATACTCATTAAAGGTATGCGATACTTCGTTGAAATAATAAGCCATTTTATTACCTCCGATATTTATAGAAACTCCGCTCGGCAGAAGAAATATTCTCCGAGCGGAATTATTATCTCAGAACAGACCTGTTATTCTGCCGCTTTCGTCAACGTCGATTTTTTCTGCGGCGGGAACCTTCGGCAGTCCGGGCATGGTTAGAATGTCGCCGGTCAGAACAACAATGAATCCCGCGCCCGCGGAGACCTTGACATTTTTTACCGTCACAGTAAAGTGCTCGGGCGCGCCGAGCTTTGTCGGGTCATCCGAAAAGCTGTACTGGGTCTTTGCTATGCATACGGGGCATTTGCTAAAACCGAGAGCTTCAAGCTGGGCTATTTGCTTTTTGGCGTTGGGCATGACGGTTATTCCGTCGCCTCCGTAGACTTTTCTGACAACGGCTTCGATCTTCTCCTCGATCGAAAGCTCATCTTCGTAGGCGAAAGTGAAATCGCCTTTTTCCTCTTCGCACAGGCGGACTACTTCGCGCGCGAGCGCTTCGCCGCCCTTGCCGCCTTCAGCCCACACGGTGGAGAGCACGGTGTTGACCCCGAGCTCGCGGCATTTTGCGATGATGAAATCTATCTCGGCGTCGGTGTCGGTCGGGAATCTGTTGACCGCAACGACGCAGGGGAGTTTATAGACATTTTTGATGTTGGAAACATGGCGCAGGAGGTTCGGTATACCTCTTTCGAGCGCGCCGATATCTTCAACTGCAAGCTCCTTTTTGTCGAGCCCGCCGTGCATCTTGAGCGCGCGGACAGTGGCAACAACGACCACCGCGTCGGGCGCAAGTCCCGCCATGCGGCACTTTATATCGAGGAACTTTTCGGCACCGAGATCCGCGCCGAATCCCGCTTCGGTGACGGTGTAGTCGCCCATCTTGAGCGCCATCTTAGTCGCCATGACGGAGTTGCAGCCGTGCGCTATGTTCGCGAACGGTCCGCCGTGGACGAACGCAGGCGTGCCCTCAAGGGTCTGGACAAGGTTGGGCTTCAGGGCGTCTTTCAAAAGCGCGGTCATCGCGCCGGCCGCCTTGAGCTCGCCGCAGGTCACGGGCTTGTCGTCGTAGGTGTAGCCGACGATCATGCGCGAGAGCCTCACTTTGAGGTCGGTTATCGAGCTTGAAAGACAGAGCACAGCCATTATCTCGCTCGCGACGGTTATATCAAATCCGTCCTCGCGGGGCATACCGTTCGCCTTGCCGCCCATGCCGTCGACGATAAATCGAAGCTGGCGGTCGTTCATGTCAACGCAGCGTTTCCATGTTATCTTGCGGACATCTATGCCCAGGGCGTTGCCCTGCTGAATGTGATTGTCGAGCATCGCGGCAAGCAGGTTGTTCGCCGCGCCTATCGCGTGGAAGTCTCCGGTGAAGTGGAGGTTGATATCCTCCATGGGAATCACCTGCGCATATCCGCCGCCGGCGGCTCCGCCCTTGACTCCGAAAACCGGGCCGAGGCTCGGCTCGCGCAGGGCGACCGTGACATCCTTGCCTATCCGGCGCAGCCCGTCTGCGAGACCTATCGTCGTCGTGGTCTTGCCCTCGCCCGCGGGGGTCGGGGTTATGGCGGTGACAAGAATCAGCTTTCCGTTTTCCCGCTTCGTCTCCGAGAGCAGGGACAGGTCTATTTTCGCCTTGTAGTTTCCGTATTGCTCGATGTACTTTTCGTCAACATGGGCGCGCTTTGCGATAACGCCGATGTGCTCGGGTTTGCAGCGCTGCGCAATTTCAATGTCGGATAAATAGGCCATGCTCCAGTCTCCTTATCATCACTTAAAATATTTAACAGCCGCTTCAAACATACGAATATTATAATCTCCCGGGACATTTTTGTAAAGACCTTTTCCGATTCTTTCGCTGTGTCCCATTTTTCCGAAGACTCTGCCGTCGGGCGATGTGATGCCCTCGATAGCGCAGACGGAATCGTTGGGGTTGAAGTGTATATCATTTGAAGCGTTGCCGTCAAGATCAACATACTGCGTGGCTATCTGTCCGTTCGCGTCGAGCTTGGCTATGAGTTCGTCGCTTGCGAGGAAACGGCCCTCGCCGTGCGAGATCGGCACGGAATATATGTCACCGACCTGAGTCAGCGCGAGCCACGGCGATTTGTTCGAAGAAATGCGGGTGCGCACTATTCGCGACTGGTGGCGCGCGATGGTGTTGAAGGTGAGCGTCGGGCAATTTTCGTCCGTGTCGATTATCTTGCCGTAGGGGACGAGTCCGAGCTTTATCAGCGCCTGGAAGCCGTTGCAGATTCCGCACATGAGTCCGTCCCTGTTTTCAAGCAGGTCGGTGACGCCCTCTTTTATCGCGGCATTTCTGAAGAATGCCGTGATAAACTTTCCGCTGCCGTCCGGCTCGTCGCCGCCGGAGAAGCCGCCGGGGATAAATATCATCTGCGAGGAGCGAAGCTCGTCCGCGAATTTTTCGACGCTGCGGCTGATGCCGTCCGCGCTGAGGTTGTTTATAACAATTATCTCCGGCTCTGCGCCCGCGTCGCGGACTGCCTTTGCGCTGTCGTATTCGCAGTTCGTGCCGGGGAACGCCGGAATGAGCACGTGCGGCTTTGCAACTTTTATCGCGGGAGCTTTGCGCTCAACAGTTTCATATGAGAAGTTCTCAGCACCCTTGCCTGCGTTTTTGATATTGCAGCTGTAGACGCTTTCGAGCTTGTTCTCGTATATTCCGAGAAGCTTTGAAAGAGCGATGTTCTCGCCGCCAAGGCTGATGCAGCCGCTGTCGTTTGTGTGACCGAGAAGCGTGCCAGCTTCTTCTGCGCCGTCCGCAAGCTCAAGAATGAAGCCCGCGTAGCTGAGTCCGAATATCTTTTCGAGCGTTATGTCTTTGCTGTATTCAAAGCCGATGCCGTTGCCGAACGCCATCTTCATGACCGCCTCCGCTATGCCGCCCATGCCGGGAGTGTAGCAGGCAACCGCCTTGCCCGAGCGAAGAAGCCCGGTAACTCGGGAGAACACATCTATTAGCGAGTCGGTCTTCGGCAGACCGTTTTCGTCTTTCTCCGGCGCGATGAAAACAACCTTGTGACCCGCCGATTTGAACTCTGGCGAGACTATTGAAGAGGTCTTTTCCGTTGTCACGGCGAACGAGACGAGGGTGGGCGGAACGTCGAGGTCCTCAAACGAGCCGCTCATCGAGTCCTTGCCGCCTATAGAGCCGATGCCGAGCTCCATCTGCGCCTTGAATGCACCGAGAAGTGCCGCCAAAGGCTGCCCCCAGCGCTTGCCGTCTCTGCCGGGGCGCTCAAAATATTCCTGGAATGTGAGATAAACATCCTTGAACTCTGCGCCCGAGGCGATGAGCTTGCAGACCGATTCGATAACCGCAAGATATGCGCCGTGATAAGGGCTCTGCTCGGTTATAAACGGATTGTATCCGAACGCCATGAGCGAGCAGTCGTCGGTGTGCTTCTTCTCGACGGATATCTTCTGCACCATCGCCTGAATGGGCGTCAGCTGATTCTTGCCGCCGAACGGCATGAGCACCGTGCCCGCGCCTATCGTCGAATCGAAACGCTCGGAAAGTCCGCGCTTCGAGCAGATGTTTAAATCCGATGCGAGTGCCGAGTAATTCTCCGCAAACGAGCCGGAAATCTTCTTTTCTTTGAGAGCGGGTGCTTCGGGGGTGATATCTATATGCTTGTCGGCGCCGTTGGAATTCAAAAATTCGCGGCTGATATCAACAATTTTCTTGCCGTTCCAGTTCATGACGAGTCTCGGCTCGGCCTGAACCTTTGCCACGGGCACTGCCTGGAGATTTTCTTTATTCGCCAGCGCAAGGAAAGCGTCAACATTGTGCGGCTCGACAACGACCGCCATGCGCTCCTGGCTCTCGCTTATCGCAAGCTCCGTGCCGTCGAGACCCTCGTATTTTTTCGGCACTGCGTTGAGGTCTATCTCAAGTCCGTCCGCAAGCTCGCCTATAGCTACCGATACGCCGCCCGCGCCGAAGTCGTTGCAGCGTTTTATCATCAGGCAGGCTTCTTTGTTTCTGAAAAGTCTCTGGAGCTTTCTCTCCTCGGGCGCGTTGCCCTTCTGAACTTCCGCGCCGCAGCTCTCGAGCGATTCGACCGTGTGTGATTTTGAAGAACCCGTCGCTCCGCCGCAGCCGTCGCGTCCGGTCGAGCCGCCGAGCAGGATAACAATATCTCCGGGAGCGGGAACTTCGCGGCGCACATTCTCTGCGGGAGTCGCCGCGATGACCGCGCCTATCTCCATTCTCTTCGCCGCATAGCCGGGGTGATATATCTCGTCGACTATGCCGGTGGCAAGGCCTATCTGGTTGCCGTATGAGGAATAGCCCGCTGCCGCGGTAGTGACGATTTTTCTCTGCGGCAGCTTGCCCTTTATCGTCTCGTCAATGGGCTTGAGCGGGTCTGCCGCGCCGGTGACGCGCATCGCGCCGTAGACATACGAGCGCCCCGAGAGCGGGTCGCGGATAGCGCCGCCGATGCAGGTCGCCGCGCCGCCGAAAGGCTCGATTTCCGTCGGGTGGTTGTGCGTCTCGTTTTTGAAGAGCAGGAGCCACGGCTCGGTGACACCGTCGACCTCGACATCTATTTTCACCGTGCAGGCGTTTATCTCCTCGGACTCGTCGAGGCGGTCGAGCTTGCCGTGTTTCTTGAGATATTTGACCGCTATCGTCGCGAGATCCATAAGGCATATCGGCTTTGCGCGGCCTAATTCTTTTCTGACCGCAAGATATTCGTCGTAGGTCTTTTGCAGCAGCTCGTCCTCGAATTTCACGCTGTCTATGACAGTAAGGAAAGTAGTGTGGCGGCAGTGATCTGACCAGTAGGTGTCGATCATGCGAATTTCTGTTATCGTCGGGTCGCGGTGCTCGGATTTGAAATAATCCTGACAGAACGCAATGTCGTCCGCGTCCATGGCGAGACCGTATTTTTTGACGAAGTCCTCAAGCCCCGCCCTGTCAAGCTCGATGAAGCCGTCAAGAGTTCTGACTTCGGTCGGGATATCGTATTTTACCGCGAGAGTCTCGGGCTTTTCGAGACTTGCCTCGCGCGCCTCGACGGGGTTGATGACATATTTCTTTATCCTCTGCGCGTCGGCGTCGGTTATGTCGCCGATGAGGATGTATATTTTCGCCGTGCGTATCAGCGGGCGCTCGCCCTGCGAGATTATCTGTATGCACTGAGCCGCAGAGTCGGCGCGCTGATCGAACTGACCGGGCAGGAATTCGACGGCAAAGCACTTGCCGTTTATCTCGATGCTGTCCGATACAATGTCGAGCTGGGGCTCGGAGAACACGGTGCGCTTCGCATAATCGAAGAGTTCGGGCGTGATATTCTCCGCATCGTAGCGGTTGATAACGCGCACATCGGTGAGATTCTTGATTCCGAGCAGGTCTCTTGCCTCGCCGAGCAGGGACTTTGCCTCCTGCGCGAGCTCCTTTTTCTTTTCGACGAATACTCTGTATACCATTTATTTTTCCTCCCTTGCGGCGAGCGCTTTCGCGCCGATGTCGTGCCTGTAGAAGGCGTTGTCAAAGTGAATCTTTTCTACCTTTTTATATGCCGAGGAGACAGCCTTTTCGAGCGTGTCCTCAACTGCCGTAACGCCGAGAACTCTGCCGCCGCTCGTCACGAGCTTGCCGTTTTTCTCGGCAGCACCCGCGACATAAACGCTGTCCTTTATCTCATCGGGGATATCGATTTCATAGCCCTTTTCGTATGCGACCGGATAGCCCTTTGAGGCCATGACCACGCAGCAGGCGTTTTTATCCGAAAACTCAACGGGTGTCTCGGCGAGCGTGCCGTCTGTCGTGGCTCTCATAACGGTGAGCAGATCGCTCTTTAGCAGCGGGAGCACGACCTGAGTCTCCGGGTCGCCGAAGCGGCAGTTATATTCAATGACTTTAGGACCGTTTTCGGTCAGCATGAGTCCGAAATAAAGGCAGCCTTTGAAAGTTCTGCCCTCCGCGTTCATCGCGTTTACCGTCGGCAGGAATATCTCTTTCATGCACCTGTCGGAAATCTCTTTTGTGTAATACGGATTCGGAGCAACGGTGCCCATGCCGCCGGTGTTGAGACCTTCGTCGTTGTCGAGCGCGCGCTTGTGATCCATGGACGACACCATCGGAACTACCGTCTTGCCGTCCGTGAACGAGAGCACCGACACCTCGGGACCCGTCAGAAATTCTTCGATAACGATGCTGTCGCCGCTCTTGCCGAACTTCTTGTCACGCATGATTTCAACGACCGCTTCTTTCGCCTCGTCGCGCGTTGCGGCGATTATAACGCCCTTGCCGAGCGCGAGGCCGTCCGCCTTTATAACGGTCGGAATGGGTGCTGAGTCGAGATAGGCGAGCGCGTCCTCCGCGCTGTCAAAAACTTCGTACTGTGCGGTGGGTATGCCGTATTTTTTCATCAGGTTCTTTGAAAAAACCTTGCTGCCCTCGATTATCGCGGCGTTTTTGCGCGGACCGAAGCAGGGAATGCCGAGGCTCTCAAGCCTGTCGACGCAGCCGAGCACAAGCGGATCGTCCGGCGTGACAACCGCATAGTCTATCTGATTGTTCTTTGCAAATTCCGCGATGCCGTCAATATCTGTAGCGCCTATGTTGACGCACTCGGCGTCTGCGGCGATGCCGCCGTTTCCGGGCAGGGCGTATATTTTTTTAACTTCGCTGTTCTCTCTGAGCTTTTTTATAACGGCGTGCTCTCTTCCGCCGGAACCTACTACAAGAATGTTCATTTTCAGTCCTCCGTCAATGGTGGAACAGGCGCATGCCGGTGAATGCCATGACCATGCCGTATTTGTCGCAGCACTCTATCACAAGGTCGTCGCGGATGGAGCCGCCGGGCTCTGCGATATATTTAACTCCGCTGCGCTTTGCTCTTTCGATATTGTCGCTGAACGGGAAGAACGCGTCCGAGCCGAGCGATACGCCGTCAATTGAGGCGAGATATGCCTTGATTTCCTCGTCGGTCAGCGGCTCGGGGCGGGAGGTGAAATATTTCTGCCAGTTGCCCTCGGCGCAGACATCCTCTTCGTTTTTGTTGATGTAGCCGTCAATGACATTGTCCCTGTCGGGGCGGCCTATCGAATCCTTGAACGGGAGGTTCAGGACTTTTTCGTGCTGGCGCAGGAACCAGGTGTCTGCCTTTGTGCCTGCGAGGCGGGTGCAGTGGATTCTCGACTGCTGACCCGCGCCGACGCCGATAGCCTGCCCGTCAACCGCGTAGCAAACGGAGTTCGACTGCGTATATTTGAGCGTTATGAGCGAGATTATGAGGTCGCGCGCCGCGCTGTCGGGGAGATTTTTGTTTTCGGTGACTATATTAGAGAGCAGCTCTCTGTTTATCTTGAAATTGTTTCTGCCCTGTTCAAAGGTTATGCCGTAGACCTGCTTGCGCTCTGTCTCTTCGGGAACGTAGTCGGGGTCGATTTTCACTATATTGTAGTTGCCCTTGCGCTTGGATTTGAGGATTTCAAGTGCCTCGGGCTCATAGCCGGGGGCGATGATGCCGTCGGAGACCTCGCGCTTTATCATCTTCGCGGTAGTCACATCGCAGACATCGGAGAGGGCGACCCAATCGCCGAACGAACACATTCTGTCCGTGCCGCGTGCGCGAGCATAGGCGCAGGCGAGCGGGGAGTCGTCAAGCCCCTCAATGTCATCGACGAAGCAGGCTTTTTTGAGCTTGTCGGAGAGTGGAATGCCGACCGCCGCCGAGGTGGGGCTGACATGCTTAAAAGAAGTGACCGCCGGGAGACCGAGGGCTTCTTTGAGCTCCTTGACGAGCTGCCAGGAGTTGAAAGCGTCGAGAAAGTTTATGTATCCGGGTCTGCCGCAGAGTATTTCTATGGGCAGTTCGCTGCCGTCTGCCATATAGATGCGCGAGGGCTTCTGGTTGGGGTTGCAGCCGTATTTGAGCTCAAATTCTTTCATTTTTATTCTCCTTTTCAAGCGTTCTTGTTTATGAGTCTGCTGTCTTCCGCACCGGTCACGAGATCGGTGTATCTGACATAGAGCGAGATTTTGTTGTCTGCATCGAGAGCGTTCCAAAGTGACTGCGTGAACTCGTCGATATCGTTCGGGATAGCCACTCTCTCCGGCTCGCCCTGAAAGGTGGGAATGGGGTTGCCGTCGCAGACATAGGTGTGGATGAAATGACCGAGACCTGCGAGCGGGGAATAAGAAAATGTGTATCTGTTGCACGCACTGCCCGCGGCGTCCGCGCTCTTGAGAATACTCATCTCATATGTGAAATCTTTGTTTTCAAATGTCAGCATGCCGCTGATTCTGGGGGTGAAGTTTGGCGCGTCCGGCTCAAATTCGCGTGTCTCAAGTGCGCTCTTAAACGAGCCGCCGACTTTTAAAGCGTCGTTTATTGTATCCGTCTGATCGCCGTTTGTGACGATTATCTTGTTTTCGTAATTTCTGACTGCGGCGTAAATAATGAGACTCGGATCTTCTACTTTTGAAGCGTCGAACGGCTCGGTATAGAGCACTCCGCCGCGTTCGGTGAATATGCGGTTGCGGCTGTTTGCCGAGCGACCCATGATGAAATATGCGGTGCACGCCTTTTTGCCGTCGGCGCTCTTGCCGATGACGATGCCTCTGCCTACGTAGGAGTTGCCCTCAATGAGCTTTGCTATGTCGTTGACTGCGTAAATATCCATTATTTTTCCTCCGCTTTTTTACGGACTATTTCGTCCGATATTTTTTCCGCCGCCGCCGGGAGTATTTTCCATTCGGCGAGGCGCATGATTCTTTTCTGAAGCGTTTCGGGCGTGTCGCCGTCCCTGACTTTGACCGCCTTCTGCATGATTATTTCGCCGCCGTCGGGTATCTCGTTGACGAAATGAACCGTTGCGCCCGTCACTTTGACTCCCTTTTTCAGCGCCGCTTCGTGGACTCGCAGCCCGTAGAAGCCCTCGCCGCAGAACGACGGGATGAGCGACGGGTGGACATTTATTATCCTGCGCTCGTATCTGCGCGTGAAGTCCGCGCTCAGTATGCTCATGTAGCCCGCGAGGACTATCAGGTCTATATTATTTTCTTCGAGTATTTCAATTATTTTTTCTTCAACAGCCGCCTGACTGCCGAATTCTTTCTTGCTGACCGTGACGCTCTTGATTCCCGCTTTCGCCGCGCGTTCGAGCGCGTAGGCGTTCGGATTGCTCGAAACGACCAGCTTTATCTCGCCGTGCTCGATTATTCCGCTTTTCTGCGCGTCGATAAGAGCCTGGAGATTCGTTCCGCCGCCGGAGACAAAAACGGCGATTTCAGCTTTGTTTGCTTTCATTTTTTCTCCCCTCCGATAAGAGTCAGCGCCGGCAGGAGCATTCCGCCGAGCGAGTTGCCGATAACAACAGCGAGCATGAACAGCGCGGCACTCAACGAGAAGATGCCCGATGCGCCGAAATAGAACATGTCGGCTATCGAATGTTCAAAGCCGCTTAGAATAAACACCGGCACGCAGAAGAGAATACCCAAAACGGTGTTCTTCTCTTTGTATGTGCTTACAGCGAGATACATCAGTATTCCGCAGAAAAACGCGCGGACAAGAGTCTGCCAAAAGGCTTGAGTGAGCTTGCCGGAGCAAATTGCAGTTGCCGTCTCGCCGAGCTGCGGCATAGAGACCCGCACGAGCATGCCGAGAAGAAATGTCGTTATAAGATTGCCGATGAGTATAACCGCAAGAGCGGCAAAATCACTCTTATTGTGGCTCTCAATTATATATCCGACCCTGCCGGTGTAGAGCGCATAGCCCTTGAGGCAGATGCAGAGCAGAGCCACCGAAAACAGCACCGCGCCGACATATCTGTTCTCACACGCGAGAAATACACAGCCGCCGATGGAAATCAACACACCTGCGCAGACAGAACTCAGAAAGTTTTTCAACATATCTCGATTTTCTCCGCAGACGAGACTATCTCGCCTATGATATAGGGCTCTTCGCCCGAGGCTTTAAGAATGCTGAGCGCCTCGTCGGCATCGTCCTTTGAAACGACTATGCTCATGCCCACACCCATGTTGAATGTGTTGAACATATCGCGCTCGCAGATATCTCCCGCCTTTGCGATGAGATCAAATATCGGCAGAACTTTTACCGCCGAGCGGTCTATCTTCGCGCCGAGCGAGTCGGGGATGCTTCTCGGGATGTTTTCATAGAAGCCGCCGCCCGTGATGTGGGATATGCCCTTGATTTTTATCTTTTCGAGCAGGGCGAGAACGGGCTTTACATATATCTTTGTCGGCGTGAGCAGAGTCTCGCCGATGCTCTTGCCGCCGAGCTCGTCAACGGGGAGGGTGAGATTGCGGTTTTCAACATCGAAAACTTTTCTCACGAGCGAGAAACCGTTTGAATGAACGCCGCTCGAGGGGAGCGCGATTATCACATCGCCGGGGGTCATTGTTTTATTGTCAATAATTTTATCCTTGTCAACTACGCCCGTGCAGTAGCCCGCGAGGTCGTATTCGTCTATCGGATAGAAGCCGGGCATCTCGGCGGTCTCGCCGCCGATGAGCGCCGCGCCCGACTGAACGCAGCCCTCGCAGACGCCGCTGACAATGTCCGCTATCCTCTCGGGATAGTTCTTGCCACAGGCTATGTAATCGAGGAAGAACAGGGGCTTTGCGCCGC
>ENA-OQHI01000276-OQHI01000276.1-human-gut-metagenome-genome-assembly--contig:-NODE-276-length-37899-cov-10.865105_pt1 | contig 37899 bp, 41 predicted proteins | sample MGYA00242561_ERZ504713 | MGnify/ENA primary metagenome ERZ504713 (study PRJEB26092, sample SAMD00036217) | human gut metagenome | host: Homo sapiens | study: EMG produced TPA metagenomics assembly of... | reverse complement strand
AAGGTTGATTTAGCAACTCGTGCTAAAAAGGCAAACTTAGATGCAATTCATGATACAGTACACGAAATGGCTCGTGATGAAGCTCGTCATGGTAAGGCATTTGCTGGATTATTAAAACGTTATTTTGGTGAATAATAAAACCACATAAAAAAGCATAAACTGGCTGGGGCTTAAATGCCCTGGTCTTTTTTATTGCCCGAAGTGATCACATGCAAGTTGTCATTTACTTTGTCACTTTGCAAAATTGCCGTCGATTGTTTCCTTTATATTGTCACTAACAAAGTTTGTCACTTTTGATTATAGCACCGCAATATATATACGTATAGGGCTAATAATATATACGTATCATTTTATATATGAAGGTTGTTTTTATTTGTTTTCTGCAGCCTTTCGCACACAAAAAAAGACCCAAGCTTTTTCAAGCCTGAGTCCTTCTCCTTTATTATACCAAAATGTAATTATCCGTATAATGCTTCTTATTCTCTTTCCAAACCTCTGGGTTAAAGTAATTCTCAACATCCTCGGGCTTAGCAATATTGGTAATGGTATACCCATCATCATTCTTGTAGATCTTTGGAACCTGTACGTATCGAACTTTAACACCATATTCTTTGTGGTACAACCAATAAGAATACATCAGTTCTTTTACGTCTAATACAACATCGACTAAAAAACCGTCGTTGACATCGTATGTCGCAATCGTCTGCTGTCTAACAGATCTTACTACTTCTTTGTTTTTTGCCATAATTTTTTTCCTCCTTTTGGCTGTGAGAATACGAAAAAAGCGCGACACGATTTCGTTATACAAGATTCTAAGTCTTGTTGTTTCGATTTCGTGCCACGCTTCAAATGATCTTATACAGTACAGGACCTACACCATTTTTTGCGGTGCCTGCACCTACCTAATAAACGCACGCTACATTGTTCCGTTTTTAAAAATTTCTTTGTTCCAATTTATAATTTTGCTTTTTCGTATTCTCTATTTATTGTCCGGTAAGTAACTCCCTTACCTTGATTACATTATAACATACTTACTTAGAAAGTCAATACATATATATCATATTTATTTGATATATTTAACACTTCTTTGTATAAGTGTTCACAAAAAGCACTCTTTGAGTGCATAAAAGCATGTATAGGGCTAGTATGTGTATGTGTAAAAAATATTCTTGTACGTCATTGGGCGTATGAGTTACCGATTAATCAGCGACCACACATATATAATTATATAATTATAGGTAGCTGGGATGTTTAACGGAGTATTTGCGCAACGAATTAAAATGTATAGACTACTCCGCTATTCGTTTATGTTTAATTATCGCGGGCTATAAGATGTAAGGCTGAAAGATCGGAGTCTTTGTATCGGTCGAAAAATTTGCAACCGCACAGCATTGTCACTCCGTTTACGAAAACACCGCTTTAAAAAGTCTGTTGTGTTTTTGTAACCCCGATTCCGTATCTCCTATATAAAGGAGACTCTGTTTTTCTGTATCTCCTTTATAAAGGAGACTAATCTCCTTTAAAAAGGCGACCACACATATAGAATAATATAATATAGGTAGCTGGTATGTCGCACGTGGTTTTTGCACATCGGATGAACAAAAACTTATACTGCCCAGCGTTTTTTTGATTCGCATAAAGTATACCGCCAAGCGTTTTTTTGATTCGCATAAAATCGTTTGCTATCCCGCTTTGACAATCAATCGTTCAGCGGTTGCTGTTTATGTCGCTTGCGCGACTCATAAGGGTAAAAAAAAGCGGGGGCTTGTTTGCATATCCCATAATTGGTAAAAAGTCGTAGATTTTGCCGTTTTTGCAAATTTAAGCCCGGATTTTGCGGATTTCTTGCAAAAAACCTGTTTAAAATGCGATATTTTGCTATTTTTAACAGTTTTCGCGAGAAAAAGGCATATAGTGCCGCGGTGCGGCGCCTTCATGAAGGAGAAAAAAGCTTTTTCCTTTCCTATATAATGCAGGACAAGCCCGCCTCCGTTTTCATCTAATGAAGCATTAACCGCTTAAGCGCAAAAAAAGCCCCGGCATAACGCCAGGGTCTGTTTTTATTTGAGGCTAGTAATCACATCGACGACCTTTTGCAACTGGTCTTCCGTTACAACATCGTCTTTTATCATGTCAACGATTCTACGAAGTACTGGTTTCGATTTCACAAACCGTCCGATATCTACAATTTCAAGATCCTCAGCGGTGCCAGTGAGATCATACTGGGTAACGCCTAGCACTTCAGCTGTTTTTAAAAGGGTTGCTGTACTCATAACATAGCGGCCGTTCACATAAGCCCCGACTTGCTGTTTGGTAGTCCCAAGCGCTGCGGCAAGCGCTACTTGCGTATGTGGCACTCCAGCTTTACCAGTTTTTTTGTTGATAGCTAATATACGACGGATGTTATCACCAATAAGATTTTTAATCATGCCTATGCACCTCCTCTTTATAAGACTATTATACACCCAATGAGTGCAAAAAGCAAATACCTATATCTTATATTGAAAAAATAATTTAAAAAAGTAATATAAAAACATTGACATATTGGACAAACAGCGTTATACTGATAGTGTAATCAAGGTAAGGGATGAAGCAAAACCCATATCTTAACAATTGAATAGAGGATACAGAAAAGCAAAATTTATTTATTAAGTCGGAATAAAGAGGAAACAAAGCATTTTAAAAAATACGAAACAATGTAATGTGCGTTTATTAGGGCAGACGTTGGCACCGCAAAAAGCGGTGTAGGTCCAGCGTTGTAATAGTTCATTGAAGCGTGGCACGAATGATCGAAACAACAAGGCAAGATTCTTGCATGACTGGTTATTTGTGTCACGCTTTTTTGTATTCTCTCAGCCAAAAGGAGGAAAAGGAATATGGCACAAGAATTATTAAAAAGCTTTGAAGAATTTGACGAAATCGAGGATCAGTATTTATCTCAGATTTTTGCAAACGATGAAGAAACCGAACGTATCCAAGCGCTGGCAGCTGAAAGAAGCGCAAAGACTTTTGAAAATTGCAAAACTAAAGAAGAATTTGAAGCGATTGTAGGGGAGGCATTATAGAAATGAAGAGAATGATCTACTACACATCAACTGAAAAGAACACCACAATCCAAGCTGTAGAATCAGGAACGGCTTTTGATTACATTGACATTTCAAACATTGTTGTTTTTGTAAAGCAGAAGGAAGCAGAGGCTTTCGTGGCAAAACGAGACGGGAATAAAAAGAAGGCAAGTCGTAAATTTTGGTAACCATCATACAGTTACAAAAAAAATTTCTGACATATATATATAAAGTAAATAGAAAAAAGGAGAAATGGAACTATGGAAAACAATAAAAAAAGCGTTTTTGAGACACTAAACACAATTAACGTTAGTGGAAAGACCGAAAAAAAGAATGGCCTTACATACTTGTCATGGGCTTATGCTTGGGCCGAAGTTAAGAAGCTGTATCCTACAGCACAGTACCATGTGTACGAACGAGACACACAACAATATGGGCCAGTCAACTATTTCACAGATGGTAAGACTTGTTGGGTTAAAGTTGGTGTTACGATTGAGGGGATGGAACATGTTGAGATGCTGCCCGTAATGAATTTTAAAAATCAATCGATCCCATTGGATAAGGTTACATCTTGTGATGTCAACAAAGCAATTCAACGTGCAATCACTAAAGCAATCGGTCGACAAGGTCTTGGGTTGTATGTATATGCCGGGGAGGACCTTCCCGAAAGTGAAAGTCAATCACAGCCGGTTGTTAAACCTGTTGAGAAAGCAACACAACCACAAGCCCCAGCACTGCAACAAGCGCCAGTAAAGGACACTAGGCCTGTTACAGCGCAGATTGTAGATTTTTTAAAAAAGACTCTCGAAGAACACCAAGTAACCCCAGAATTTATCTTTAATAAGTACAAGGTAAGCAAATTAGAAGACTTGCAAGTATATCAGGCGAAACACATCGGAAAAAACATTGATAAGCTTAAGCAAATGCTTGATAACGAAAAAAGAGAAAATTTGGCAGCTATTGTAAAGAACAGTAAACCAAAGGATATTGGAACAACATTCGGCGACGTTATCTGCCCACCACAACAACCGCAACAGGAGAAAGCAGAGAGTGAAGATGTAAGTCTTGAGAGTCTAAGCTTATCGCCCGCAGACCTGGATGCACTCACTGAGTGCGGCAACGTGTTCAATTAGGAGGTAACAAATTATGGCAAAAATAAATTCTAAGTCAAAAGGCAAAAGAGGGGAACTGGACCTGGTCCATTCCCTCCGCGACGCGGGCTTCCCAGATGTAAAAAGATCAGTTCAATATTGTGGAAAAGCTACTGGAACAGCGGATTTAGTCGGGCTTCCTGGAGTCCACGTTGAAGCTAAAAATGTGGAACGGCTTAATATATGGTCAGCGCTTGCCCAAAGTAAAAGAGACGCCGAAGCAGACGGGAACGGAGATATTCCAACCGTGTTCTTCAAACGCAACCGTAGTGGTGGGTGGTATGTAGCTACGCCACTGGAAGACTTTGTCCGTCTATATAAAGGAGGAATCAATCATCATGAGTAGAACAAAACGTGAGAATCACATTGGAGATCATACGATGGAAAAAGGCACTGCTACCGGCCTCTATCATAGTTTGTCAGTGGATCTTTGCTTAGATCTCGGTGGCGATGTTGTGGCCGCGCTAATCATGCACCACATTCATATGAATGTTAGAAGCCGATTAGCTGATAACCTTTTAGAAAACGGCGTGCCCTGGTTTGAATGTAGTTACGTCGGTATATGTAATTACATGATAGAGTTAACCCCAAAGCAAGTAGAATGCGGGATCAAACGCTTGAAGGAGTGTGGGTTAATTAAAGTTGTTGTTAGTAACAAAAAGAACAAGTACACATTAACTCAGAAGGCTTGGAATTACTATCCTCTGACAAAGGAAGAAAGAGAAAAAATCAATATCCCCGGTGCTGAAAATGCGGAAGAAGAAAACAACAGCCCTAAGCCAATCGATAAAAAAGTAAAACCGTTGGTTGTAAGCAACGATGCAAAAGAAGTTATTGAGTACGTAAGCCAGAAAGTTGGTAAGCATTACGACTATGCAAACTCTTATGTAAAAAACATTAACTCTCTATTTGCAGCTGGATATACAAAAGCAGACATGATTGCTGTAGTTGAACATAGGTTTGATGATTTATCTGGCACCAAAGAATTTAATGTAATGATGAATCCATCAAAACTGTTTTTTATCAAAACTTTTCAAAGCTTTTTGGATGATGCAAAAGTCGATAGTGATATCACTATGACAGAGGAACAATTAGCCAGGGATGTTAAAGAAAAGGAGAAATACCATTTAAAGCAAGCAGAGTTATGTAAGTGCGAAAAAATTATTTTGGGAACGGGATCATGCGATAACTTACCGTTTGACCTTACTACAGATGCAAACACAGAAGAAATGATGCATGATAGGGCACGTAAACAGCGCTATCACTTATCTGAAGCAAAGAAGTTTAGAAATATGGCTAAACTTATTAAAGCACAATCAGTTAAATAACAATATTGTTAAATATTGTACAAAATATGGACGGGACATACCCGCAACAAAGAAATATAGATCGTAACAATAGAACACCCTAGGCGAGGCGTTAAATAAAAATTATTATCAGTAATAATAAATAGGAAGTAACAAATATAGGAATAATCGCAACAAAGAAAAACACACTCTTAATATGGAGTGATTAAATATATCCCGTCCTTCATTAAAGGAGGACAAAACAATGATACGCAATAGACAAGCACAATCTCAGTTCTTATCATACGACGGAATTTGTTATGACAGCAGAGATTTTGAGGATGACCCATGCGGTAGGATACACCCGATGGATATTGATATGGTTTTACTTTTTACAAGGGAAAGGCATAAACAGATGCACTATGCGCAGGCCATACTGCTTTATGAAGTAAAGTACAAGACTGGCCAGCTATCTATTGGTGAGGAGATCACATACTGCAGTATTGCAGATTGCATTAGTGACTGCCGCGGTTTAGGTGTCGTCGTGGTGATTAGTCATGATGTAGACGTCCCAAAAGATGTAAATTGTGCGGAAGCGATAGTCACCAAATTCTACTACGCAAAACACCGGAAGTGGTATGTACCTGATCGAAAAATTACAGCGAAGCAATTTACAGATATGTTTTTAGTACGTGCAGGACTTAAAAAACAAGGAGGTAAAGCATGATGGAAACAACAGTTAATAATGGCATGACAGTTGAAAAACTTGAGGCGTACCGAGGCTTGACCTCTGAAATAAAAGGGTTAAGAGAACAGATCGATTCTCTCTATGATACGTATAGAAGCCCGCAGCTTATGAGTGACGGAGGCAGTCACTCAATGAGTGTTGGAAGTCCAACAGAAAGTGCTGTAAATAAAATAGTTACGCTGAAAGGAATTTATAGTAAAAAAAATTGAGGAAGCGTCGGATCTACTGTTAGAGGTTGAAAATTGGCTTTCAACAGTGGAAGACAGCGAAATTAGAAGCATCTGCAGACATCACTATATTTTAAATAAGTCCTGGCAACAAACGAGTGTAGTCGTATACGGTTATCCGTCATATTACAACAGCAGAAAAAGAATCATGCGGTATTTTGGCCGGGAATCATAAAGGGAGGCGACGATATGAGTGAAAAAGTTAATGTATTAGATACAACTTATACGATAAATAAGATTAAAGAAAAAGATAAATTTATGATAGAAAACAACCTATGTGGCTATTGTGACTTTTACGAGAAAAAAATTGTAGTACTTGCTAGTGATACAACAAGCGAAAAAGAATTGCATGAGATTGAACGGCACGAACTAATACATGCGTTTCTCTATGAGTGCGGGTTGAATGACTCTAGCGACTGGGCGCGCAATGAAGAATTGATCGACTGGTTAGCAATACAGTTACCAAAAATCAACGTACTATTCGAAAAAGCAGGCGTAACTTCATAAATATATAATTGTGTTGAATCGTGTAGACGGTTCAGCACTTTTTATTTGCCACGGCATTGTATACGAAATTATGATAAAATGGTATAATTTTACAGTAAAAAGGCGGAATGGAATATGAAAACAAAACAAATATTAATAGTAGGGGCATTAGCCCTTAGCATGGTTTTATCTGGTGGAATGTTGACAGGATGTTCAAATTCTTCAACAAAAGACACAAAGACAACAGAAGTTGCCAAGAAAAAAGAAGTAAAAACAATTGGACAAAAAAGCAAGGATTCAAAATCTTTGAAGATTACAAACAGCACTGGTAAGAAAATCACTGTATTTGAAACAAAATCAAGTTCAGAAGAATCTTTCAGTGATAACTTGTTGGAAAATGGAGATGCAGTAAAAAACAAAGAAGAACGTACTTTGTATTACACTGTCAAAGAAAATGACAAGTTGGATGTAAAGATTGGTTTACAAGATCAGGATAAAACATTCGTTTTCAAAGATGTAGATACTACAGATACAAAGAAAGTTGATGTTTCTTTAAAAGAAGATAAAGTCAATTTAGACGTAACAAAAAAAGATGGCAGTACTGCCACATTGACGCCATCTGAGGATTCTGTAAAGACAGAAGAAGAAAAAAAGGATGAATCTGAAGTGAAACAGGAAGAAAAGAAAGAAGAAACAGCAAAAGCAGATACTTCTAATAAGTCAAATACTTCAGAATCAAAGAAGGAGAATACTACGGCTACTACAAATACAAGCTCAAACAAGAACAACACAAGTTCTTCTAAGCCATCGAATAACAGCGGTTCAAACTCAAGCAGTTCTAAACCAGCCGAACATACACATGACTGGGTTGCACAGTATAAGACTGTAAACGTGCCAGAAAAAGGGCACAACGAACAGGTTTTGGTGCAGGCTGCCTATGATGAACAGGTCCCAATTACTGAGATGAAAGCACATGATATTTGTAATGTATGTGGTGCAGATATTACAAATAATGTTACAGCTCATACAAAAGCACATGCTTTAGCATATGAAGGTGGTGGATGGCACACTGAGTGGAAAGAGGAAGTAACAGGATACCAAACTGTGCATCACGATGCGGTGTACGAAACAAGATATGTTGTCGATTCACCTGCTACTACAAAACAGGAGTTGACAGGCTATAAGTGCAGCAGCTGCGGCAAAACGAAAGCTAACTAAATATAGATCAAAAGACAGAATATAGGAACTCAGATTGAGTACCTTTTCTGTCTTTCACACGCAATAAAGCGGGGAATACCCGTGCTATTGCACCAAATGAAAGTATTTATGAGAAAGGGTGGGATGAAATATGAACAAATACAGTTTATTTGATGTATTAAAATGGGTTGCTATTATCGTTCAACAGTCCACTCAGCACTTCAAACAATGAAAACATTATGCAAGGAATATTATAATTCTGAAATCGTACCGACATTATTTGAGTATGAATTTATAAAATAACCACTACTACCCCGGCTTATATAGTCGGGGTTATTTTTTTAAACTCGTCCAAACAGTCAATATTATACGTAGTATAATGATAATGTGAAAAAAGACAAGGAACAGAATCCATGTCTTTTTTTATTTATAGGGCGGCTAAATTCCATTTTCCTCCTTTCCCTACACGGTGTAGGTTTTTTATTTTTTTGGCCGTCCTATTTTTAATAAAACGAGGATACACAGATTTAAAATAAGAAGCCCGGGGATAAATTCCCTGGGCTTTTTTTTGCGTAAATTATAGATGCACTAATTCCAAAAGTGCGCGGGTACGTATTGAGTATTTATCGCGCGCATTAAGTGTTCAACTTTTTCATAGAGTACACGTGCGCGATACAGTACAACACAGGACGCGAAATCCGCCCGATATAACGACTTTACTTATTACCCTATAACTTGTTAAGACGGTCGCGTAAAACATCAATGCCGGGCTTGCTGAGGGCCACGTAGTACTTGTGAGTGACTTGTGAACTAGCGTGCCCCATTTGCGAACAAAGCAAATATTCGGGCGTATTCATAGCGGCCATCATTGTTCCATAGGTATGTCGCAGCCAATGATATTTAAACTCTAAGCCCCTTCCCGCTAATTTCTTGCTATGGTATTTCATAGAATTGTTAGTCTGTATTTTTCCGTTAAGCTGGCAGTTGACGAGGGAAAGAGAAGAAAGTTGTTTTCCGTCTATATCTATGATCATTGTCTGGTTCTGTTTTCTTTCCGCTTCATTTTCGAGGCCGTCTATCTTCTGCTTTAATTCTCTAAGATATAGAACAAGCACATCGGGAATAAAAATGGACCTGACGCCGTTTCTCGTTTTCACAGGAACTAATTTAATCAGTCCTTCCTGATACTGCATTTGGCGATCAATTCTAATTGACCCATCGTCTAAGTTTACATGGTCCCATTTAAGCCCATAGCATTCATTGATACGTAGGCCGCAGTATCTCCCCAACATGTAGGCTGTTTCTGCGTTTGTACCTTTGAAGTACTCATCAAGTGTGTTTAATTGGCTTTCATTAAAGAAGCGAATGTCGTCGTCTTCATCAACTTTCTTATTTGGCATATGAATCTTTGATGATTGCGATTTTGTCATGTGTGCGTGAAGATCAGCGCTTATATATCCTCTGGTGAAAGCCTGCCCATATAATAGGTAGAAAAACTTAATGAAGCTTTCAACGTATCCGTAAGAATACCCTTCCTTATAATATAGGTCTGATAGAAAATCATTAATCTCTGCTGCCGTAATTTTCGATATAATGCGGCGCCCGAATTTTTCCTTTACGTGGTTCTCCCAGAGAGAGTCCTGTTTTAATAAAGTAGTATAAGCTTTCCCAGTAGTTCCATTTTTTCGGTAATCGTTGTATACTTGTGATATAGTTACGCGCGGGTATGTCTTTGGCTTGTCAATGACTCCCGCTTTTGTTTTTTCGATATCAACGGCACGGGCGGCTGCGGCTTGCATTCTCGTTTTGAACGGGTTGCCGTTTTCGTCCTTCACTTTCTTACGTGTCTTTTGATGTCCGCCAACTGTTACAACGAACCGATAACCGAAGTTGCCTTCTTCAGTTTGAAAAACGCCTGGATACTGTTTCTTAGTTCGTGGCATATTGTTTCCTCCTTTATGTTCCTTTTTTCGTGTTTTTTGGTGACTTTCTTTGTCACTTTGCAATTTTAAGGAAATTAAAGGCTATGACATTGTCACTCGAAAAGTTGTCACTTTTTATAGAAAAATACCCAGTTTATGCGGGTTTCTAAGCTGCTGATCTTGACGCAATCCATGATATAGTTCATGAGATGACTAAAGATGAAGCTCGTCATGGTAAGGCATTTGCTGGATTATTAAAACGTTATTTTGGTGAATAATGCATTTAGAAGCTTCTGAATCAATCGGAAGCTTTTTTTCTTGCTTTCGTGTATAATACCTGACTTTAGAGGTTGAACCATATAAGCGGTATATCATAAGAAATTATTCATTAATGGAGATTAAAGAACGTTTAGATTATTCCAGATTAGAGTTTGGTAGAAACCAGGCTTAAAAATCTCGTGTTTAGATTTTGAATAAATAAAAAATGAGCTGGATTTATGCAGTGATTGCAAGGGTTCCAACTCTAGAAATAGGAAATGCTGGATGATTGGGTTTAAATTAAAAGGGTTATATAGGTGCTCATCCAGCGTTGACTAGTATACCATTATATATTATGGTACGAAAGAAATTTACCTTAAAATTAGTGGCTTAAAGGTACGAAAAAGGTACGCAAATTTTTAATTTTATTGTAAATTATTGTATATCGTGTATAAATAAGAGATAAAAAATGCTTTATATATAGCATATATAACACAAAATAAGTTGGTTTCGATTGAGTTCGAATAGTAGTATTTGTTACTTCGTAACGTATATTGTTCACATATATAGTAAAAAATATTATCCACAAAATTGGTTACAGAAACAGGGTGTGTGCCCTGAATCTGTGACCTTTTTTTGGCTTAAATAAAGGTAGTTTACAGAATTTCGTAACGAAAATAGGGTGGTGTTGGTAGAGGTATGTAGTGGATAGTAATTGTTACTACAAATATGGATAGTGATAGTTACTAAGGAACAGAATAAAAGCTAGAAGTGCTTTATATAAAGCACATTCTAGCTTTTTTAATACCTTGAGGTACGCAAAAGGTACGAAAAGGTACTCATTTTTTTATTTCTCTTGTTCAAAAATATGCTAGCTGATCCATGATAAAATAGAATTATCTTAAGAAGGAGTATAGCCTATGATGATGTATTTTGAATTTAATGAACATAAATTGAAACAGAACAATTTAACTAAAGAGCAATGTTTTAGTGTGATTGATAAAGTCATGAATGAATATGGTGTATATACTAATCAACCAGGAACATATATAGCATCCGATGAAAGTGGATTTAATGCATTTAGTATCTTGAAGTGTAATCTTCCAAAAACAAAATGGTTTCTTAAAGTAATTGAGAAATGGTTCTGGTTTGATGATGAAGATGATATAGATTGGAATGATAAAGGAGCTGATTGCATACATTCTATTCAAAATACGGAGTATAATTTTGATCATAAGATATAAATAAAAACCTGCAAATGAAGACAACAAGATGGTTGCTATTTTCACTTGCAGGTTTCTTTTTTCTTCCCCTTAATACACCTTAAATTTTTAATGAAGGGAAAAAAACTGATTTTTATTGTTAAATATCTAATATAATTCACAAATTAACAAAAACATTGTATATAAAGCTAAATGCATGCGCTATATACCATATGCTACTCTTGAATTCAGACTGAAATTCGCACAAAAATCTAGCATTTTTTGAAGTTGAAAATGATACAATATTATAGAAAGGAGATAAAGCAATGAAAAAAACAGAAAATAAACCATGAAAAATGATTGTTTGATTGAGTAGAAAATGCGTAGAAAAACATGTAAACATTTGCTTTTATATCTGGTCTATATCATGAATTGAATATTCTGCATTATCATCATATAGAAGAGGTAGTATTTGTAATGACGTATCTAGTGGATTATCTCGAAGTTGATTGTATACATAAATATCATCTGGAAATTCTGGATAAAATACAACAATGATTTTTTTGAAGTCTGACATGCAATCAAGATTCAATAAAGAATACAAAACAGATGATATAGCTAACATAAAAGAATACCAATTATTAAATGGTTTGGTTGGATCATTTTTATCAAATTCATAGTCTTTCATATTATTAAACAGATAACAAATTTGATTTCGAACTATTTTCCAATCCAATATGGCAGTGTATTTTAGTTCAGGACCATTTCTTCTGATTTTAGCAAAGTAAGGGATAATTCGATTGCTATAAGGGATGATCAAACTTCCGCATTCAAAAAAATTATGTGAATCAAAAAATAATGAATATCCAAAATTGTAATATAGTGACAATGCGACAGTTTTAACGTAATCATTACATGGTTCAGCAAATGAATGAGCGTAAATGTCAGTAAGGATTAGTTCAGGACTGCGATTCAAATTATTTGATAAGCACTCTATGACTTTGCGAGATGGATTTAACGTTTTCCCATTTAAAGTGTTATTCACAATACTAAACGAGATATTATAGTAATCAGCAATGTCTTTTCTAGTTTTCAAATCATTCTCACTTTTTGCTTTTAAAAAGTAATCTTTTAACGGTGTATTTATTTTATATAAATTATTCATATATATATTTTATACGAAAATGCACAAAATTGGAATATAATGGACGACCATTAAATGATGAAAAAAAGCAGAAATAAAATTAAAACTATAAAATAATATATATTATATACACAGATAACTTATTGTGATATTATTATCTTGGAAGGAGGGAAAAATATGACAGAAACAATGTATGTACGAGCTAGCGAAGTAGCGGAAATGACTGGAGTGAGCAAAGCTAAAGCCTACAAGCTGATTGCACAAATGAATGAAGAATTGAAATCTAGAAACTTCATTGTAATCAGTGGCCGTGTGCCTCGAAAGTACTTAATGGAAAGACTATACAAATGAAAAGGCCCTTTGCCAACCGCCATTGTCAAAAGGCCAGGGAGCAATTTATTAAATTACGCCACATCGTAATTTTAAAAGATTGTTCCCTAAAAAACAAGTTATAAAAGGAGGAACAATTATATACAAATGAGTGAAAAAACAAATTCCCTTAAAAATTTTGTCATATTGGAAAAATGGATGGCTGAGGATCTAGATGTCAACATTACAGAGTTGGTGGTTTTCGCTGTGATCTATAGCTTCAATCGAAATGACAAGGGAACGTATTATGCTGGTACTGAACTCTTGAAAAAATATACCAATAGGTCAGAACGCTGTATAAAATATGCACTTAAAAGCCTGACTGAAAAAAAATATATAATGAAAACAAAAGAGCACGACAAGTATGGTTCATACAATTATGTAGTCCCTAAAAATATTAAAAATGCTCGTGCAAAACAAGCAAATAAAGTGTGCAAAAATTGCAATTCTAATGTGCAAAATCTGCAACTTGATTGTGCAGAAAATGCATCTAATAATATAGATAATAATATATATGATAATCAATCTTTCATATCAAAAGATATGGTAAGACTTGGTGTACATAAAAATGTGATATTGAATGATGAAAGTATGAATTATCTTGAAAGTATCACACCAGAATTAGAAAAGTACATTCAAAAATGCGACCAATTTATTCAAGATTTCCATTTGCAGAAACAATTATGGACACAGAATCAATATGTTGAATGCATTATTAATTTCATGAAGGAAGACGGGGTGGTTCCGGATTGATTCCGGAATATCCATGTCTGATTTATATGAAAGAACAAGTACACCAGGTGTGTATAAAGATGTCGTTACGAAAAAGTATTGGATAAAATTTGATTACCAAGATTTCACAGGGGAAAAGCGAACAGTAAAAAAACGTGGATTTAGCAAGATAAAAGATGCAGTGAATTTTAAGATAGACTTTCTTCAAAACCAGGCATCATCGAGTTCGATACGTTTTTGTGCATTCTACGAAGCGTATATTAATGATATGTCGAAAAGGCTTCGAAAGAACACAGTGGAAAATAAGAGATACATAATAGAATTGAAAATTCTTCCTTATTTTGGGAAGAAAAAAATCAACGAAATCACTCCAAGAGATATTCGGATGTGGCAAGGTTCGTTATTAAAAAGCGGATATAAGGAAACATATTTGAAGACTATAAATAATCAGTTAAGCGCAATGTTCAACTATGCATGCAGGTTCTATGGGTTAAATCAAAATCCATGTAAATTAGCTGGAAGTATCGGAAAGAGTAAAGCGGATGAGATGGAAATTTTTACACGAGAAGAATTCACAGAATTTTTAAATTGTTTGTATGACAAACCTGAATCCCATTTAGCATTCGAAATACTTTTCTATACCGGAATGAGAGTGAGCGAATTATTGGCGTTGAATATAGGTGATATAAACATAGAAGACCATACTATTCGAATTAATAAGTCACTACATCGTGTTAAAAGTGAGGATATAATTACTGAACCGAAAACGAAAAAATCAAAACGAATCATCAGTATTCCAGGTTTCTTGGCAGAGGATATTGGAGACTATCTGAATCGATTATACGATCCAGATCCATCACATCGGTTACTAACATATAATAAGCATTATTTGGATAACGAGTTTCGTCGTGGTATGAAGATGAGTGGTATTCAGAAGAATTTACACATTCATTCAATTCGCCATTCGCATACCGCATTGTTGTTCGAATTGGGTTACAACATATTGGAAATTCGTGATCGATTAGGGCATGAAAAAGTGGAAACGACACTGAACATCTATACTCATTTATACCCCAATAAGCAGGAAAAAATTGCGGATGGATTGAACAGATTAGAGCGAGAAGGTATCGAAAATGCCCGGGTTGAAAAAGAATAGAAAGCGTCCAAATACGATTGCGTTTCATGTTTCTAATGAAGAAAAAATCGCAATTGAAACACGAATCAATGTGTCAGGATTGTCTAAATCTGAGTTCTATATTGGCTCATGTTTAAATGAAAAATTAGAAGTCATTGGAGGTAAATTCGGATCTGATCGACTGAGTGTTCAGCTTGAAAATATGAATATATTTTTACGAAATACTGAACTGATATATGACAAAAATCAAAAGATAATAGCGGATTACACAATGGAAATTGGTGCAATCATTAAGCGACTAAATGACCTGAATGAAGCTGTTATAGAAATACAAAAAGAGAATCTAGAACTCCAAAAAGTGATTCTAGAAAGTCGTTATTTCAACGAAGAATTATTGAAGTTAATGAAGGAGAATAAATGAAATGAAGGAATTATTAGAACGTCTACAGGACGATTTCGAATATCAATTACAAAAGTGTTTGATGGAAGACACGAAAGAAAATATATACCAGCAAGGGATGTATGATGGCTCTATTTTGCTTTGTAAATACTTGTTGAATTATGAAGATGATTGGTTCGATAAATGGCTTGACAACTCGCCATGTCTTAGCTTCGAAAGGCATCAAGACGATATTAAGAAAGTGATTCAAAGATATTATTCTGATGATAATAGAGATAGAGATAATACGTTCTTCCAATTCTTGAGAAATCAACTTTGGTTATCATTGCAGATGCAGAAAGAATACGAGGATGAAGAGTATGACGAAGAAGAAAACGAGCAGGAATATGGCGGAATGGAGCTGTAGTATTCGTTGGTTCAAGCTGCCCCGGAGCAACGGGACAGCTCGTCAATTTGAGTGTTATTTTGGATTGCACTCGAACATGAGCACAACCCAAAATTAAAGGCCAAATTCACTTTTTTAGTGAATTGCAAGATACCCACATGGCAGTCCATATTCAAATTAAAACTCCTCTAGGTCGTTTTGAATTTTCAATGTGCACCATGTGGAATCTTGCCAGGGCTAGGCCCTTGGAACCCTTAGTTAAGGAGTCCTTAACAAACCCAAACTTTTTGAATGTGGGAGGAAATGGATGAATCAAAAAGTTAATAGAAGAAGGTCGAATAGCATTACTATTCGATTTGATGATAGTGAAAAAAGGGAATGGTTGAAGTACTGCGACTCATTGAATGAGCCACAATTTGGATCGTATGCAGATGTCATTTTGCATCTGATCAGATCCAATACAACCATACGGATTGATTTAAATTCGCTTCGCGATAATACAATCGCATTGAATAAAATAGGAGCGAATTTGAATCAGATTGCGAAGGCTTGTAACTCAGGAAAACAGCTTGATGCAGGTGGTTATGTATGCTTCAAAGAAGCGTTAAATGTGTTGAAATTAAATAAGGATAGTTTAAATAATATATGGCAATTATTAAAGCGGTAAGTGGAAAAAACAAAGGATCAATTGCACGTGTTATTCACTACATCATGAAGAAAGAGAAGACGGATTTTAAGCTAATAACTGGAATTAATTGTGAAGGATCTACGGATTGTATCCAGCAAATGAAAATGACCAAAACCATGTATAAAAAAGAAGGGGGAAGGCAATATAAGCATTATGTATTGTCTTTTCACCCGGATGATTTTAAAGATGAAAATGGAAATTTATTAGCCAATGCCGCAGAAAAAGCACATGAGATTACATTGAAATTTTTGAATGATTCTAGAATTAATGATTCATTGGAAAGCTTTGAAATTGCGGTGGCTACACATGTAGATAGAGGGCATTTGCATAGTCATATCGTTGTTAATTCAGTTAATATGGAGACTGGTTTAAAGTACAGACAGAGCTACAAAGATCTTGAACAAATGAAAGAGGTTGTGCGAGATTTAGAGGTTGAATACTGCCTTCACAAATCCATTAAAAGGAAGAGAAGGCAACGTGGCGATATTGTTCAAAATAGCCAAAAGGGATACCAGGCAATTCGTAGAAATATTGAATCTTTAAATGGGAATGAGCCAAAATATACGTCTTGGGTTTTAGCAATTTTCCAGATCATAATGAAGGTTTTGAATCAAAAACCTAAATCTAAAGATGAGTACATTGCAGGCCTAAAGAAAGAGGGGATTTCTACGCAATGGTCCGATAATAGAAAATATGTAACATACATAGATAGTGATCATCACAAAATTCGTGATAAGAAACTATCAGATGTATTTGATCTAGATATGAATAAGGAGAAATTGATAAATGAATTTGAACGAAATACAGAACGAGAACGTGAACTCAAATCAAGAAATAGACGAATTGAGGAGCGAGTGTCTGAGATTGCACAGGAAGCTGCAGGAGACGCAAGAAGACAACTTGAAGATAGAGAAAGGTTTAAAAATAGAATTGAAGAACAGAGAAGTCGAATTAGTGAAATTGAAGAAGAGGTGCGAGGAGATAGAGAACGACAATACGAGTTATCACGATAAATTATCGAATGCGCAAAGCGAAATTAACACTTTAAAAGTTAAAAAAAGTTCAGAGGATCGTAAGATTCAAAAGGCTTTAAACTTATACTATGATTATGAAAGGCAAAAGATAGGAATTGATACTAAATCACTTATTTTGGAGAATTCTCAAAGAGAAGCAGAACAGGAACGACGAGAATACGAAAAAAGAAAAAATCAATTTGAAGGAAAATTAGATGAAATTAAAAAGCAATATAACATAATTCTTAAACTAATATTGATTGTATTTGTTCCGGTTGTGTTAGCTTCTATGATATTGAATATTGAAAAGAGCATGGAAATACTTGATTTCATGTATATGATTACAAATGTTCCTTTTAAAAGAATGATAGGGTTTATCAAGGCTGTAGCAGATAGTGGCGATGCAATAGATATTTTGTTACTTACATCTGCTATTTCGCTCATAATTATTACTCCAATCTCCTATGTAGGGTACAAGTTATCTCAAATAAAATGGCATGAGAAAGGTAAAGTGATTTCAGAAAAATTTGACTATAAGAATCTGGATGAAACGTATTTTCTTCCAGCTATATATTTCTCTGAATTCGTGGTAATAGTCTATGTGGATATATTCTTCTTCATACCTGTTAATTCGTTTGGATTGTTTTTAGCTGTTGCGGTATGCACGCACTTTATATACCAGGCGTACATACGAGGAAAGTTGAAAACTCCAGCATGGAAATTTAAATAAAACATGCATATTCCGGCTTTTTAGCCGGATTTTAAATTTCTACATCTTTCTAATCATTGTACTAGGATGTATTGTAAAATAAAGTTGTAAATGTTAAGGCAATCTACCTTAAACAAAGAGAGGGTAAATATGAATTCAAGGAGAAAACAGATAATTAAAGTAGGAATTGCGGTTCTTATTGTTGTTTTGTTAGGAATGATGTTAACACACTGTACAAATACAACAGGTACTAAGAGTGTTAAATCGGATAAAACAGTAGAAAAGTCAAAGAAAAAAGTGAATGCTAAAAAGCCAGGAAAGAACAAATCTACAGATGTAGATAAGATACCAGGCCAGAAAGAAAAGGAGAAGGTAGATGTTTCTGATACTGATTCAAATACTTCAGAATCGAAGAAGGATAATACAGCTTTGACTAGTTCCAAAACTTCTTCTAAGCCTTCAACCAGTAGTAGCAATAACTCTAGCACGTCAAAACCATCCAATAACAGTGAATCAGGTTCAAATAACTCTAAACCTGGGGAACATAAGCATGACTGGGTAGCTCAGTATACGACTGTAAATGTTCCGGAAAAAGGACATAATGAACAGGTTTTGGTGCAGGCTGCCTATGATGAACAGGTTCCAATCACAGAGATGAGAGAATACTCAATTTGTTCAACATGTGGTGCAGATATTACTGGTAATACCTCAGCACATATGAAAGCACATATGTTAAATGGTGAAAACGGTAATTTTCATTCTGAATGGAGAGAAGTTGTAACAGGATATAATACGGTTCATCACGAAGCAGTGTATGAAACAAGATATGTTGTCGATTCACCTGCAACCACAAAGCAGGAATTGACAGGCTACAAGTGTAGCGGCTGTGGCAAAACTAGAAGCAATTAGAGTATGTATGATTAAGGTGGAATCTGAGGTATGGTTCTGCCTTTTTCAAAGGTATATATTGGTTAAGGCAGATTGCCTTAAGCTTGATTGGCTGGCAAAAAAGAAGTGTGGTGATATGTGTGTATAAACAATTTATTTTGAAAAACAAAGATATTGATATATTAAAATTTAAAATTGATGATGGAATGTATGGTGATTATGAACTTACCATTCTAGAAACATATAATATGAGTCCATCTTTATATCCAATAACATTAAAAAATGGTGATCCTGAAGCATTACTGGAATGGCTGAAACAAAGAAATATTCCAAAGAATCGTGCGTTTGTTAATGAGATTCTAGGAAGTTTAGGGTTGACCAGAAATGATTTAATTGGCATTTTCACTGTGAGCAAAGGTTTGTCGTTAAATGATCCATATTGGGTTGTTGAAACTGATTTTAAAGGTGAATATAAAAATTATAATTTATATGATAATGCATTTAATGAATCTATTGCTGAGATTGCTTTTACTGGTCGCGGTAGAAATGATAGGGTTGGAAATATTGCTGAATTATCCACTAATGGTACATTAAACAAAGCGTGGAGAAGAATTGACGGAGATGTTGTTCTATATAAAGGAAATATTCAAAGGTATAATACTGGTGGTTATGAACCTTATGCAGAATATTATGCATATAAAGTTGCAGAACAAATGGGATTAAACGTTATAGCGTACGATTTAGATATGTGGCATTGTCAGTTAGCAAGTGTTTGTAAGTTATTTACGAATATAGATACTTCGTTTGTTCCTGTATCACGATTTCTAAAGAATTATAATTTACGTTCAGTGGTTGAATTTTATAAGAGCCTCGGAGAAGATTTTTATCAGGATTTTTGTTCGATGATGGTATTTGATGCATTGATATGTAATGTGGATCGTCATTTAAATAATTTCGGTGTTCTTGTAGATAACAGAACAAACAAAATTAAATGCATGGCTCCTTTATTTGACCATGGAAATTGTATGTTTAATAAACCAAAAGAAGATTTATATGAAAGTACTTATACTTTTGAAAAACATATAAATACTTTATATCCGACTTTATGGAATTCCTTTGAAAAAAATGTAGAACATTTTATGGGTGAAAGACAAAAACAGGAATTAAGTCGAGTCTTGGGGTTTACTTTGCCAAAACACGATAAATACAACATGTCGGATGATAAATTAGATGTTTTAAATCAAGTGCTTCAAAATCGAGCAAAATCTATAATAGAACATATTGTTGTATAGTAAATGATACAGATTTCTTTAGAAATTAGAATATGGTGTGATTGATTTAACTGTTTTACACATGAAAAATCGATTGCAATTTGTTGCGATTAAATATCAAATTAAGTGAGCTTAAGGCAAATTGCCTTAAATAAAGAGAGGGTAAAAATGAATTCAAGAAGACAAATGATTAAATTAGGAATTGTGGTTCTTATTGTTGTTTTGTTAGGAATGATGTTAACAGACTGTACAAATACAACAGAAACTAAGAGTGTTAATTCGGATAAGACAGTGGAAAAGACAAAGAAAAATGTGAATGCTAAAAAGCCAGGAAAGAATAAATCTACAGATGTAGATAAGGTACCAGGCCAGGAAGAAAAGAAAGAAGAAACCGCTAAAACAGATTTTTCTAATAAATCAAATACTTCAGAATCAAAGAAGGATAACACAGCTTCGACTACGAATACTAGCTCAAATAAGAACGACACATCTAGTTCTTCTAATTCTTCAAACAGCAGTAGCAATAACTCTGGCTCATCAAAGCCATCGAATAACAGTGGTTCAAACTCAAGTAGTTCTAAACCAGCCGAACATAAGCATGACTGGGTAGCTCAGTACAAGACGGTAAATGTTCCAAAAAAAGGTCATAACGAACAGGTGTTGGTGCAGGGTGCCTATGATGAGCCTACATATGGATATGAGTACCATTCTTTTTGTAATACATGTGGATTGGATTTAACGGCAAATGGGATTAATGATGCTCAACATGTTAAACAACATATGTTAAATGGTGAAGGTGGTAGTACAACACAGAAACCAGTAGAAGTTCAAACTGGTACAATTCATCATGAAGCAGTCTACGAAACACGATATGTTGTAGATGCACCTGCAACAACAAAACAGGAATTGACAGGCTACAAGTGTAGTAGCTGCGGCAAAACTAGAAGTAATTAGAGTGTGTATGAATAAGGTGGAATCTAATATAATGATTCTGCCTTTTTATAATGATTTTAAAATGTCTATTATCTTAATTAAATGTGATTACTAAATAAAAAAAAGGACAAATTATCAATTCATTCCAATTCCAAGTGTTGGATGATTTGAAATTTGCACTATCTAATTAAATGATAAATAAGAATGTTATATATGTCAAGCAGAGTGGATTTAAGGTAGATTGCCTTAAGGTTACCATGTTGTTAAAATAAGGATAAGAAGAATGGAAAGAAGGATAATCCATGATTAGTTATGAAGATGCAAAGAAAAAAGCGCTGGAATTAAATAGTGATGTAAATTCGTGTTATGAATATGACAATGCATACAACTTTTTTGACAAAAACGAAGTTGGTGCCGGAGATACAAGCGTAGTTATCTTAAAAGAAGATGGTAGAGCATTGAATTATGTAAACTACATCCTAGATTATGCAACAAGTAATAAGATGAAGGGAATTGAGTTTTAAAGCTAATAAATAATAATTTGGAGGTGAGATTATTATGGATAAGTATACAAAAATAAAACATCTTTTTGAACAAAATAGAGATGAAGAAAATGCTGTAAAGATGTCAAAATATATGAGAGATTTGTTCAAATTCTATGGATTAGCAACTCCAATAAGAAAGTCATTTTATAAAGATTTACTAAAAGAAGAAAAAATAAGTAAAGTTGTAGATTGGGATTTTTTAGATAAATGTTATGAAGATGACTATAGAGAATTTCAATATTTAGTCATGGACTATTTAGTAACTATGCAAAAATATTTAACTTATGATGATGTTTCTAAAATTTTTAAATATATAAAGTCAAAACAATGGTGGGATACAATAGATAGACTAGATAGAATTGTTGGAAATATAGCATTTAAAGATGAAAGAATAAATGATTTGATGTTGAAATGGTCAAAAGATGAAGATTTTTGGGTAAGAAGAATAGCAATAGACCATCAACTTTGTAGAAAAGAAAAAACTAATACAGAATTATTAGAAAAAATAATTGTAAATAATTTTGATAGTAATGAAATTTTTATAAATAAGGCTATTGGTTGGAGTTTAAGAGATTATTCTAAAACAAATCCGAAATGGGTTAAAGAGTTTGTTGGAAAATACAAAGACAAAATGGACAAGTTAAGTATAAAAGAGGCTAGTAAATATATTTAATTAGCAATACAAATTACAATTGGTATAGCTGGCTATAATGTGTCATGCTATTGAGATTGTATACTTACCACCAAGAAAAATGATGGGTATTAATTCTGAGGGTATGTTGATCTCAGCTGTACATGAAGGCTTGAACTTATTGATGGGTGATGACAAGATTTTTGCAGGAGCTAAGCTCTATTAAGATGTACTTCATTTGATAAAAAATTAAAAAATAGCGATTTACATCAATTGATGCAAGCAAGAAAAAATCGTATAATTAGTGCAATGAGTGGGCAATTTTAATCGGGATTGCCCATTTTCAGAAAGAAAAAGACAAATCGGAATTTCCGGAACTGAAATGTTAGTCAAGAAATAGATACAACATTGGGTTTTCTTAAGTTAAATTGTGTAATGTGAAGAACTCATACAAGGAATATATGGAGGAGATTAGCTGTGGCAGATAATATTAAATTTGAAATGTTAGCAGACAGCATAAAAAATATTAATTTAAAAGCTGGAAACGCTGCTAGAAGTGCGGTAAATCAATTGATGACGCTTAGAAATTGGGCTATAGGATACTATATTGTAGAATATGAACAAAGGGGAAGCGATAGAGCTGAGTATGGCACCCGCTTATTAAAAACACTTGAGGAACAGATAGCTGAAAAGGGAATGAATTCTACTTTGTTTAAATGGTGTCGTCAGTTCTATATATTATATCCTCAAATTGGTGCGACAGTGTCGCGCCAATTCAGCTTGCCAGATTTTGGAAAAAGTGCGACAGCGTCGCACCAATTCATAACTAAACCAGATGTATTAGTGAATAATCTTTCATTTTCACATATTCGAGAAATAATGGTAATTGATGATGCATTTGAAAGATTTTTTTATGAAACAGAATGCATTAAATGTAATTGGAGTGTAAGAGAATTAAGAAGGCAAATAAAGACAAATTTATATGTAAGGGCCGGAATAAGCAAAAAACCTGAACTGCTTATACAGTCATCGGAAGATAATTGTAATATAACAATGATTACAATTAAAGATCCTTTTACATTTGAGTTTTTAGGACTTGACGCAAAGGAAGCTGTTTCGGAATCTGATTTGGAACAAGCTCTTATGGACCATTTACAAGAGTTTATGCTTGAATTAGGAGAAGGATTTTGTTTTGAAGCAAGACAAAAGCGAATTGTAATTGATGATAAATATTATTTTATCGATTTAGTGTTCTATAATAGATTACTGCATTGCAATGTAATTATTGAGTTGAAAAACAATGAATTTAAACATGAAGATTTAGGACAATTAAATGCTTATGTAGGATATTATAAGAAAAACGAGATGGCAGAAGGAGATAATCCTCCTGTAGGTATTTTGTTGTGTACGGATAAAGGTTCAGAGATGGTAGAATATGCATTATCAGGAATGGACAATCAATTGTTTGTCTCAACGTATATGTTGCATTTGCCTGACAAAAAGAAATTACAAGAATTTATTTTAAAAGAGATGGAGGATATGGGAATTTGACGAACGATTGTGTTTGCATGAAAAAGATAATTAAGAGATAGTAAAATTACAATTTATACATTGGAATATAATGGACTATTAAGAGCGTTCACGTTTATGTGGCGCTTTTTTTCAATGCTTGGAATGATTAAATAATGCATAAATTTAATATTCCGACATGGATAATGTCAAATAAAGGTATAGGTTATTAGTGAAAGGACTATATATTGATAGCACCGGAATGTTTAAGGCAATTTGCCTTAATGGCCTGGGGTAGGGGAGGATGAAATCATGAATCAAAAGATATTGGATAAGTTTAAGAGTGATAAGTTGGATCAGATCAACAAACAGATAAATGTTTCCAGGAATAAAATGGATGATCACATAACGAAAAGGGAAGTGGAGATAATGAATTATAAGATGGCCAATGAGATGCTTAACAGGTATTCATTTGACGAATTAATAGAGCATGCATTAGCAGATGCAGAATTTGATGAGAGTGATTGTTATGGATGTTTGCTGGCACTTAGCATATTACAAATAGCGAATGGTGATAAGGATATAGCTTTCAAGATGTTACGTGAGGATACTGCGATTGTTGAAGCGTATTATGGACAAAAGATGGATGCTGAGCTTTTACGATTTAAAGCATTATCTGAAATAAAAGATGAAATAGAAGGGAAATTAAAAGGTTAAGGCAAGTTGCCTTAAGGATAATAAAGGGAAGGAAGAAAATATTATGAAACGTTTGTTTTCGATTTTACTTGCAGAAGTATTGTATTTGGTTGCGATAGTTTGTAGATGGTGTATTGTGATAACACATTTCATTGCATATCTATATACCGGATTCTTTGTGTTTATGTTATTTTTACATTTTACAGGAATAGCCAGGGTGTTAGATCATTATACTTCAACGGAGTATATAGTCAGTGTAGGAGCTATTATTGTATTTTTCTTATCTAGATCTATATTTGAATATCTAAGTACAAAAGCAAGTGATGCTCATTATAGATTGTTGAATTATTAAAGTTATTAGAAACAAATGCCAAGAATTTAATAGATTCTTGGCTTTTTAATTAGCTTTGAAAATAGTTTTAAAAAACTATTGAAATATAAATAGTTTTGTAATACTATTGTGTTGTAAAGAAAAATAGTTTTCGAAAACTATCGTGGAGGTCTTGACATGGCAAAAGAATTATATGAGTTAATTGATGAACTTAGAGGAACAGCTCAAATTGAGGATACAGTGGAAACAATAAAGATTTCTTGTTTTTTAAGAAAATTACAAATTAATGGTTTGATTAAAGAGATTTATTTTGAAAATGTGAATGAATCTTACTTTGATTGTTTATATGAAAATGTTGCAAATGTGGAGCATCTTCCATTTGACCTAAGAGAATTAACTAGTTGCTTAAATTTAGAGAGTATTTCTATTTTAAAACAATGCATAAAAGAAATTACAAATTATTCAAATATCGAATTGATTGACTTGGTTAAAGAATTGTTATCAGACGACACTAATTTTATGTGTAGTATGAAATATCGATATAATTATACTGAAGATGGGATTTCTAAATTAGTAAACTATTTGGTAAAGGATAAGAATTATAACTCTGTATTAGATTTGTGCTCTGGTTCAGGCTCGTTCCTAATTCAAAATTTATTGAATGAAAATAGAGACAAGTTAGTTGGCTATGAACTTGTAACAAGAGATGTAGTTTTTTCTAAAATGATGGCTTATGTTTTAGATGGAAATATTGAAATTCATAATAAAGATGTTTTGCAAAATACATTTGATGAAAAATTTGATTTATGTTTTACAGAATGTCCATTAGCGCTTAGATATAAACAAAAAATTGTGGAGGATCCTAATGGTTTATTAGGTTTTGATCATTTTGGCATGAGAGCAGATTGGGCTTTTGTATTTAAGGCAATAAATGCAATGAATCAGAATGGAAAAACATTTGCGATATTAAGTCAAAATAGCTTAATAAATAGCACGGATATGAAAAGTAGACAAATTATTATTGATAATAAATTATTAGAAAAAGTTATTCTAATGCCACACGGAACATTAAAAAATTCTGGTGTAAGATATAGCTTGTTGGTGTTTTCAAATAATAACGATGAAGTAAAATTTGTAGATGCAAGAAACTGTTATAAAAACGAAAAAAGAATCAAAAAATTTGATGTTGAAGCTTTTAAAAGGGTGGAGAGTCAATTAACTTCTACTTTTTCTTATAAAGAAGTAGAAGAAAAAGATTATTCGTTTGAATTAAATAGATATTTATATGAGAGTGGAATACCTGAAAATATGAACCCAGTTATGTTAAGTGATTGTGCTGATGTAATTGGTGGCTATGTCTATAACACTCGAAAAAAGATTGATTCACCTGTATCTGTTAAGATGATTAAAGTAGAGAATTTTGATGGATGTGTGGTAGATACAGCAGGTGCACAAGAGGTAGAAATAGAAGAATCCAAAGTATCAAATTATCTGGTACAGAAGGGGGATATTTTACTAGCTTCTAAAGGAACGGTAATAAGAGCAGCGATTGTACAAAATATAGATGAACCATGCATTTTTAATAGCAATATTAATGTTATTCGTGTTAAAGAAGGTGCAAATCTAATTCCAGAATTCTTATTAAGTTACTTGAATAGTGATTTATGGATGAAGCAATTGTTGTTGATTCAAACAGGAGGCATTGTTAAAAATATTTCACTTAAGGCGTTACGTGAGATGGATGTACCAATGCTGGATATGGATACACAAGAAGTAATTGAGGCTCGATTTAATAAGCTTCAACAAAAACTTGAAGAAGCAAAGAAAGCTGTTGCTGAATATGAAAATAAGATCAATGGTTTATTTGATATGGAAGTGAGTGATTAGAGTGGTATTATCAGTAGAAGCTCTACGAGAAATTACTTTAAGAGTAATGGAAAAGATTCAAAAAGAATTAGAAATACAGAATAGTTTAGGGTGCTTAGACAATTATTTAACATCTATTCATTGTTCTGAGTTTGTGGCAAATTATAATACATCATTTATTCCTAGAGAAGCAAAAATTGCGGTGTTTGGTTGTTCAAAATTAAGTGTTAACAATCTTGAACTTGTTGCCAAAAAGGCTGGAATTAATCCTTCAAGAATTGAATTTCACATGGATTATGAAAAGAATAAAAGATTTGATTTTTCTAGATTTAAAGATAGTTTTATCTATTCAGATATTATTTTTGGACCTTCTAGTCATAAATCGGTAGGAATTGATGGATATTCTAGTGCAATTGCAATGATGGAAAATGAGTCTGAACATTTTCCAAAGATAACTAGGGCAATCGCAAATGATGAATTAAAGATAACAAAATCATCTTTTGAAAAAGCCTTGTTAAGTACACAATTATATATGTCATTAGTTTGATTTTGTTGTATTGTCGAGTAAAGACTAAATGAAGATAAAGTAGTAAAATAGAGATAATATTAGTGATTTAATAATAGAGATAATATTAGTGATTTAATATAATTATTTAAGTAGATTTGGTTATATTTTGTGACATAAACGGAGGGTATATAATGGCTAAAGATTTAAAAAAAGAGCAAGAACGTGAGGAGTTGCATAGAGCTATTTGGGCAATTGCAGACGAGCTACGTGGAGCTGTTGATGGCTGGGATTTCAAGAACTATGTGCTAGGGACCATGTTCTATCGTTATATTTCAGAAAAACTAGCAGATTACATTAATAAAGGTGAAGAAGAAGCAGGAAACAAAGGCTTCAAATTTGAAGAAATGTCTGATTCTGATGCAGAAGAAGCTCGTGAAGGTTTGATCCAGGAACAAGGTTTCTTTATTTTGCCAAGTGAATTGTTTTGCAATGTAGTAAAGCGTTGTGATAGTGATGAGAATTTGAATGAGACTCTTGAAACGGTGTTCAGACATATCGAGGAATCAGCACAAGGAAGCGCTTCTGAGAGTGATTTTAAGGGGTTGTTTGATGATTTTGATGTAAATAATAACAAATTAGGTAATACCGTAGCAAAACGTAATGAACGTCTTTGTAAACTGTTAAAAGGAATTGAATGTATGAAATTAGGATCAGTTAGTGATCATAATATTGATGCTTTTGGTGATGCGTACGAGTATTTGATGTCAATGTATGCAAGTAATGCAGGTAAATCGGGTGGTGAGTTCTATACACCAAGTGAAGTGTCAGTACTTCTTTCAAAATTAGGTACTGTTGGCAAGAAATCAGTTGATAAAGTGTATGACCCTGCGTGTGGTTCTGGTTCGTTGCTTTTAAAAGCAGTCGATGTATTGGGTGAAGGTGCAGTAACGAAAGGTTTTTATGGTCAGGAAATCAATGTTACAACATACAACTTGTGTCGTATTAACATGTTTTTACACGGAATTGGATTTGATAAGTTCAATATCCAATGCGATGATACACTGACAAATCCTCAACATTGGGATGATGAGCCATTTGAGTTGATTGTATCTAATTATCCGTATTCCATAAAATGGAAAGGCAATGATGACGCAACGTTGATTAATGATCCTCGTTTTGCTCCGGCTGGAGTCCTAGCTCCAAAATCTAAAGCAGATATGGCATTTATCATGCATTCACTATCATGGTTAGCACCAAATGGAGCAGCTGCCGTAGTATGTTTCCCTGGAATCATGTACAGAGCTGGTGTCGAGCAGAAAATTCGTAAGTATTTAGTAGAAAACAACTTTGTCGACGCAATTATTCAGCTTCCTGGAAACCTATTCTTTGGCACCTCAATTGCAACATGCATTATGGTTATGCGTAAAGGTAAAACAGATAATAATGTATTGTTTATCGACGCTTCTAAGGAATATATCAAAGTTACGAACAATAACAAGTTAACTAATGAGAATATTGATCATATTGTTGATGCATACACAAATCGAGAAGAAGTAGAGCATTTTGTGCATGTGGCTAATTTAGATGAAGTCAAAGAAAATAACTACAATTTATCTGTATCTACTTATGTAGAACCAGAAGATACAACAGAAATAGTTGATATCAAAGTGTTGAATCAGCAAATAAAGGATATCGTGGCTAAGCAAGAAGTCTTAAGAACTGAGATTGACAAGATTATTACTGAGATTGAAGGATAATATGATTTCAAAAATTCAAAACTTTAAATACCTGAAAGGTGGTTTAAACAAACACTGGCCTATCAAAAAAGACATTAGTTATGATTTTCAATGTGATGTAATGCAAAAAATTGGGTACACAATAAATGATTTAAATGATGTGCTTGAAAATATTGATAAAACGTCACGAAAAGATGTAGTTTATATTGTAATGTTAGCATCATGGATTCAGGAAGCTGTCAAATCATTGTTTGAATGTTATCCAGAAGAAATATGTAAAAATTTTGTTTATGCAGATGAGGATTTATTAAATAAAGGAAGAAAATATCTAGAGGCTATTAGATCATTTATATGTGCTCACCCATTAAAGACAAGTAGGCATACAGCATACGGATTTGATGGTACAGAAATTTGTGTGGATATTCGATTCGAAACAAAAATGCTATTAGTGTTTGGGATTGATAAACATCGCTATATTGATTTTGAAGGCATACATAATGGTAAAAATGACAAAAGTGACTTTTATTTGTATTGCTATTCAAAAGAAAGTAAAAAGAAATTAGAATTTGCAAATTACATTGGATGTAGTTATTCAGATATATACAAAGTCGCTGACTTATACATAAATAAAGTAATATGTTTTGATAATTACTTAAAAAAATTAAAAAGAAAGGAGTTTATAAAGCAAAATGAACAAATTAGATGAATTGATTCAAACATTATGTCCAGATGGTGTGGAATATAAACTATTAGGAGAAGTATGTACTATTAAAACAGGTAAACTTAATGCTAATGCCAAAAAAGAAAATGGAGAATATCCATTCTTCACTTGTGATGAAAATCCATATAAAATCGACACATATGCGTTTGATACAACAGCTATAATCATTTCTGGAAATGGTAGCAAAGTAGGGCACGTTAATAAGTATTCAGGTAAGTTTAACGCTTATCAGAGAACATATGTGTTAGATGGATTTAATAACATTTCGATTAATTTTATTTATTATTACATGAAAGGTTTCCTTAGAGAATACATCAATCTTAATAGCAAAAAAGGTTCTGTTCCATATATTACATTACCGATGCTGCAAAATTTTCAAATTCCCGTACCACCAATGGAAATCCAAAAAGAAATAGTTCGTCTTCTAGACGACTTCACAGCAAAAACAGCAGAACTTCAGGCTGAGTTGAATAAAGAGTATGAAGCTCGTAAGAAACAGTATGAATATTATAGAGATACTTTGCTAAATAATAATGCAGAAATTCCTAAATTAAAATTAGGAGAATTTGCTGTAATTAGTCGTGGAGGTAATTTTCAAAAGAAAGACTTTGTTGATAATGGTTTACCTTGTATTCATTATGGTCAAATTTATACCCATTATGGAACATATGCTGATACAACATTGACAACAATCAATGAAGAAGCATATAGCAAATCAAAAAAAGCCAAGAAAAATGATATTGTTATGGCTGTTACAAGTGAAAATATTGAAGATGTTTGCAAATCTGTAGCGTGGTTAGGAGATAAAGATATAGCTGTTAGCGGACATACAGCAATTATTAGTCATCACCAAAATGCTAAATATTTGTCTTATTACTTTTCTTCAAATGCTTTCTTCAAGCAAAAGAAAAAACTAGCACATGGCACAAAAGTAATTGAAGTTACTCCGAATACATTAGCCAATATTGAAGTTCCTTTACCTTCTTTGGAGGTACAAAATCGTCTAGTTGAAGTTCTCGACAACTTCGATTCAATCTGTTCTGATTTGAACATTGATTTACCTGCTGAAATCGAAACTCGACAAAAACAATATGAATATTATCGAGATTCGTTGTTGACATTTGCTGAAACTGGTCACATCATGCCACAGACAGACAGACAGACAGACAGACAGACAGCCAGACAGACAGACAGACAGACAGACAAGCAATAATTAGGCTTGTTCAGTATGTATTTGGATATGTTACTGTCGAATTAAAAGATGTAGTAAAAATCAAAAACGGTAAAGATTACAAACATTTATCATCAGGAATATATCCTGTTTATGGTTCAGGTGGTGTTATTAATCATGTTAATGAATTCGTCTACGATAAAGAAACGGTTTTAATTCCAAGAAAAGGCTCTTTAAATAATTTATTCTATGTAAATGAACCTTTTTGGAATGTAGATACTATTTATTATACAGAGATTAATAAAAAAGACGTTTTACCTAAATATTTTTATTATTTACTACAAACAAAGCATATTGAAGAATTAAATACGGCTGGCGGTGTTCCTAGTCTTACTCAAACTGTATTGAATAAGATTAATTTAGATTTACCTAGTATTGAAAAACAGCAAAAAGTAATTTCTGTTTTGGACAAGTTTCAATCTATCTATAATGATTTACAGTCAGGTCTACCCGCTGAAATTGAAGCATGTCAAAGACAATATGAATATTATAGAGATAAACTTTTAACGTTTAAGGAATTGAAATAGGTTTTAGTTTAGTACTTTTTGATACAAGAGGAGATAAAGGGTATGTATGAATTAGATGTAATGGATATTGATTATTATCCATCAATTGAAGAAATAAAAAATAAAGAAGATTATGTAAAGTTTCCTAAAACGGAGTTATCTGCTTTAGGAATGATTGGTTCAATGTTTATAAAACAGACAGGAACTGTTACAACAACACTGAACATGGATGGTATCTACTCAGTAACGCTTCCAAAAGGATTGCATTTAGCCAATTTTAAGGATGGTAGTGGAATTTCAGCTATGGCTTATGACAAGGGTAATCATTTAAAAGCTCAGGCAAGACTCCACAAACTTGGTGGAATCACTGCGGAACAAACCTATACAGCTCCACTTGATCCAGCTACTGCGTGTATGGCTTTAATGTTGCTATGCATTGATAAAAAACTAGATGCCATTCAGGAAACACAGAAAGATATTCTGTCTATTATAAAAACAAAAGAACATGGAGATATCAAAGGAAATATTCAATATCTGTATGATATTCTTGCTAATTTGAAGAATCACTATAGTGATGAACAATACAAGAAAGAATACCGTTTAAAAGCACAGGACATTATCCAAGATTCTTACAAGTACATTGAAACGTATAAAGAACGTTTAAAAGATGGAATCAGCAAAAACAAAGGATTACACACAACAATTCAGGCAAATAAAGAGATTACTAGCCTTGTAGAAGATTTTGCGTATTACAGGCTTATTATTTTCATGTTTGCCTATGCTCATTATGTGGAACTGCTTCTTGGAAATACTATTGATGAAAATCTAATTCAGAGCGAGCTTCAAAGATTGAATAATTTAAGTATGGACTACAGAAAGATGTATACAGAATTATATAATTATTTGGACACATTAAAGCATACATCATTGGACAAAAAGGCTATTGATGTTTTAGGCAATGCTTCACAAGAACTAGGTCACATGATACATAAAGTACCACTTCTTGAAAAAGGACCAGTAGATGAGGCTTTGGTATCTCTTGGAAAGAACGTTAAAAAACAAGCTAAAAACAGTCTTGTGGATTCTCTTGAGTATTTACGAAACTATAAACAATTGAATGTAGATGGATTCGTTAAACAGTATGAAAAGCTTGGCTATATGTATAGTGGCGAAGCAAATCTATTGTTCGATAAAAACAATGTATATATTTCTAGCAAATTAATGAATTAAGGTGGTGAATATCATGCCATATTTTAATATCGTAGCAGAAACAAGTGAGAATACAGTCGTAGCTGGATATGAGCCTGTAAAACACAAAGCAGACTCGTATCAATCTGAGGCTGAACTTGAGAAAGAATTTATTCGTATCCTTGGCGAACAGGGATACGAGTATCTTCCTATACATACGGAAGAAGATCTAATCAAAAACCTAAGAACAAAACTTGAGCAATTGAACCATTATACGTTTACTGATGATGAATGGGAAAGATTCTTTAAAAACAGCATTGCAAATCCGAATGATCATATCGTAGAAAAAACGCGAAAGATTCAAGAAGATAACGTACAAGTACTGATTCGTGATGATGGATCTAGTAAGAACATTACATTGATTGATAAAAAGCAGGTACATAATAATCGACTTCAGGTCATAAATCAGTATGAAGTCAAACAGGAAGACGGAGCTAGACATGATAATCGTTATGATGTAACAGTACTGGTTAACGGATTTCCTTTGGTGCATATAGAGCTTAAACGTCGTGGAATTCCAATTCGAGAGGCTTTTAACCAAATCAATAGATACCAGAGAGACTCTTTCTGGACTGGCTCTGGACTGTTTGAATACGTACAGATATTCGTTATATCAAACGGAACAAACACAAAATACTATTCAAACAGTACACGATTCAATGCTATCAAGGATGCTAACTCTAGAAATACACGCAAAGAAAAGACAAGTAATTCCTTTGAGTTCACATCATTCTGGGCAGATGCAGATAATCACATTATTCCTGATTTGATTGACTTCACAAAAACATTCTTTGCTAAGCATTCATTGCTGAATATTATAACGAAATACTGTGTCTTCACGGCTGAAGACATGCTATTGGTCATGCGACCTTATCAGATTACGGCAACAGAAAGAATCATGAACCGTATCGAAATCGCAAACAATTATAAAAAATATGGAACAATTGCTGGAGGTGGCTATATCTGGCATACTACAGGATCAGGTAAGACTTTAACTAGTTTCAAAACTGCTCGTTTAGCATCTCAGCTAGACTATGTAGATAAAGTCTTATTTGTTGTAGATCGTAAGGATTTAGACTACCAAACGATGAAGGAATACGATCGATTTGAAAAGGGATGCGCCAATTCGAATAGCAATACGAATATCCTGAAGAAACAATTAGAAGATAACAATGCACATATTATCATTACGACAATTCAGAAACTGTCTACCTTTATTAAGAAGTATAAGGGACACCCTGTTTTTGACAAGCGTGTTGTTATTATCTTTGATGAGTGTCATAGAAGCCAGTTTGGTGATATGCATGCAGCTATTGTAAAGAACTTTAAAAAATATCATCTGTTTGGTTTTACAGGAACACCTATTTTCTCTGCCAATTCAGAGACTGTACGTAATGCTCAGTTTGTTACAACAGAACAGACATTTGGTGATCAACTACATGCCTATACAATTGTAGATGCTATAAATGACAAGAATGTGCTTCCGTTCCGTGTTGATTACATCAAAACAATGGATATCAATGCTGATATTGATGATGAGGAAGTATGGAATATTGATCGTAAAAAAGCATTTGAGGCTCCACAACGAATTACATTAGTAACCAAGTATATTTTGGATCACTTTGATCAGAAGACGTATCGAGGAGACAAATCATATATTTATAGTCAACTTATGAATGTTTCTGAAGTTGCATCATCGGCACAAGGAAAAGTAGAGGAAATTAAACAGAAACAAAGAATCAGTGGGTTCAATAGCATCTTTGCGGTATCTTCTGTAGATATGGCGAAGAAATACTATCTGGAATTCAAAAAGCAGATGGAAGAAAATCCTACTAAGAAACTAAAGATTGCAACCATCTTTAGCTATGGTGCAAATGAAGCAGAAGCTGATGATGGTAATGGAATCATTGATGATGAGAATCCAGAAGATACATCTAAACTAGATCAGAGTGCAAGAGATTTCTTAGATATGGCTATCATGGACTACAATCAGATGTTCCATACAGCATACTCTACAGACTCTGATAAATTCCAAAATTATTATAAAGACGTATCATTGCGTATGAAAAACAAGGAACTAGACTTATTGATTGTTGTTAATATGTTCCTTACAGGTTTTGATGCAACTACGTTAAATACATTATGGGTTGATAAGAACCTAAAGATGCACGGCTTAATTCAGGCATTCTCACGTACTAATCGAATTTTAAACAGCGTAAAAACATTTGGAAACATTGTATGTTTTAGAAATCTTCAGAAACGAGTAGATGCAGCTATCTCCTTGTTCGGTGATAAACAAGCAGGAGGTATTGTTCTACTAAGAAAATTTAATGACTACTACTACGGCTTCACAACAGAAGATGGTAAAGAAAAGCCAGGATATGTAGATATGATTAATAAGTTACAGGAAAAATATCCTTTATCAGAGCCTCAAATTATTGGTGAAAAAAGCAAGATTGAATTTATTAAATTGTTTGGAGCAATTCTGAAGATGAGAAATTTACTTTCTTCATTTGACGAGTTTACGGATAAAGAGCTGTTAAACCCTAGAGATTTACAGGATTATTCTGGACGTTATCAAGACTTGTATGCAGAATGGAAAGAACAGCGCAAACAGGATGTTAAAGATGTTACAGATGATATTGTTTTTGAAGTTGAACTAGTAAAACAGATTGAAATCAATATCGACTATATTTTGATGCTTGTAAAGAAATATAAGGATAATCACGGAGAAGATAAGGAGCTACTTATCACCATCCAGAAGGCTGTTAGTTCAAGTCCGGAACTAAGAAGTAAAAAGCAACTTATTGAGGACTTTATTGAAGAAGTTAATGAGATGGATGATGTTATTTCTGAATGGAACTCTTATGTTGCAAAACAAAGAGAGACCGATTTAAATACAATGATCCAGGAAGAAAAGCTGAAGCCTGAAGAAACTCGTAAGTTCTTAGAAAATTCATTCAAAGATGGAGAAATTAAGACAACAGGTACAGACATTGAAAAGATTCTCCCTCCTATCAGTCGATTTGGTGGGGGAGGTGCTCGTGCCAAGAAGAAAGAAACTGTAATTGACAAATTGAAAAAATTCTTTGAAATGTACTTTGGAATCGGTGGGAATGTATCATTTATAAAGAATGTATCATTTATAAATATAAAAGATGATGATGTTTCCAATGGATAATGAATGAATCAAATAAGAAGTTGTTAAGGAATTAAAAAGCCTTAAACATATATAGTTAAGAGTTAAAGTAAAACATGGACTGTATCAGAAATGAACAGTCCTTTACTCTTGGAGGATAGTTAAATGGTACCATCTAACAAATTAAACTTAGCTGGACAACGTTTTGGAAAGCTAACAGCAATAAAAGATACAGGGAAAAGATATAGAGGCCTGGCTATTTGGCAATGTAAATGTGATTGTGGTAATACTTGTGAAGTGACTTCAAATCATCTTAGAACTGGTCATACAACTAGTTGTGGATGTAGATTAGGAAATCGAAATGATTTAACTGGTCAAAGGTTTGGCCGACTTGTTGCAAAGGAATATGTTGGACGAGTAAATAACAATACTATGTGGAGATGTATATGTGATTGTGGAAATGAAGTTGTTGTTAATGCACATTCATTAAAGGATGGTAAAACAAGATCGTGTGGTTGTTTAAATACAGAGGTTCGTTCCAAAACAGCTAAAGACCGATTTGGCTTTGTGGATGGAACTACACTATCTAGTATTTCTTCTTCCAGGAAGATAAATAAAAACAATAGTACTGGAGTTCGTGGCGTGACATTCGATAAGAAACGTAATAAATGGGTTGCACAGATAACGTTTCAAAGGAAAAATTATAACTTAGGTCGATATGATGATAAAGAAGATGCTATTAAGGCCAGGTTGGAAGGCGAAGAGCGTTTCTTTGGAAAGTACAGAAAGGATGGTAAATAATGGCTAAACAGTTTAATGTTGGGGATACAGTGTATTTTGTTAGTTCATCTGTTTTTGTTAGAAAGGCTACAGTAATACGTGCTGCAGCTGGCTTTGTTACTATCAAATTTGATACAAATAATGGTAATGATGGACCTTCTGGTATACGTGTACGTGAATCGAAGGTGTATCATACAGAAAAAGAGGCGGATGAGGTTGTCCAGGTTAATAAAAGTAGACAGCAAAACAGTCGAAAGCTATAATTAGTATTGCTATTCATCTTCCTAACAAATATGGATAGTTGGCTATTCTATATATAATATGGAATAGCTTTTTTGCTTTTTAAATGCTATTGTTGAGATATGAAAACTTATAGTTCTTATGTTAATTTTTTTATGTAGCCTAATGGCTATTGATATTCCGGATATTAGTTATTGTTTTAAGGGACAGTATTATGATGTGAATGGATTTGATGTTGAACCATTTGAAATGAAATCACACTGTAAATCTCATTTGATACCAGATGAAAATAGGATATATATTAATCTTAATGAAATGCATGGAGAGAATGATATTTATTTTATATTGGCTCATGAAATACGACATTGTGCACAATACCAGGCTACAGAAGGAATTGGATTGGCTGATATTGCATTGCCGGAAACAATTTATAAATGGGAAAAAGAATTTAGTCGATATAATCCAGGTTGTAAGGATGAATCTTGCCAGGAGGTAGAATTGGATGCCATGGCTTTTACATGGTTTATAGGTAAGGTATTATTAAATATAGATGTTGATCTAAGTTGTGATGAAGCATTGGTAGAACCGTATAAGCGGTACATCATAAGAAATTATTCATTAACAGAGATTAAAGAGCGTTTAGATTATTCTGGATTAGAGTTTGGTAGAAACCAGGCTTAATATTATAGTTAGTGATTCGTTGAAACAAATTTTTAGAACCTGACTTTAGAGATTGAATAGTAAAAAATGGTGCAAAACTCGATATTTGATTATCGAGTATGCATCATTTTTATTTGTTTATCTGCAACGATTACTGTACATAAAGATATGTCACGAAAAGATCGTATGTTGACGATTGAATTATAATTTTAAAAATTGTTGAGCAATACCTTTGAAATATTGGTATGAATATGCGATATTATATACATAAGAGGAAATAATATATTTCAAGAGGAGGATTATTTATGAAATATAGATGCTTAATTTGTGGACACATTTATGA
>ENA-OQHI01000272-OQHI01000272.1-human-gut-metagenome-genome-assembly--contig:-NODE-272-length-38277-cov-5.843063_pt1 | contig 38277 bp, 27 predicted proteins | sample MGYA00242561_ERZ504713 | MGnify/ENA primary metagenome ERZ504713 (study PRJEB26092, sample SAMD00036217) | human gut metagenome | host: Homo sapiens | study: EMG produced TPA metagenomics assembly of... | reverse complement strand
AAACAGGCGTATCCGCCGATATTTTGTCTGCCGCCTAAAGCGGTCTGAAGCACGTGACTTTAGTCATGTGAGGTTCAGTTCGTATAAAAACAGTATCGGAAAATAAGAAAAGAACCGACAGAGAAATCTGAGAACTAAACTAAAGATTTCCCCGCCGGTTCTTTTTCTATGCATCTATTTTCATCCATTATATATTTCGCATTGACTTTTTATATACCGATTGGTATAATGATAACAGAAACACACATAAGAAACCTGCAAAATTCAACAAAATTCGTCAAAATTGCCAAAAACTCACGCAATTCGACCATCACACACAAAAGCAGACTTCTTAAATACAAAATCAACAAAAGCATTTTAAACCAAAACAAATGCCAACTCACACGTAACAAACAACCACCCAAACACACCGCGGCCAGGCGAACTCCAGAGAGCGTCCCTTCCGCAACAAAGAGGATTCAAAATGGACAATCGTCAGCTAATCATGAACTCAGCTCTGACCCTCTTCTACGAAAGCGGGTACGACGCCGTCGGTGTTCAGCAGATCGTAGACTCCGCCGGAGTATCCAAACCAACCCTGTACTATTACTTCGGCAGCAAACAAGGCCTCCTCGAAGCCCTGCTAAACGAGCACTTTCAGCCCATGGAACAAAAACTCATCGAAGCCTCCGAAACCGGGAAAAACATCCCCGAAAAACTGTACCGCATCGCGCGTGCCTTCTTCAACGGAGCCTCCGAAGACCCGAAATTCCATATGCTGATGATGGCACTGTTCTATTCCGGAAGAAAAAGCGAAGGCTTCCGCACCGTATACCCAATGATTGACCGGTTCTATCACCTGTGCGTCGACGTCTTCGACAACGCCAGCGCCGAACTCGGCAACATGAACGGCCGTCAGGAACAATTCGCCGTAGGCTTCTCCGGAATCCTGATGCACTACCTGATGATGACAGCAGGAGATCAATCCGATCTTTCCAACCTCGTCGTCCGGGACGAAGAAGTCTACCGTCTGGTACACCAGTTCATGTATGGAATTTACTCATAACCCAAAAACAAGGAGGACAAACAAAATGGCACCATGGTATGAAGAGGCAGAATTTTATCACATCTATCCGATCGGACTGACCGGTGCGCCGAGGAAAAATGAATCGGAAGAAACCGTACACCGCTTTTCCACACTGGAACAGTGGCTTCCGCACATCGCAGATCTCGGTTGTACCGCAATCTATATCGGCCCCTTGTTTGAATCAACCACACATGGATACGACACAAAAGATTACAAACAGGTAGACCGCCGCTTAGGCGACAACGCGGACTTTGCCGCATACGTAAAAAAAGCCCACGAACTCGGCATCAAAGTCGTCGTAGACGGTGTCTTCAACCACACCGGCCGCGAATTCTTTGCCTTCCGCGACATTCAGGAAAAAAGAGAACAGTCCCCGTACTGCGGATGGTACAAAGGAATCTGGTTCGGCGGAAACACCTGCTATAACGATGGATTCTCCTACGAAGCATGGAGAAACTGCTTCGAACTCGTCAACCTGAATCTCCAGAACCAGCAGGTCCGCGACTATCTCCTTGATGTCATCGACTTCTGGATCGACGAATTCGACATCGACGGCATCCGTCTCGACTGCGCCGACTGCCTGGATTTCGGCTTCATGGAGCAGATGCGCGCACGCACATCCGCCAAAAAACAGGACTTCTGGCTGATGGGCGAAGTCATCCACGGCGACTATGCGCGCTACATCGGAGACGGCCAGCATCTGCTGCACAGTGTCACAAACTACGAGCTTCACAAAGGACTTTATTCGGGACATAACGATCATAACTACTTCGAAATTGCACATACGATCCGCCGCGAATTTGACGAAAACGGCGGCATTTACAAAGGAAAGAAACTGTACAGCTTCGTTGACAATCACGACGTAGACCGTCTGGCCAGCAAGCTGAACGTAAAAGAAAACATGATTCCAATTTATGCGCTGCTGTACTTCCTGCCGGGCATCCCGTCCATCTATTACGGATCGGAATTCGGCATCGAGGGAAGAAAAGAAGGCGGAAACGACGATCCGCTGCGTCCGGCGCTGAATCTGGAAGAACTGGAGAAAAATCCGCCGGCAGAAAAACTTCCGGCATGGATCAAAACATTATCAGACGTCAGAAAAAAACATCCTGCAGCACGAACGGGAAGATACCGCGAACTCATGCTGACCAACCGCCAGTATGCCTTTGCACGCCTGGATGAGACAGACGCTCTGATCACAGCAGTAAATAATGATGAAAACCAGAGTGCGGGAGTCTGGATTCCTGCATCTTGCGACGGAACATGGAAAAACGCGGTAACCGGAGAAGCCATTTCTCCGGAAAATGGAAAACTTTTTGTTGAAGTACCTCCGTGCGGCTGTGTTCTGATTGAAAAAGAAGCATAAAGGGGATTTTTTCTATGAAGGAAACTGCGAAAACAACGGCAAAAACAACAGCAAAAACCAGAAAAGCGCCAAAAAAACCGGCGGGCTATCAGCCAAGATTTTCTGAACTGGATCAGTACTTATTTGGACAGGCAACCCATTACGATATTTTCCGGAAAATGGGTGCGCACCTGGACAAAAAAGACGGCAAAGTAGGAGCCTGGTTCACCGTATGGGCTCCGCATGCGGCGGAAGTATCTGTCATCGGCGAATTCAACGGCTGGGATGCCCATGCCAATGTGATGCGGAAAGTCGGCGAGGACGGCGTTTATGAAGTGTTCATTCCGGGCGTGACCGAGGGAATGATGTATAAATATTACATCCGCACACCGGACGGAAGAGAACTGTACAAAGCAGATCCATACGCATTTGCATCCGAAAAACGGCCGGGTACCGCGTCAAAAGTAGCGGAAATCGAAGGCTACCGCTGGGGTGACAGCGAATGGCTGACGAACCGCAAAAAATTTGACGTTCAGAAATCCGCGCTCTCCATCTACGAAGTGCACCCGGGCTCCTGGATGAAACATCCGTGGTCCGAATCCAACCCGGACGGATTTTACAATTACGTTCAGTTCGCACATTCGCTTGCCGATTACGTAAAAAAAATGGGCTATACCCACGTAGAGCTGATGGGAATTGCAGAGCATCCGTTTGACGGTTCCTGGGGCTATCAGGTAACGGGCTATTACGCACCGACCTCCCGCTACGGAACACCGAAAGAGTTTAAATATCTTGTTGATTATCTGCATAAAAATAAAATCGGTGTTATTCTGGACTGGGTACCGGCACACTTCCCGAAAGATGCGCACGGCCTTGCTGATTTTGATGGCCAGCCGCTGTATGAGTACGCCGACCCGAGAAAGGGCGAGCACCCGGAGTGGGGAACGAAGATCTTTGATTACGGCAAAAATGAAGTGAAAAACTTTATGCTGGCAAATGCGCTTTACTGGGTAGAAGAGTACCACGTAGACGGTCTCCGTGTCGATGCTGTTGCTTCGATGCTGTATCTCGACTACGGAAAAGAGCCGGGCCAGTGGGTGCCGAACAAGAACGGCGGAAATGAAAATCTTGAAGCCGTCGAGTTCTTCAAACACCTGAATACCCTGGTGCGCGGACGAAACAAAGGTGTCATCATGATTGCCGAGGAGTCCACAACGTGGCCGAAGGTAACGGGAAGCGTAGAGGACGGCGGCCTGCATTTCTCCTACAAATGGAACATGGGATGGATGCATGACTTCCTCGATTACATGAAGCTCGATCCATACTTCCGCAAATACAACCATAACAAGATGACCTTCGGCATGACCTATGCATTTTCCGAGAACTACATTCTGGTGCTCTCGCACGATGAGGTTGTCCACTTGAAATGCTCGATGATCAACAAAATGCCGGGCGATCTGGAGGAAAAATTCCAGAACCTGATGGTAGGCTATGCTTTCATGTTCGGGCACCCGGGCAAAAAACTTCTGTTCATGGGACAGGATTTCGGACAGCTCCGCGAGTGGAGCGAGGAACGCGAGATCGACTGGTTCCTGCTGGCAGATGAGGGGCATCAGCATCTGCAGACCTTCTTCAGTGACCTGCTGAAAATGTACCGCAAGTACCCGGCACTCTACGCGAACGACTGCGGCTACGAAGGCTTCCAGTGGATCAATGCCAACGACGGCGACCGCAGCATTTACAGCTTCGTCCGCTGGTCACCGACAGGAAAAAACAACCTGTTGTTCGTCTGCAATTTCACACCGGTCGAGCGTCCGGATTATATGTGTGGCGTACCGCGCAAAAAACAGTACCGCCTGATACTCGACAGCTCCGATATGAAATACGGCGGTCCGACCGAAAAACGCCAGATGGTCTACCGCGCCAAAGACGGCGAATGCGATGGCCAGCCATATCGGATTGCATATTCACTTCCGGCGTATGGTGTGGCGGTGTTCAGCTTCTAAAATAAGATAGCTACTAATTTTCATTAATATCATGACCGGCAGAGAACGAAAGAGATTTCTTAAATCTGTCGGTCATTGTGTTTTGTGTTCGAAGGAAAAGAGGTGTTGATTTGATGAAAGAAGAAAGAAAAGAGCCGATACAGATTCCGCACATCCAGACAATCAACGATCACATTTCCTATCTTACACCGACAGAACATCCACTTTCGGCAAATGTTGTGATCATCGAGGGTGATGCATTTTTCTGGGTATATGACGTGGGAAATCATCCTGCGGTTTCAGAAATTCTGCAGAAAAAGTCAGAACAGACAGGAAAAGAAATTCGGGTGATTTTATCCCATTTTCATCCCGACCATATCGGGAATCTGTCGGAGATTTCGTGCGAAGCGGTTTACCAGGGGAAAAATACGTTTCGTTATACAAAAACAGGAACTGTGATAGAAGAAGATACGTGGTTTCAGGACGGTGACGTGTGGTTACATTTATTTCCGATTCCATCGAGTCATGCCAAAGGATCGCTTGCATTGGAAGTGGATGAGACGTGGTGCTTTCTCGGGGATGCGGCATATGCGACGCAGAAAAACGGACAGACCGTTTATAATGCCGAGCGCCTGCTGGCAGAAATCCGAGTTCTGAAAAACGTGCGTGCGCCGCATTTTTTCCTAAGTCACAGCGAACCGTTTCAGCAGAACAAAGAGGATGTGCTGGAATGGATGGAAGCGATTTATGAGAAACGGAAACGAGATGAATCATATATAAAAACACCCCAGCGCTTATGACAGGGAGTCCTTCGAGGCTGAATCAGTTATGCCACTTCGGCAATTCACTTTCTTTCACCGAAACTGATTCAAGATCCATATTCGACCAATATGAGCCGATATCTGAACTTGTGAAGTATTCAAAATTGCCCGTGGAAGATTTCAGCTTTCCGTTCTTGACTCCATTGCAGACATAAACCAGTTCGTAGTTTGTCCCATCCGAAAGGTTAAATCGAAAACTGGTCACATCTGCGCCTGTGATTTCCTCGACTTGTTTGTCTGTCAATGATAAGTTTTCAAACATATGATACAAGTCTGTTATATCAGTTTTTGCAACGACTATTTTCTTTTCTGCTGATACCGGTGCTCCCGCATAGTGGTACATTTCGATATTTTCAACATCTCCAACTTCAAAAGGAAAGTCGATATGGACCGTTTCTTTGCTACAGCCGACCAGTACCATCATTAAAATCAGAAAGGATATCAAATTTGTCGCTTTTTTCATATCATTGCACTCCTCGTCATGTTTTTGACAGGTCAAGAGTTCAAAAATCCTCTTGCAAGCGAGCTTGCATTAGCTTTTTGAGCCTGGTATCATGATGATTTGAGTATATCATAGTTTAACCGAATCAAGCAAGTCACCTGCTTCCATTGCGCGAAGCAATAAGCAGGGGGTTGGGACTTACTTGATTCGGTTAAAAAAACAAGGGAGATGAAAAAATGAATGAAATTATAGCTTTACAGAAATATGAAAACGAAGCACAACTTGCAAAAGAGCTGATTCGAGGCTTTTGGCTGGCTCATGGTGATTATGTTATAACCGACGAAGAGGCCGCGGAGAATCTTGCTGCCTGGACAGACAAAGGGCATGTGTTTTATTTTATCTTAAAAGAAGAGATCCCCATTGGATTTGTGCATCTCGGAAGCCGCGGGGCGGAAGTTGACTGGATCGAAGATCTTTTCGTACTTCCGGAATACCAGGGAAACGGATACGGAAGTCATGCGATTGCGCTGGTTGAAGCCGAGATAAAAAAGTATTCTGAATCTGTCTATCTTGAGGTAGCTGCACGAAATTTTGGAGCGATGAAACTCTATCATAGATTGGGATATCATTGCCTGAACACTGTGACGTTACGCAAAGATTTTCAACCGGAGAATTTTGAAGTGATTCGCAGCGAAGAGCTTTTGGGGTATCCGTTGGAAGTTAAGAAGTATATTAAGTAGAATCTCACGCCGATTTGCGCAGCAAATCCAGACCTCCCCACCGCCCGCCTCAATGTCAGCCCGGAAGTGCGTCTGTGTCGTCTGGGACTGTGCCCCAGGGCACAGTCCCAGGCGGCGCAGGTGCACTTCCGGGTGTCCGTTTTTTAAACAACCGCAACCCCCGCCATCCCCAGTACCGCCGCAATCGCAAACAGCACCAGCAGATGCACCGGATAAAACGCATAAAACGGATACTTCAGATTCAATCCTCGTTTTCCGTTATAAAAATGCACCGGGATCATAGCCAGAAAACAGGTGATTTCATTCAGACTCAACAGCGTAAGCACCGCACACCCGATTCCGATACAGTACATTTTATTCTTTCTCATATTATACATCAGCACAATCGTCAGAATTCCCATTGCACTGTAATCTGTCTTCAACAGCGTGGCCACTGCACAGGCTGCCACAATCACCAGCAGCTTGCCAACCGAAACCTTCCAGTTCGCCCTCTGCCATGCACCGGCATCTTTTTGCGCTTTTGAATCGATTTTCTGCAGAAAAATCATCATCACAAGGCCGATAAATAAAGTGAAAAAGACATTCTGATAATCCAGATAAAACGGTTTTCCCGCAAATGCCAGATCGAACGGGATCTCCGAAACCAGTGCAAAAATCCCAAGATTCAGCGCATACTTTTTCACATCATGCGTATGCATGAACCCTTCAATCAACAGAAAACAGAAAATCGGAAAACTGATCCTTCCGATTGCGCGCATAATCATATCCGCATAATAAATCACAGCTGTGTTTCCGGTAGAGAGAAATGATGCGCCTCCGTCCGAAGCGTTCACCGCATCCAGAAGACCACGGGAAATCAGGATTCGGTCGAAAAGTACAGCTGCAGTGTGGTCGATCAGCATACAGACCATCGCAATGATTTTCAAGGTACTGCCGGGAATTTTACCGGCGCTTTTTACGGGTTTCGCAGTAGTAGCTGCCATATAAAACATCCTTTCTGGAACGCAAACGAAAGGCAGACTGTGCAAGCCGTCTGCGGATCAGGTTCCTGTAACGACAAACAGCAGAAAATCCTGCTGTTTTGCCAGAGTTGTAATACTATGATTATACGTTCTGAGGAGGTTAATGTCAAAGAAAAAACAGTTCTGAAATAACGCAGAGTATGGTAGAATCTGCCAGTCGGGTAAATGAAAATAGAAAGCGTCTCCGGGCTCATCCCAAAACGAACGGGGCAGCGTACCAATTCGTAAACCAGAATTGGTACGCTGCCCCGTATTTTAAAATACATCCAGGTCTTTTCCGTTCACGACATATCCGTCATACCCTGCATCCCGGATTTCATCCAGAATCGCGGCATCGCGCCATGCCATCTCGGCGGCAAGGTTTTTGTGGTTATCCTGTACATTCATATGGTAAATCCGGTGATACGTAACGAGCAGTTTCGGATTTGCCTTTTTTGCAACACCGGCAAGATCCGTGCTTAACGTATGCACTTCCCGGTGGTATTTCTGCCATTTTGGTTCGCGGCAGGAGATTCCGGCGGCGTATTCCACTTCGTGCAGCAGGATATCACAGCCTTTCGATTTTTCTGCCACGAGATCCAGCGGAGCGGTATCGCCGGTGATGACGATTGTGCGGTCCGGTGTGGTGAATTTATAGCCGTAGCATTCCAGTGTTCCGTGGCTGACCGGAAAAGCCTCCACCGTAACCAGGTCATCCCGGTAGACAATGCCGGATTCAATTTCTGTTACCTCAACGCGGTAGCCGGATTCGTTTGCTTTTTCGAAACCGTGAATTCGGAAATCAATGTCGGTTTCATAGGCCTGTAAGATATGATCGGTCATGTGCTGTAAGCCCTTTGGCCCGAAAACTTTCAATGGAACCGGGCGCTCCAGCACCCACGGAGTAAAAATCAGATCCGGGTACCCTGCGGTATGGTCTGTGTGAAGGTGCGTACAGAAGGCAACGGTCAGAAGATCCGGCCGCAGGGCATCCACGCCGTTAAAATAGGCGGCTGAGGCCTGGCGGACAACGCCAGGGCCAAAATCTACCAGATAAGCACGGTCACCGACCACGACAGCGGAGGAAGGTCCGTTGGCATTCGGACACGCATTTGGTGTGCCGGTTCCGAGAAGAACAAGTTTTGTCTGCATTCTTTCTCTTTTCCTTTTCTTTTTTTGTTTCTGTTTCTGTTTATGATTTTCTGTTACGATTTCTGCTTTTGCCTTATTTCTCTTCTTTTGATTCGTTGTTTTTGGTTTCCGGAAGATGCTTAATGGAAATTCCGGTAAATCCATAGAAAATACTGAAAACCGGGGTCAGGTAAAGCAGGAATAAGTACGGGAAAAATGCCGACCATGCAACACCAAGTGTGCCGGCCATGTATACGCCGTAGCCATGCCATGGAATCATAGGACCAGCCATAGTTCCGGAGTCTTCGAGGCAGCGGGAAAGAATTTCCGGTGCAACCTTGCGCTCTTGAAAGACAGGTGCCATCAGACGGCCGGTCAGAACGTGTGCCATCGGCTGGGAGCAGCTGATGAGGCTGGTCACGTAACCGACAATCATCGTTGCCAGGATCATACTTCCATCGCTGTTGATTCTCTTTACAATCGCCTGAAGAATGTGATCCAGTACACCGAGTTTTTCCAGCATGCCGCCCATGCCGACAGCAAAGCAGATAATGGCTACGTACTGGAGCATGCTTCCCATGCCGCCGCGGTTTAAGATGGATTGTAATACCGGTTCTTCGATTGCGGTTGTGTAACCGTTGTAAGCTGTGCGGATGATGTCCTGCAGAGTATCGTGCTGCACAAAATAGGAAACAAATCCGGCAGCGAAGCTGGAAAGACCAAGTGCAGAGATCGCATTTACTTTGCAGAGGAGCAATACAATAATCAGGATGGCAGGGATCATGGTAATCCATCCGAGCTGGAATTCACCGTTTAAAGCATCGATGTAAACGGTAATGCTTCCCTCGGTATAGCTTCCGCTGGTCTGCTGGAAACCGAGAATAGTAAAAAGAATTAAGGTAATCACATACGTTGGAAGGGTGGTCCAGAGCATCGAGCGGATATGATCGCCAAGTTTTGCATCTGCAACGGCCGGAGCAAGGTTTGTGGTATCGGAAAGAGGACTTAATTTGTCACCGAACATGGCACCGCAGATGACAGCACCGGCTACCATGCCAGGATGGATACCCATGGCGTTTCCGATCGCCATCATGGCAACACCTGCGCTTCCGGCGGAACCATAGGAAGTACCGGTTACAATACTCAAAATGGAGCAGAACAGCAGCGTCAGAGGCAGCAGCCAGGACGGGTTAATCATTTTTAAGCCCCAGGAAATGATGGTGGCAATGGTGCCACTCTGCAGCCAGGTGCCGATCATGACACCGATGGCCATCAGAAGGCAGAGCGTCGGGACGACCATACGGATGGCATCGTATGCGCCGGCAACAATGTTGGCGTAAGAAATACCGAAAATCTTACAAAACAGATAGATAAAAATCCAGCTTGCAAACAGGCCGATCATAGGACCGCCGGTTTTCAGGCGGATACAGACTGCGACGGATACGATGATCAGCAGCAGCAAAAGCAGTGACTGTGGCAGATTGAGTTTTTTTTCTTTCGTTCCGCTCATAAAAAAATCCCCCATTCATAGGTAAAATGATTTGCCCGTTCAACGCGTTAAAGTAGAAAAGACATGTAATATATTATAATGGTGAAATGCAGAAAAAGCAAGGGAAATCCCCTTGATTTTTTGTTCTATGGTTGCTATAATAGGCGTGAGTGTGGGGCGGAGGATAAACTTCGGCCCTTTTATAGCTAACTATAAACGGAATCAACAAGATAAAGAGGTTAAATCAATGACAAGAATAGACATTATTTCAGGTTTCCTGGGCGCAGGAAAAACAACCCTGATCAAAAAACTCCTCGGAGACGCACTGAAAGGCCAGCAGGTTGTCCTGATCGAGAACGAATTCGGTGAAATCGGAATCGACGGAGGCTTCTTAAAAGATGCCGGTATCGAAATCCGTGAAATGAACTCCGGCTGCATCTGCTGCTCTCTTGTGGGAGACTTCGGCGCAGCATTAAAAGACGTTATCACCAAATATCACCCGGACCGCATCATCATCGAGCCGTCCGGCGTAGGTAAACTCTCCGACGTCATCAAAGCGGTAGACGGCGTAGAAAAAGAAGCAGGCGTAGCCCTGAATTCCGCAACAACCGTAGTCGACGTTATGAAATGCAAAATGTATCTCAGAAACTTCGGCGAATTCTTCGAGAATCAGGTAAAGAGCGCAGGAACCATCATCCTGAGCCGTACCGATAAAGCCGATACGGAAAAAGTAGAGGCAGCTGTAAAAATGCTCCGCGAACTGAATCCGGAAGCACACATTATTACCACACCGGTTGAAGTACTGGGTGGTAAGAAAGTACTCGATACGATGGAAGGTGCCATCATCAACCTTGCGCAGGTAGAAGAGGAAGAGCATCATCACCATCATCATGACCACGACGAGTGCTGCTGCGGCCATGACCACGATGAGGAGCATGAGCACCATCATCACGATCATGATGACGAGTGCTGCTGCGGTCACGATCACGAGGAGCACGAGCACCATCATCACGACCATGATGACGAATGCTGCTGCGGTCACGATCACGAGGAACACGAGCATCACCATCATGACCATGATGACGAATGCTGCTGCGGTCACGATCACGACCATGAGCATCATCATCACGATGATGCGTGTGGCTGCGGTCACGAGCATCACCATCATCACCACGCAGACGAAGTTTTCACAAGCTGGGGTCAGGAGACTGTGAAGACCTTTACCAAAGAGCAGATCGAAGGCATCTTAAAGAAACTTTCCGAGGATACCGCTTATGGTATGGTTCTTCGTGCCAAAGGTATGGTAGCAGGCGCCGATGGACAGTGGATCTATTTCGATATGGTTCCGGAAGAGTACGAAGTACGTGACGGAGCACCGGAATTCACCGGAAGAATCTGTGTCATCGGTTCCAAATTAGCAGAAGATAAGCTGGCAGAGCTGTTCGGACTGTAAAAATACAAAGTAGCTGCGAAAATTACGGTCCGCAGGGTACCTGTGAACTGTAGTGAAGCTGCCGCATCAGAAACAAAATCCGATGTGGCAGCTTTTTTCTTAATTTAGAGACAAAGCAAAAGGCACGTCCGGAATCTCAGCCGCAAAAGCAAGTGCAGAAAGATTCCGGGAGTACGTCAAAGACAACGGAGGTACAAAATGTACGAAGAAGACGAAGTAGAAATTCCGATTTATCTCATAACAGGATTTCTGGAGAGTGGAAAAACCTCTTTTATCAATTTTACCGTAGCACAGGACTATTTCCAGATCGACGGACCGACCCTTCTGATCACAACCGAAGAAGGTGAAGTAGAGTACGACGAAAAAGAACTGCTCAAACACAACACCGTCCTGGAAATCGTAGAAGGACCAGAGCAGTTTACCCTGGATTACCTGAAAAAACTGAACCGCAAATACCGCCCGGAGCGAATCATTCTCGAATACAACCCGCTCTGGAGCGTAAAAAAACTCGAAGAAATGGAACTGCCGCGCGGTTGGGGCATCGTACAGGAGATCGTGACCGTCGACGCAAGCTGCTTCCAGATCTATATGCAGAACATGAAATCCGTCTTCATGGAGATGGCAAAAAATGCCGATATGGTCATGTTCAACCGCTGCCGTCCGGAAGATCCGCTTCCATCCTTCCGCCGCAGCATCAAAGTAGTCAACCAGGCGTGCGACGTTCTGTTTGAGAACGAAGAAGGCGAAATTGACAACATTTTTGAGGATCAGATGCCGTTTGATACCGATGCCGATGTGATCGAGATTGATGACGCCGATTACGGGATCTGGTATGTCGATATGGGCGACAACCCGGAGCGTTACGAGGGTAAAACCGTTCATTTCCGCGGTATGGTATTAAAGAGCAAGGATGTCGGAGCCGATTTCTTTGTTCCGGGTCGTATGGCAATGACCTGCTGTGCAGATGATACTTCTTTTATCGGCTATGTCTGCAAATGCGCAAGCGCCAAATCTCTCGTAATGGGTTCCTGGGTTGACGTGACTGCAACGGTAAAATGGGGCTATATGAAGGTTTACGACGGCGAAGGCCCGGTTCTGTATGCAAAAGAAATCAAACCGGCCAAAAAGCCGGAGAGCGAACTGGTATACTTTAACTAAACATTGCCGAAGCATTTCAGCGAATAAAAGAGCAGGAAAAAGGCTGCTCTTTTGTTCGTGTTCTTTCTTTATGACAGATGGAAAAACAATATATCATTTTTCGGTGCGGCGAAGCAGCTATTCGGTTATGCGCAAGTAGCGAAGTGGATGGAGAATATCCGTTTTGACCGTGACGTGAACAAAAACTGCGCCGGAAAATGGTCTGATGACAGGAGAATTTATGTATATTATAGTAGGTCTGGGAAATCCAACGCGCCAGTACGAAGGGACGAAGCACAATGTCGGATTTGATACCATCGATTATCTGATCGATGAATATCAGATCCCTTCCTCCGGTACAGGCCACAAGGCTCTGTTCGGAAAAGGCATGATCGCAGGTCAGAAGGTTATCGTTGCAAAGCCGATGACGTATATGAACCTGAGCGGTGAGTCCGTGCGGGAGCTGGTGAACTATTACAAAGTGGATCCGGAGAGCGAGCTGATCGTGGTTTACGATGATATCAGCCTGGCGCCGGGACAGATCCGTATCCGCAAAAAAGGAAGCGCGGGCGGCCACAATGGCATCAAAAACATCATCGCCAATCTTGGCACCGACCATTTTATGCGTGTGAAGGTCGGCGTCGGTGAGAAACCGAAAAACTGGGATCTGGCGGACTACGTGTTAAGTCCGTTTACGAAAGACGAACGTCCCCTTGTAAATCTGGCGATCGAGCATGCGGCAAAAGCAATTGAGCAGATGCTGAACGGGGATGTGGACGCAGCTATGAATGAGTATAACCGCAAATCTGCAAACCCGGCAGAGTAAGGAAAATGAAAGCGTTATTAGAACCGATCAAAGAAATTGCCCGTTTTGACGAGCTGTTCCGTGATCTGAAAAAAGGAACCGCAGGTGTGACTGTGATCTCGGGCTGTCTGGAAAGCCAGAAAGCCCACATGATTGCAGGTCTCTCCGAGGATGCCCCGGTGCGGCTTCTGATCGCGGAAAATGAATTAAAAGCAAAAGAATTATATGAGGATTACCGGCTGTACGATGCGGAGACGCTGTATTATCCGGCGAAGGACCTGATTTTCTATCAGGCAGACATTCACGGAAATCTGCTGATCCGGCAGCGGCTTCAGGTGATCCAGGCACTTCTTGAGCGGAAGGAAGTTACCATCATCACCAGTGTAGGGGGATGTATGGACTTTCTTCTGCCTCTTGGCGTGTTCGAAAAACATTGCATCCATCTGCGCAATGACAGCGAACTCGATCTGGATAAAATAAGAAAAGAGCTGGTGCGGCTCGGCTATGAGAGTACCTTTCAGGTGGAGTCGACCGGTCAGTTTTCCGTCCGCGGCGGCATTCTCGATATTTATCCGCTGACGGAACAGAACCCGATCCGGATTGAGCTCTGGGGCGATGAGATAGATTCCATCCGAAGCTTCGATGCGGAGAGCCAGCGGTCGATTGAAAACCTCGAGGAAATCACAATCTATCCGGCATCGGAGCTGATTTTAACAGAGGATACGATTGCGCGCGGCGTAAAAGCTATAAAAAAAGAGGCGAAAGCGCAAAGCACAAAATTCCGCGACAAGATGATGACAGAGGAAGCGGCAAGGATCCGCCATGCGGCAGAGGAAATCTGCGATCAGATCGGCGAGGGCGAAATTCTGCAGGGAGCGGAGCAGTATCTTCATTATTTTTATCCGGAGACCGTCTCGTTTCTTGAGTATCTGCCGGAGAACAGCCGCATTTTCCTAGATGAGCCGAACCGCATCATCGAGTGTGCCGATGCGCTGGAAGCAGAATTTCAGGAGAGCGTGAGCCACCGTCTCGAAAAGGGATACCTCCTGCCGGGACAGGCGAAGCTGATGTGCAGTACGGCGGAGCTTGTGGCAAAACTGAACCGCCGCGGCTGTGTTGCCGTATCGCTGATGGAGCCGCAGAAGGGCGAGTGGAACATCCGCGATGAGTTCAGTGTGACGGTGAAATCGGTCAATTCGTATAACAATCAGTTCCCGCTTCTGGTAAAAGATCTGAAATCCTGGAAAAAAGCGGGTTACCGTATTGTACTGGCGAGTCCGTCGCGGACGAGGGCGCAGCATCTGGCGGAGGACCTGCAGAATGAGGAGATTCCGTCCTTCTACAGCGAGAATGAGGAGCGTGTTCTGAAACCGGGCGAGGTCATGCTGATCCACGGCGCGGCCCGCAGAGGCTTTGAATATCCGATGCAGAAATTTGTGCTGATTACAGAGACGGATATTTTTGGAAAAGAGAAGAAGAAAAACCGGAAGAAATCGGAGTATTCCGGTCAGAAAATCCAGAATTTTGCGGATCTTTTGATCGGTGACTATGTCGTGCACGAGAGCCACGGTCTTGGTATTTACCGCGGTATCGAGAAAATTGAGATGGATCGCGTAACGCGTGATTACATGAAAATCGAGTATGCGGGCGGATCGAACCTCTATGTGCTGGCCACCCAGCTCGATACGCTGCAGAAGTATGCGTCCGGCGAAGCTGCAAAGGTGCCGAAGCTGAATAAAATCGGCGGTCAGGAATGGAATAAGACGAAAACACGGGTTCGCCATGCGGTAAAAAATATCGCACAGGATCTCGTGAAGCTGTATGCCGAGCGGCAGGCGTCATCCGGCTATCAGTTCGGAAAGGATACGATCTGGCAGAAGGAATTTGAGGAACTGTTTCCGTTTGAGGAGACGGACGATCAGCTTGCGGCGATCGAGGCGACAAAGGCGGACATGGAGAGCAAAAAGATCATGGACCGCCTGATCTGCGGCGATGTCGGATACGGCAAAACCGAGGTTGCAATCCGTGCAGCGTTCAAGGCAGTACAGGAGAGCAAACAGGTCGTCTACCTCGTTCCGACCACTATTCTGGCACAGCAGCATTACAATACGTTCGTTGAGCGCATGAAGGACTTTCCGGTGCGCGTTGATCTTCTGTGCCGGTTCCGCACGCCGGCAGAGCAGAAAAAAACGCTGGAGGATCTGAAAAAAGGACTCGTGGATATTGTCATTGGAACACACCGCGTTCTTTCAAAGGATGTGAAGTTCAAAGATCTTGGCCTTCTGATTGTCGATGAGGAGCAGCGGTTCGGCGTGACGCATAAAGAAAAAATCAAACAGCTGCAAAAAAATGTGGATGTTCTGACACTGACGGCGACGCCGATTCCACGTACCATGCACATGAGCCTGATCGGCATCCGGGATATGAGTGTGCTCGAGGAAGCACCGCAGGATCGACAGCCGATCCAGACCTTTGTCTGTGAATACAATGAAGAAATGGTCCGCGAGGCGATTAACCGTGAACTTGCGCGGGGCGGGCAGGTTTACTATGTCTATAACCGTGTCCAGTCGATTGCGGATATGGCGAACACGATCCAGAAGCTCGTGCCGGATGCAAATGTGGGCTTTGCGCACGGGCAGATGAAGGAGCGCGAGCTCGAGAAGATCATGTACGGATTTATCAACGGAGAGATCGATGTGCTCGTGTCAACAACGATCATTGAGACAGGACTCGATATTTCGAATGTCAATACCATGATTATCCATGATTCTGACCAGATGGGACTGTCACAGCTCTATCAGCTCCGCGGCCGCGTCGGACGGTCGAACCGGACTTCCTACGCATTTCTGATGTACCGCAGAAACAAGATGCTAAAAGAAGTAGCGGAGAAACGTCTCCATGCGATCCGTGAATTTACGGAGATGGGAAGCGGCTTTAAAATTGCGATGCGTGACCTTGAGATCCGCGGTGCCGGAAATCTGCTGGGCGCAGAGCAGTCGGGCCATATGGAATCGGTTGGATACGATCTCTATTGTAAAATGCTCGCAGAGGCTGTCCAGGAGGCGAAGGGCATCGCACCGGCAGAAGCGTTCGAGACAACGATTGATCTGAATGTCAGTGCCTATATTCCGGACAGCTACATCAGCAACGAGTCTCTGAAGCTTGACACCTATAAGCGAATTGCGGCGATTGAAAATAAGGAAGAGTATGAGGACATGACGGAGGAGCTGACCGACCGCTTCGGGGAACCGCCGAAAAATGTACAGAATCTTCTGGCTGTTGCAGAACTGAAAGCGCTGGCGCACTGTGCGTATGTGACGGAGCTGAAACAGATGGGCGATTCGGTACGAGTCACCTTACAGCAGCATGCAAAAATCGATGTGGCGCGGATTCCGGAGCTGCTGCAGAAATACCGAGACGAACTGAAATTCCAGATGGAGTCGCTGGCGTTTGTCTACACGCCGCGGCGGAGAAATTCAAAGGAAAAGATCGATCTGCTGGAGAAGAGCCATGCACTGGTGGAAGATCTGCTGCAGATCACACAGGAGTGAAATACTCGCATAACCACAAAATCGTGTGAAAAAGGCGTGAACAGGGAAGAAAAAAGTTGCCCTGTATCAACAAAAAGGGTATAATAGGAAAAGCGTTTATAAAAATCGATGCAGGACCGGAAATTCGAACGTGTAAAAAGAAAAACTCTTTTTGAGCATACATTTTGCCCTGCATGAGGAGGAAGTAATGAAAAATTTAAAAGCAAAAGCAGTCTGCGTTATGCTGAGTGCTTCGATGGCAGCGATGGGACTGACCGGCTGCGGTTCCGACAATGTGGACGGAACAAAAACGGCAGTTACTGTAAATGACGAGTCGATTACACTCGGACAGGCAAATTTCATGCTGAGATATCAGCAGGCAACCATGTACAATTATTATTCCAAGATGTACTCGATGTACGGAATGCAGATGCCGTCTGAGATGTACGACAAGGAAGGCGACGATGGAAAGACTACCGGGGAAACGTTCAAGGAGCAGTCTCTTGATACGATCGAAAAAGAGCTTCTGATGCGGCAGCACGCAGAGGAATACGGAATTTCCCTGACAGACGAGGAAAAACAGCAGGCGAAAGAGGCTGCACAGGCATTCGCAGATAAGAACGGTGACGATGTGATGAAAAAGCTGCACGCAACCGTTGAGGACATCCAGGATGCACTGGAGCTGTATGTTATTCAGACCAGAATTTATGATCCGATCATCGCAGATGTAGATACCGAGGTATCCGATGAAGAGGCAAAGCAGACCTCCATCAGCTACATCACGGTATCCACAGCAGGAACCGAGAAGGATGACGATGGAAAAACGATTGATTTGACGGACGAGGAAAAAGCGGCAAAGAAAGAAATCGCACAGAGATTCCTGGATCTCTTAAAAGAGTCTGAGGATCCGGCAACCGCATCGTTTACCGATCTGCGCAAGGAGCTGAACGATCAATTAAATGCGGAGAATACCGCAGATTCCACCGATTCTGCAGATGGCTCCGATGAGAGCAGCTCTTCTTCCGATGCTTCCGACACAAGCGCATCCGACGCTTCAAGCGCGAGCACATCGAGCAGTTCCGCCAGCGATTCCTCCTCTGAGGTTTCTTATCTGACCTCTTCCGAGACATCCTTTGGAACCGGATCGGAGAAAGACGATGACGATACCTGTTCTCTTGGAGATAAAGTAGCGGAAGAAGCAGCAAAGCTGAAGGATGGCGAGTATTATGACGGTGTCATCGAAGGCGACGATGCATATTATGTGATCCGTGTAGATAAAGCATTCGACGAGGACAAAACCGAGTCCAGAAGACAGACTATCATTTCCAACCGCAAATCGGATAAGTACAACGATACATTGGATGGATGGGTAAAGGAGAGCGATATCAAGGTCGCATCCAACTGGAAAAAACTTGAAGTAACGGACGCAGATCTGTATACGATGACAGTTGACAGCGCTTCTACAGATTCCACAGATGGAACCACAACCGACAGCACAACAACGGACAGTACCGCAACGGACAGTACAACGTCTGACAGCACGACATCAGGCAGTACCGAAACGACATCGACAAGCAGCACAGGCACTGCTTCAACGTCTTCAAGCACTGCAGAATAAAAGCATACGATACAGGACAAACGGCAGCCGGATCCGGGAGAGGGGTCCGGCTGCTGTTTGTGTCTGAAAATATTTTGGAACAAAAAAAAGAAAATAATAGGGAATTTGTAGAATAAATTGACAATAGTAAGAAGCTTATTTAAAATGAAATTACAACCAGAGTGTATCTCGCAAATTGCGGAAATAATTTTTCGGACACGCTCTAATGTTCAGGCGAAAACGATGTACCAGGAAAGAAGGTGGAGAAATGAAGAAGGCAGTAATTTCCGTACTTGTCGGTACAGCAGTATTGGCTTTCGTTGCGTGTGGAAAAAATGCTGCAACGGAAAACAGTTCCGATTCGGGTGTTTCAACGGTATCGGCATCCTCGCAGGTGGAAAATGGACAGAAAGCAACCCGTGTGAACCAGGGAACAAATTTGTCTCCGGGGTCACCGAAGAATATCCCGTCCGGTGGGGGGAACAGCTCGGGCAGGACACATCATTCGGAGACGCATCATTCGGAGACACATCATTCAGACGCGCATCATGATTGAGAATGTCGAGGTTTGCTGAACATCCGTGAACAGAAACAGACGAAGGGGTATCCAAAACGGATACCTCTTTTCTACTTGTCGGGAAAACAATACAATGCTATACTGAACATGAATTTGACGCGAAAAGCGCGGCAGGTTCAGAAAAAACAGCCGGGATTTGTCAGTATACGCGGACATGTGCTGCAGGTAACTCGGGCAGAATGGAGAAAAGAAAATGACAAGAGAAGAATTTGAACAGCTTGCCGGAGCAGGTGTCATTTTATTGGATGGCGCAACCGGATCAAATCTGACAAAAGCGGGAATGCCAAAAGGAGTCAGTACAGAGCTTTGGGTTCTGGAGCACCCTGATATTCTGGCAAATTTACAGAAGGCTTACGTGGAGGCGGGAAGCCAGATTGTCTATGCGCCGACCTTTGGTGCAAACAGATTGAAATTAGCGGATTATGGAAGAGAAAACGAGGTGGAGGAGCTGAATGCACGCCTGGTGGACATCTCGAAAAAAGCGCTTGCCGGAACAGGTGCGCTGATCGCGGGAGATTTTTCCACACCAGGAAAAATGCTGCAGCCAAAAGGCGATCTCTCTTATGAAGAGCTGCTGGAATCCTACACAGAGCAGGTAACAGCGGTAGCAAATGCGGGCGTTGATCTTCTGGTAGCGGAGACGATGCTGAGCGTAGACGAAACGTGTGTCTTTATGGATGCTGCACTTTCTGTCTGCGATCTGCCGATTATGTGTTCTCTGACGCTGGAAGCAGACGGTTCTGCCCTGTTCGGCGGAAACGCTGTGGAAGCAGTTGAGACACTGCAGGAAATGGGAGCATCCGCCGTAGGACTGAACTGCTCGGTCGGACCGGATCAGCTTGAGGCAGTCGTAAATTCCATGAAAAAAGTGGCAAGAGTACCGGTTATTGTAAAACCGAATGCCGGCCTGCCGAAAATCACGCCGACCGGTGAGGCAATCTACAGCATGGATGCGCCGACGTTTGCAAAATATATGAACATTCTGGTAGACGCGGGTGCAGGCATTGTCGGCGGCTGCTGCGGAACGACACCGGAGTATATTCGTCTGGTGAAAGAAATGCTGGATGCGAGAAAGTAAATCAAAGGTTACAATTTGCAGAAAACTGTGAGATGTAATGAATTCCCCTGTTGCGGACAAAATCTGTACAGGGGAATTTTTTTTGCGTTACCGGAAACTTCGTTGAATTTTCCGATAAAGTAAAAAGCCCTCCGGGCAGGATTCTTTCTTACAGAGAGCAAGACAAAACAGGTTTCAACGATCTGGTCTGATGGACAGCCCGGGTAGAGAAAAAAGATAGGAAGTCTGGAAAAAAGACATGGAATTGTGGAGAAAAGTCTGGTAGAATACGTGTCGTGTGGAAAATCTTCCGTACAGAAAGGATGATGAAGGATGTATCAGAATTATATCTTTGATTTATATGGAACCCTGGTAGATATACATACGAATGAAAAGAAAGCGTATCTCTGGAAAAAAATGAGCCTGTTCTTCGGCATGAAAGGGGCCGCCTATGAGCCGAAAGAACTCCGGATGGCGTATGAGACAAAAATCAAAGAGCAGGAGGCTGCACTTAGAATGGAATGCCGCGGCAGCCATGTACCGGAAATCGACATTGCCGATGTGTTCCGGCAGCTGTTTGAGGATAAAGCTGTTTCGGTAACGGAAGAAGAAATTGCGGATCTGGCGAAAATGTTCCGTGCGATTTCGATAGAAGAACTGAAACTGTTCCCCGGCGTGCCGGAAATGCTGCAGCGTTTAAAAGACGCAGGAAAGAAGGTTTTTCTGCTGTCCAACGCACAGGCGCTTTTCACCGCGCCGGAAATTTCCCTGCTCGGCCTTACGAAATACTTTGACGGAATCCTGCTCTCATCGGATGCCGGTGTGAAAAAGCCGGATCCGGCGTTTTATGAGATGCTGCTGAAGCAGTATCACCTCGATCCGGCAGAATGCCTGATGACAGGAAATGACGATATCGCTGACTGCCACGGTGCAGCCTCTGCCGGAATTGCAAGCCGTTACGTGGCAACGCGCCAGTCACCGAAAATAAACGACCCGCTGCCGGAAAACTGTGAGAAGATCGCGGCGATTGCGGAGTTATTTTAACTGAAGAGCATTCAGCAGCACTCCTGAAAAAATAATGCGAAAAAAGGGGCTGTCGCACTACGTTCATTTTCTTAGTGCAACAGCCCCTTTTGCTTATGTCAGGAAAGGAATCCTTCAGCTTTTCCGCATTCCTTTATCCCACCGGAATTTTCGATAGCAGGCATAGATCAGAACACTGCATACCAGCCATCCCGCCGGATAACCAAGTGCAATCGGAATGATGGAATCAAATATATGAGACATCACAAACAGATAAATCTGGCGGAACACGACGAAGCTTCCGAGCATCACGATCATCGGTGTTCTGGTGTCTCCTGCGCCGCGCAGGACGTTGGAGTAAACCTGGTTGACGCAGCAGAGAATGTAGAACGGGGAGAGCAGATACAGGAACAGAGTTCCATAACGAATCACAGCTGTCTCCTGGTTAAACAGATAGACCATTTGCGGGGCGAAAATCAGCAGAGGAATCATCATCACAATGGTTACAAGCTCAGCAAGCAGGAATGCGGTTGTAGCACCCTTCTTTGCACGGTCAATGTAGCTGGCACCGACGTTCTGTCCGGTGAAGGTGGTCGAAGCAAGACCAACACTCATCATCGGCAGCATCATAAACTGGTCGATTTTCATGCAGGCACTCCAGCCTGCCATAACATCCGAGCCGAATACATTGATATAGGACTGCACGAAAACGTTGGAAACGGAAGTCACCATCTGCTGGATCGCTGCCGGCAGTCCGACGCAGACGATGCGGTACAGCAAAGACCAGTCCATGCAGAGCTTTTTCCAACAGATGCGGTATGGGCCGTCTGTTGTGGTCAGCACATACAGCGTCAGAACCGCCGAAAGGCACTGTGCAATAACGGTTGCAAGCGCCACACCCTCGATTCCCATGCCGAAGGAAACGACAAACAAAAGATCGAGCACGGTATTGACAACAGCGGAAAAAATCAGGAAATACAGCGGATGGCGGGAATCGCCGACAGCGCGGAGAACGCCGGAGCCCATGTTGTAGAACATCAGACCGGCAACACCGCCAAAGTAAATTTTAAGATACGTTGCTGACTCGCGGATGACGTCGTTCGGCGTACTCATCATGCGGAGCATGTACGGTGTAATGAAGATGCCGAGAATAGTAAAGACAATAGAGAGAAAAAATGTCATCACCAGTGTCGTGCTGACGGTGCGGCTGACCTTTTCATCCGCCTTTGCGCCATAATACTGAGAGATAATGACACCGGCACCGGTGGAAAGTCCCATGAAAAAGCCGATCAGAGAATTGATGATCGGACCGACGGAGCCGACGGCGGCGAGTGCTTCCTTGCCGACAAAGTTGCCGACAACGATGCTGTCAACGGTGTTGTAAAGCTGCTGGAAGAGATTTCCGGCCATCAGCGGAAGCGAGAAGAGAAGAAGCTGTTTCCAGATAGAGCCCTGGGTCATATCGCGGGCTTTGCTCTTTTGTACTGTTTTCGTCATAGTAGTCCCCTTTTTTACGTTGATTTTACCTTCTTTTTTATTGTAGCACTTTGAAGTTGTGATGGAAATATCCATTTTTGACGTGATTTTCGGACTTTGTTGATATAAACAGCCGAAAATAAAAGTGAAAAGAATTGTTTCTGAAAAAATTGTCTGGTATAATAAGGAGCAGATGCGTAAATGCAAAAACAACAGATGCTTCAAAGACCGGTGCAAAAACGGAAAGATCAGGGGGATTTTGCGGTGGCTTTTTGGAAACTGCGCGTCACAGAACAGGATAGAAAGAAGGTAGCTGAAATATGGGAGATTATTTTGTATGCAGTAAAACAGATCCGGTAGTAGAGACAAAAGCAGGAAAGGTACGCGGTTTCCGACTGAACACGACGTATGCCTTTCATGGAATCCATTACGCCGAGGCGGATCGTTTCCAGATGCCGCAGCCGGTGAAACCGTGGAAAGGAATCAAAAATGCGCTGGCGTACGGCTATGTATGTCCGCTTTTAAAGCAGGACGAGCCGAACATGGAGGTGCTGGTACCGCATCGTTACTGGCCGCAGGACGAGCATTGCCAGAACCTGAATGTCTGGACACAGAGTCTTGATCCGGGTGCGAAAAAGCCGGTCATGGTATGGCTCCACGGCGGCGGCTTCAGCGCCGGCTCTGCGATTGAGCATGTGGCATATGAGGGGGATCACTTAAGCGAGTTCGGTGATGTCGTTGTTGTTTCCGTGAACCATCGGCTGAATATCCTCGGTTATCTCGATCTCTCGCCGTTTGGCGAAAAATACAAAAATTCTGCGAATGCAGGAAACGCAGATATGGTAGCTGCATTGCAGTGGGTACATGACAATATCGCGGCATTCGGCGGAGACCCGGAGAATGTTACGATTTTCGGTCAGTCCGGCGGCGGTATGAAGGTAGCAACGCTGATGAATACGCCGGCAGCAGACGGCCTGTTCCAGAAGGGTATCATCGAGAGCGGTGTTTATGAGGCAAAGGTTTATCAGAAAGAGGACGGAGACGGCACCGCGATTGTGAAGGCTCTGTTAAAAGAACTGAATCTGGACGAATCCGAGGTGGAGAAGCTTGAGACGATCCCGTATTATGAGCTGTCAAATGCGTACAATAAAGTTGAGGCAGAGGTTGCTGCGAAAGGCTGCTATATCGGACAGGGACCGATGGAGAATGGCTGGTTCCGCGGAAATCCGATCAAGTGCGGATTTACGGATCACGCTAAAACGATTCCTGTGCTGGCAGGAACCAACATCGGTGAGTTTGATTTTGGACCGGTTGTGCCGGGAAAACATGAGATGAACCGTGAGGAACAGATTGCGTTCCTGACGAGAAAATATGGTGATGCAACGCCGGAACTGATTTCTCTTTTTGAAAAAGCATATCCGGACAAAACAATTGCCGACCTGTGGTCTGTGGATACGTTCTTCCGTCCGGCAACGATCGAATTCATTCGTCAGAAATCGGAGTTTACAGAAGCGCCGACCTATTCCTATCAGTTTACCTATGAATTCCCGATCGATGGCGGAAAAGCCGCATGGCATTGTGCCGAGATTCCGTTCGTATTCCATAACATCGACCGCATCGCCGTATGCAATGTCCCGGGCGAAACAGACCGTCTGCAGGAGCGTATGGCCACCGCCTGGATCAATTTTGCCCGCTACGGAAGTCCGGAAACCCCATCCCTCCCGAACTGGCCGGCATGCACCCCAGGGGATGAAGCAACCATGATTTTCGACAGAACCTGTGAAATCCGCCGCAACTTCGATCACGAGCTGGTGAAAAAATTGGTGGAAACCGAGTATAACCCGATGACACCGGTTGTGGAAGACGAGGAAGAGGACGCGTTCTTTATTCATTAATTAATTGACTCATAGCAATCCCAGAAAAAACAGCCAGAATGTTTTGCCTCAGTTAAAAACATTCTGGCATTTTTCAACTTATGCTAAATTGAACTTAAGGCAAGAATATCGTATGATAGAGGTAGAAAGAGAAAGGCGCAGGTGGAATATGGGAGTTTATCTGAATCCGGGAAATGAAAAATTTGCAAAAGCGGTTCAGTCCGAAATTTATGTGGATAAAACAGGGCTGATCGAGTATACCAATCAGGTGATTAATACTGTGCAGAGATATGTCTGTGTCAGCCGTCCGCGGCGCTTTGGAAAATCTATGACGGCGGATATGCTGACGGCTTATTATGGGAAGGAATGCGATTCCAGAGAACTTTTTTCTGGATTGAAAATTTCTCAAAATGCTGTATTTGCACAGCACTTAAATCAATATCCTACGATTTTTTTGAATATGCAGGAATTTCTGAGCCGGAGCAAGGAAATTGGCCAGGTGATTGACCGTGTTCGAAGAATGCTGCTGCGGGAACTGAAAAACAGTTATCCGGACGTGGACTACTTTGACGATACGGATCTGGTAGAATCGCTGCAGGATATTTATGCGGCAACAAAACAGTCGTTTGTCATTATCATTGATGAATGGGACTGTGTTTTCCGGGAATATCAGCAGGATAAAAAAGCACAGGAAGAGTATCTTGATTTCCTGCGGGATTTTCTGAAAGATAAGGTTTACGTAGCACTTGCCTATCTGACGGGTATTCTGCCGATCAAAAAATATGGAACCCATTCTGCACTGAATATGTTTGATGAATTTACAATGCTTGATCCAGGGCCGCTCGCAGAATATGTAGGATTTACGGAGCAGGAAGTAGAAGAACTCTGCGGCCGGTATCAGATGGATCTGGCAGAAATTAAAAACTGGTATGACGGCTATTCGTTCCCGGGAGAAAGTTCGGTTTACAGCCCGCGTTCGGTTGTCAATGCCATGCGATTCCGGAAAATCGGCAATTACTGGAATCAGACAGAAACATTTGAAGCACTACAGTGGTATATTGATCTGAATTTTGACGGCCTGCGGGATGACGTACTGCAGATGATGGCAGGGAAAAAGATTCCGGTGAACACGGGCAGTTTTACGAATGATATGACAACTTTCCGGACAGAGGATGATGTGCTGACACTGCTGATTCATCTTGGATATCTTGGTTATGAGGAACAGAATAAATATGTTTTTATTCCGAATGCCGAGGTACAGTCAGAATATGCCAGTGCGGTAACCGTTTCCCAATGGGGAGATATTTCAAAGGCACTGAAAAATTCCGCAGATCTTCTGCAGGCTGTGTGGGAAAAACAGGAAACACAGGTAGCAGAGGGAATTCGGCTGGCACATTTTGAAACGTCACAGCTTCAGTACAATGATGAAAATGCGTTGAGCTATACGATTTCACTGGCGCTGTATGCAGCACGGAATTTTTACACGGTTTACCGTGAACTGCCTGGGGGAAAAGGGTTTGCGGATCTTGTTTTCGTACCAAGAAAAAGATACCAGGACAAACCGGCGCTGGTTGTAGAACTGAAATGGGACAAAACAGCAGAGGGTGCGCTTGCGCAGATTAAGGACAAAGAATATTGCAGAAGTCTGGAAGAATATCAGGGAAACTTGCTTCTGGTAGGAATTAATTATAATAAAAAGACAAAAGAACATGTTTGCAGAATTGAGGAATATCAGAAGTAAAAGGGAGAGGAGGTATTATGAATATTGAAAATCGTAATATTCGTTTTACTTCAACGGTAATTTGCAGGATCTTTTTGGGGATTTGCTGTTGTTTTTTAGCTGCATGTTCCTCACAGAGTTCCCAAAATAACAGCAACATCTTTCTGTATGCCGTTGATTTCAGCCATTCCACCCTGTCGCCCGGGAATGTGAAATTTGATATGTCTATGGAAGATGTTTTGCAGAAGACGCAGCTTTCGGAAGATGATGTTGATACCACGTTAGGAGAAGCGTATCCGCGAATCATTCATTCGATCAGCATTTCCAGTCTGTCGGATGATATTCAGGAAATCTTTTCTTTTCAGAATGATCAACTGGTATCTGTGGAATATGCCATAACGGTTCCGGAATCTGAATTTCAAACGGTACTGCAGACGCTGGCTCATCAGGCGGCAGAATTACTTGAAGATTTGCTGGTGGGAGAGAATCAGATTCTTGAGGGAAAGACGACAAGGTGGGAAGATGAGCAGAAAAACAGTCTGATCCTGTCTTTCCCGGACACGGATACATCGGAAGAGCGCGTTATTTTTCTGGGCTTATACAGGACGAAGGCCTGATTCGGGACAGGATGAGTGGTGTCCTGAAATCATGTAATAGAAAAACCAGAGTCGGATGAGAATGTTTTCACCGGCTCTGGTTTTGCGTTTCCGGTAACGGTTTTGAGCGGTAAATGCTATGCAATTCTGCCGCGGGAATGGTATAATAAAACCAGTATGCGCCGCTTTAGGCAGGCTGCTTAGAAAGAGGATCGATGCATGTACACATATCTGATTGTAGATGATGAAATGATAGAGCGAAAGGGCATTCGGATGCTGCTTTCGCGGATGAATATCCGGGAGAATATTCTGGAGGCCTCCAATGGAGAGGAAGCGCTGGAGGTGTTTGAAAAAGAGAAAATTGACGTGCTTTTGACCGACATCAATATGCCGTTCATGGATGGAATTGAGCTTCTTTCCCGGATTCATGAGGAGTATCCGGGGACGGAAACTGTGATTTTCAGTGGGTATGATGAGTTTTCCTACGCAAAAAAGGCGATTTCCTATGGGGTTTCCGCCTATATTTTAAAACCGGTCAACCCGGAAGAATTTGAAAAGGTGGTTGGTGAAATCAACGAAAAGCTTGCAAAGAGTGAGCGTGAGGAAAAACGGAAGGACGAAAGTATGGAGTTTCTGCGGGAACATTTGCTGTATCTGATGGTCAATGGGCAGAGCCGCAACGCAATGCAGGAGAAAACACAGACGCTTCTCGATATGAGCTTTGTCCGGGATTTTTGCCGTATGGTACTGCTGGAGTGTGCCAACAACTATTTTGAACAGGTAAACAGCGAACAGATTGAAAAGATGCAGAGCGATTTGCAGATGCCGTTTCACTATCTGAACCTGAACCCACAGCAGTCCATCCTGTTTTTTAGCGAGGAGCCGGATGGCGGCTGGGAAGCGTTCGGACGGAAGCTGTACCATTATATTCGTGAAATGTGGGACCAGGAATGCTTTCTGGCCGTGTCGGGCGAGATCACGCCGGACGGTGAGCTTTACGATGCATTTGCACAGACGGAGCAGCTCATGGAGCGGCGCTTTTATCACACGGGAAACCATGTTTTTCTTCCTTTTCAGGAGGAGCAGTCCGAGGTGCTGGTGCAGATTGATGCTGAAATCCTGATCCGCCAGATCCAGCAGGACATTCGCATGAAGGATCTGGAGAGCCTGCGTGAACACTTTGACCAGTTCTGCGAAAAGTATGAGCACCAGACGATTTTTTCTCAGATTTACATCAAATTTATGTTTTCCAACTTATTGAAAGAGATTTACGACAATCTCGAGAGAAAAGATGAGCGAGAGCTGGACCGTGAGATCGACGCCCTGTATCACAGCAGCAACATGGCCGGTGTGATTCAAGCGGTCCGTATGGGTATTGACCGGCTCGAAACGGTCTTCCGCGCAGACGGCGGTGTTGCGAAACGCAGAGAAGTCGAGCAGATTAAACAGTATATCCGTGAGAACTATTCTGACAGTGGCATGGGTGTTGACCAGCTTGCGCGCGAGGTTGGCATGACACCGAATTATCTGAGCAGCATTTTCAAGAAAAATACAGGAGAAAACCTGAGCCGCTACTTAAAAGGTTTCCGTATGGAGCGCGCACGGGAAATGCTCGAAAATACAAACGAAAAAATCGGCGTAATCTGTGAAAAGTGCGGTTTTGTGAATGTGTCCTATTTCTGTCAGAGCTTCCGCGAATATTTTGGAATCAGCCCGCAGAAATACCGGGATCAGGGGGAGTAAGATGACATCATTTGCCGCTAGAATAAAAAAAGCATTTTCAGATATGAAGGTACACCGGAAGCTTATCGTGGCTTACGTTCTCACAGGACTTTTCCCAATGTGCCTGATGTTCACACTGTTTTACACCCAGATGCGTCGTGTACTTGTCGAGCGTGAGATCAAAAATCTGCAAACCACCTTTGATCAGGCAGTGGACGATGTGAATACGGAGCTTGCGCTGCACCAGAGTATGTCGGACTATCTGGCATTCGACCAGACAATTGTTCAGATTGTAAAGGCAGAAGACAAAAACAGCTTCGAAGCATACGAGCGCATGGTGAAAGAGTTTGATCCGATGATGGATTCCTTAAGTTATTTTTACCCGGAAATCCGACAGTCTACGGTCTATGTGCGTGATTTCGTCATTCCGCACGGCACGTATCTGCGCCCGGCGCAGGAGATTGAAAATGATGAATGGACAGCGCCGGCGGACAATGATGTTCACTGGTATGCCGATATGAATCAGGGAACGGTGACTCTGGTGCGCTCGATGCCGCTGATTGATGACGGAAAAGGCGGTTTTTTATACATTTCCATGGACTACAGTAAGATTTTTGGCTCCATGGAGCTTACAGTTAATGAGGATTACGGTGTTTTCGTCTACAATGAGGACAAAGAAGTGCTGTATGAAAATCAGAAGATGACCAGGAATGCAAAATACCAGATGGAATTTTCAGACTTTCAGAAGATACAAAAAAAAGAGAAGCAGAATACAGCGAACTACATTCTCCTGGAAAAGGAGATTGAGCAGAATGGATGGCATGCCGCGTGCTATCTGCCGAAAAAAGGCATCATCAGTCCGATGCAGCCGATTCTTCTGATGGTTCTTCTGATGTGGGCAGGCTGCGTTATTTTCTCTGCGGTCGTGATTATGAAATTCTCCGGAAACATGGCGCACCGCCTTGAAAAGATAAAAATGACAATGTCCGAGGTAGAAGAAGGAAATCTGGAAGTGGAACTGGTTTCTACAGAAAGGGATGAAATCGGTGATCTGACGCGTGGCTTTAATCAGATGCTGTCACGCATCCGTCAGCTGATTCAGGAAGTCTATGAGAGCCGCATCCGCCAGAAACAGTATGAGATGACGGCGCTCCGCGCACAGATTAACCCGCATTTTCTGTATAATTCCCTGTCGCTGATCAACTGGAAAGCGCTGGAAATCGGTTCGGATGATATCAGCAAGGCGACGCTGGCGCTTTCGCGGTACTACAGGACTTCCCTGAACAAAGGCAAAAATACGATGTCCATCCGCGAGGAGATCGACAATGTGCGTTCGTATCTGCAAATTCAGGAAATGTTTCATGACTACAGCTTTACGGTTAAAATGGATGTAGCGGAGGATATTCTGGATTACCGTACATTGAACCTGATTCTGCAGCCGCTTGCCGAAAATGCGATTGCGCATGGAATTGACCGGCGGCGCGGCAGTGAGCCCGGCGTGATCACAATCAGCGGACGGCGTGACGGAAATTGTGTGGTACTTTCCGTGGCAGATAATGGTGTTGGTATGGAACAGGAGAAAGCACAGACAATTTTGACGGAGAAGAGCAGCGGCTACGGTGTGCGGAATGTCAATTCCCGGATTCAGCTCGAATACGGAGAAGCGTATGGTCTTTCGATTGAGAGTGAGCCGGGAAAGGGAACAAAAGTGACGGTGCGGATTCCGGGCGTGGAAAGGGAGGTACAGGCATGATGCAAAAAAAACTTGCGGCAGGCCTTGCTGTACTGCTGGCAGCGGGAATGGCGCTGAGCAGCTGTGGAGAAAGTGGCGCAGCAGGAAATGATTCTGTTTCCGATGCAGCCGGGAACGAGGCTGCGGCTGTTATGGAAGCGAAAACAACGCCGTACGGACGTTACCCGGAAACCATCACGTACACGCTGGCAAAAATGACGGGTGTGAATAATTCCAATCTCCCGGAGGGAGAAACCTATGAGGACAATGCCTATACACGCCTGATCCGCGAAATCATTAATGTACAGAACGAGGATGTTTATGAAAACTACGGTGATACCTATAACGTTGGCATTTCTACCATGATTGCAACAGGAAACATTGCCGATATCATGGTTGTGGATCAAAAAACGATGAATGCCATGCAGAAAAACGATCAGCTTGCCGATCTTACAGAGGTTTATGCAAATTGTGCCAGCGACCGTATCAAGGATATTTATGCAAGCTACGGTGAGGAGATTCTGCAGGGCTGTACCTTTGACGGAAAGCTGATGGCATTCCCGGAAACCAACATTTCGGACGGTCCGAATCTTCTATGGGTGCGGAAGGACTGGATGGAAAAACTGGGACTTTCCGTACCGGAAACGATCGATGATGTGAAACATATTGCGTTGACGTTTGCAGAGGAGAATCCGGCAAACCAGGAGATGGGTAACATCGGTCTTGCAGTCAGCACAACTCTGTACGGCGGCACGGGCATTTCTTCGGAATACGGCATGAATCTTATTTTTGCCTCATTTGGTGCATATCCGGGAAGATGGCTGACGGATGCGGAAGGAATGCCGGTTTATGGTTCCGTTCAGCCCAATGTAAAAGACGCACTTGGCATGCTGGCCGACTGGTACCAGGAGGGCGTCCTTGACCGGGACTTTTTGATCCGCACACCGGATGACATTGCCGATCTCATTGCCCAGGGATGCTGCGGCATTTTCTTCGCACCGTGGTGGGCACCGAACAACCCGCTCTGGCGCTGTCATGAGACGGATCCGGAGGCCGACTGGCAGCCGTTTCTGATCCGGACCGGGAAGGATGGAAGTGTGCGGTACTGCAACGAAAAGCTGACCGGAAATTATGTGGTAGTGCGAAAAGGGTATGAATATCCGGAGATTGTGCCGAAGATTCTGTCGGTGATGTTTGATTATATGCGCTATTCCTACGATGATCCAAGGGGAGAATTTCAGCAATATTATACGGGAAATATCGATCCGACGGCACGCCCCTTAGCAATCAATCTCGACTATAATCAGGCACTGACGATCTGTTACGAAAATCTGCAGGCGGCACTGAACGGGGAAAAATCGGAGGATGAGCTGGAGATTTTGGAAAGATCGTTCGAAAAGGTATGCCGCGCCTATCTGGAGAACCCGAAAACAGCGAGTGCGGAAGAGTGGAGCGCGTATTTATCCCGTATCACAGCCTGCTCGCTTTTAAGCGACGAAAAGATTCAAAGAGTGAATACGATTTATCCGACCCGGACGAAGACCACAGAAACATATCGTTACACCTTAAAAGAACTGGAATCGGAGACCTTTTTAAAAATTATCCGGGGCGAGTCTGAGCTTTCTTCTTTTGACGACTTTGTAAAAGAGTGGCAGGAGGAAGGCGGAAATGAGATCATTCAGGAGATGATTCAGGAAAGGAAAAGCCTGAGTTCACAGGAAAATCAGAAGACAGAAGAAAAAGCCGAGCAGAAGGCGGAATAAAAAACAGAAGAGGAGGCAGGACGCACCGGAAAAACGGTGCGCGGCCTCTTTTTTTGTTGCGGAAAAGAATTCTGCAGATTGCGGAAATGATTTTCCGGATACGCTCCGGTGTAGAAATGTAACGTAGAAATCCAACATAGATCATAGATTCTTGATATTTCAGAAAAATCCGCCAACTGCTATAATAAAATCAATAAGAACGAGAGATACCAAGCAGCAAATGCGATATGACAGCAGACGTTCCAGAAAGAAAAATCATATAAGGAGGATTTTCAATATGAAAAAGAAAGTAGTATCTATTATGATGACCGCAGCACTTGCAGTTGGCATGCTGGCAGGATGCGGAAACAGCGACAGCGGTTCTTCAAATGCCGCTTCCGGAAACGATTCCAAGAGCACATCCGAGGCAGGAAGCACAAGCGCATCTGCTTCCAACGCAGCAGAGGAAGAGGAAATTACCACAACCCTTACCGTATGGTCTCCATCAGAGGATCAGGCAAGCGACAGCGGTGAGTGGCTGCAGACCATGTGCAATCAGTTTGCAGAGGAGCATCCATCCTGGCACATCACCTTCGATTACGGCGTATGCGCAGAGAGCGATGCAAAAGATACCGTAACACAGGACGTGGAAGGAGCAGCAGATGTTTACATGTTTGCAAACGACAACCTGACATCCCTGATCGCTGCAAACGGAATTTCAAAACTCGGCGGACAGACAGTTGAGGAGGTAAAAGAGAACAACTCTCAGGCAATTGTAGATTCCGTATCCGTTGACGGCGATATCTACGGTGTACCATTCACCACAAACACCTGGTTTATGTACTATGATAAATCTGCATTCACTGAGGATGAAGTGAAAAACCTGGATACCATGATCGCAAAAGACAAGATTTCCTTCCCGATTACAAACTCCTGGTACATTGCTTCCTTCTACGTAGCAAACGGCTGTACGCTGTTCGGTGAGGACGGAACAGACGAGGCAGCAGGCGTTGACTTCGAAGGCGATAAAGCAAAAGCAGTGACCGATTACCTGGTTGACCTGGTAAACAATCCGAACTTCGTATCTGATGCAGACGGATCCGGTCTTTCCGGTCTGCGTGACGGTTCTGTAAAAGCAATGTTCTCCGGTTCCTGGGATGCATCCGCAGTTAAAGAGGCACTCGGTGATAATTACGGTGTTGTACAGCTTCCGACCATCACCATCAACGGCGAGGAGAAACAGATGAAATCCTTCTCCGGTTCTAAAGCAATCGGTGTGAATCCGAACTGTGAATATCCGCAGGTTGCAGTTGCTCTTGCAAGATATCTCGGAAGCGCAGATGCTCAGAAAGCACACTATGAAATGAGAAACGTAGTTCCGTGTAACGAAGAGCTGCTTTCCCAGATCACAGACGATGCACTGGTAACTGCTCAGAACGATACCTTCAACAATACTTCTATCATCCAGCCGTTCGTTAAGAATATGAGCAACTACTGGACTCCGGCAGAGAATTTTGGTAAATCTCTGGTCAACGGTGAAGTTACCCATGATAACGCTGCAGAAATGACAGAGAAACTGAACACAAGCATGAATACTTCTGCAGTCGAGTAAGCAAGACAGGCACTGAAGTGTTCGGAAATCAACAGGATTGAAACCACAGGCATTGTCAGACACCAGGATTGACAATGCCTGTCTTTCGGAAAGGATAGATTATGGCATCATTGAAAAAACGCGCCAAAGAGTTTGAGACTCCCTATCCGGTGACAAAAGCCATCACAAAGGGCGATGCGGTCACGAAACTTTCCATGTTTGTCATGGGACTGGGAAATCTGGCTCACAAACAGATCGTAAAGGGTATTTTATTTCTGGCAGTAGAAATTGCGTATCTCCTGTTTATGATCGAAGGCGGTATCAACAATCTCTATCATCTCATCACCCTGGGCGGCCGTGCGCAGGAAGAGGTGTGGAACGAGGCCAAGGGTATTTATGAATATACCGGCGGCGATATGACAATTCTGTTCCTGCTCTACGGAGTAGCAACGATTTTTATTACGGTTCTCTTCTTTATGATCTGGCGTGTCAATATGAAGAGCGCTTATGAGGTAGAGTGTCGTGCAAAGGAAGGGAAACATATCAACACCATCAAAGAGGATCTGGAAGCACTCGTTGACAAGAGACTGCACTGGACCCTGCTGACACTTCCGATTCTCGGTATTGTGATTTTCACAATCCTTCCACTGGTCTTTATGATCTGTATGGCTTTCACCAGCTACAGTAAAGTCGGCGACCATCTGACGATTTTTCACTGGGTTGGACTGAAAAATTTCAGTACGGTTCTTGGCATGGGCAACTCGATCGGCAAGACATTCTGGTCTGTTCTTGGATGGACCCTGATCTGGGCTGTGCTCGCTACCTTCCTGAACTATATTCTTGGTATGATTCTTGCGATTGTCATCAATCGTAAAACAACCCGCATCAAGGGATTCTGGAGATTCTGTTTTATGCTCTCCGCTGCAATTCCGCAGTTCGTTTCTCTTCTTCTGATGCGTACGATGTTAAAGGACAACGGCCTGATCAACAACCTCTTGGTTCAGGCCGGTCTGATCAGCAGTCCGCTTCCGTTCCTGACAAATGCGACCTGGGCGAGAGCAACGGTTGTTATCATCAACCTCTGGGTTGGTATTCCGTTTACCATGATGCAGGTTACCGGTATCTTACAGAACATTCCGGGTGAGCTTTACGAGGCAGCCCGTGTGGACGGCGCAGGCCCTGTGACAATTTTCTTTAAAATTACGCTGCCGTATATGCTGTTTGTCACGACTCCGTATCTGATTACAACGTTTACGGGTAATATCAACAACTTCAACGTTATCTATCTGCTGACTGCAGGAGCACCGGTTCCGGTCGGAGCAACCGCCGGAAAGACGGACCTTCTGGTTACCTGGCTGTACAAGCTGACGGTTGACTTACAGTACTTTAACGTTGGTGCGGTTGTCGGTATTCTTACCTTTGTCATTCTGGCGGTAGTTTCACTGATCACGTACCGGAATACTGGTTCTTACAAGAACGAGGAGGGATTCCAATAATGAATAACAAAGAGAAAAAAACACACTCCATGAAAGCGCGCGGAATGATTTCCGATGTGGTTGTACATGTGGTTCTGGCACTGCTTGCGATTGTATGGGTGATTCCGGTTCTGTGGATTGCACTCTTAAGCTTCAGCACACAGAAGGGATCTTATGTTACCAGCTTTTTCCCAAAGGGATATACGCTTCATAATTATGTGCGTCTGTTTACAGATACGCAGGTTTTGGACTTTCCGCAGATGTTTAAGAATACGTTTATCATTGCTGTGTTCAGCTGTCTGATCTCTACGGTATTCGTGCTTTCGGTTTCTTACTGTATGTCGAGAATGCGTTTTAAAATCCGTAAGACTTACATGAACATCGCGATGATCTTAGGTCTGTTCCCGGCATTTATGTCGATGGTTGCTGTCTACTATATCTTAAAGGCAGTTGGTCTTTCGGAGGGATCAATGATCCGCGTGGCATTGATTCTGGTGTACTCGGGCGGTTCCGGAGCGGGATTCCTGCTTGCAAAGGGATTTTTCGATACGGTTCCGAAGGCACTGGATGAGGCGGCTTATCTGGATGGAGCGACGAGATTCCAGGTGTTTACGAAGGTGACAATTCCGCTGAGTAAACCGATTATTGTGTACACGGTTTTAAGTGCATTCTTAGGACCATGGCTGGATTTTATTTTCGCGAAGGTTATCTGCCGCGCGAATGCGAAATATTATACGGTGGCACTGGGACTTTGGAAGATGCTGGAGAAGGAGTATATCGACAGCTGGTATACTTGCTTTGCGGCGGGAGCGGTTTGCATTTCGGTGCCGATTGCGATTTTGTTTGTTGTAATGCAGAGATATTATACAGATGGGCTTTCAGGAGCCGTCAAAGGATGATTTGTGGAGCAGCCGATGAGGGGTCGGCTGCTCTATTTGTGTGGGGGGGAGGGACGGATCTGGCTCCGGCGCCGTGGCACCTGCCGCACAGACGGGCGCGGTGGCATCGGCGGGCGGATGATGACGTGTGGGAGGCGGTGGATTGAGGAACCGAGGCTATTCGACAGGAAATCTGATGATTTCCCGTCTCAGAGCCTCTTGACTTCCGGCCTGGATGGCCGTCCGTCATCCTCACTCCACTGCCTCCCACGCGTGCATCATCCGCATGCTGCCGATGCCAATGCGCCCGTCTGTGCGGCAGGTGCCACGACGCCGGAGCCAGATCCTGGGGTTGGAGGACGGGAGGAGTGGTCTGGATCTGCCCGGAGGGCAGATCGGCGTGAGATTGTTGTATGTGGAAGGGGAGAGTGTGTTGGAGGACGGGGAGAGGGGCTGGATTCGCCTGGAGGGCGAATCGGCGTGAGTTTGTTGACTGGTGCAAAGTTTGGAGATAGAATGAAAAAAATATTTTCGGAGTTTTTTGTGCTTGATTTTATGAGAACAGAAAAGTTTCGGGAAGATATTGTGTGAAATTTGGAGGTTTTTGGGTATGGATAGGATTCGACTGAATGCTTCGGAGTGGATGGATTTCCGGAGTGGAGAAAAGAAGTGTTTTTTGCTGACAAACGGACTGGGAGGTTATTGTTCGCTGACGGTGATGGGGAATGCGGCGAGGAATGATCAGGCGCTGTTAATGGGAGCATTGAAGGCGCCTACGGTGCGGGAGCATCTGATTTCGAATGTCTGGGAGACGTTGGAGGTGGATGGTGAGGAGACGGAGCTGTTTTCACAGGAGTTTGTGAATCGGACGCAGAATGTGGAGGGGTTTCGGTTTCTGGAAGGATTTGAGATGGGGAGTCTGCCGGTATGGTTTTACCGGGTGAAGGGGGTTGAGATTGAGAAGACGATTGGGATGGTTCAGGGGGAGAATACGGTTCTTGTCCGGTATCGGGTGAGAAGTGGGAAGAAGGGGAGTTTTTCGGTTCGGCCGGTGATGCGGTTTGCGGCGAAGGGAGAGCAGCTGCAGGAGGGGCAGGATTTTGCGGTGGACCGGAAGTGCATTGCGAGTAATGGTGTGATTCTTTCTTATGGAACGAATGGGGAGCTTCAGATGGAGAAGGAGAGGATCTGGAGGGATTTGTTTTTTGAGCAGGATGCGCGGGATGGAAGAGATGGCATCGGAAGTGCTGTCGTGAATCATCGGATTCGGTTTGAGATGACGGGAGACGGCAGGGAGCAGGTCTTTTTTGTTGTGTATAGTCTCGCGGATGATGTGGATAAGTGGGATGAGGAAAGGATTGCGCTGTGGATAGAAGAGGAAGAGAAGCGGCAGGAGGCGATTGCGGAAAAGTCCGGGATTTCTGATCCGGTGGGAAAGCGGCTGGCGGTGAGTGCGAGTCAGTATATTACGGAACGTGCATCGACAGGTGGGAAGAGTATTATGGCTGGTTTTCCTTATTTTGCGGACTGGGGGCGGGATACGATGATTTCGCTGCCGGGGTGCACGCTGGCAATTGGGGAATATGAAGAGTGCAAGAGCATTCTTCGAACCTTTATGGCATATACAAAAGAAGGACTGATGCCGAACCTGTTTCCGGAGGGGGATGCGCTTCCGATGTATAATACGGTGGATGCGGCACTTTTGTTTCTGGATGTGGTGTATGAGTATTACCTTGAGACAGGAGATGTGGAGTTTGTACGTGAGGCGTTTCCGGTGATGGAGGATATTGTGTTCTGGTATCAGAAGGGAACGGATTTCCATATTAAAATGGACAGTGACGGGCTGATTATGGCCGGGGGCGGTCTGGAACAGGTGACGTGGATGGATGTGCGGATTGACAAGGAGCTGCCGACACCGCGTCACGGGAAGCCGGTGGAGATTAATGCGTACTGGTATAATGGTCTGAGGATTCTGGAAGAGCTGGCGCCGTTTGTCGGAAAGGATGGATCGGCGTATGGGAAGCTTGCGGAGCAGGTGAAGAAGAGTTTCCTCGAAAAGTTCTGGATGGAAGAGGAAGGATATCTGAAGGATGTGCTGAACGGCACGTATGAAGAGAAGCAGTTTCGATGCAATCAGGTCTTTGTGCTGGCGCTTCCGTTTCAGATGATGAGTCAGAAGCAGGGGCAGCGGATCTTACAGGCGGATTTAATAAAACTGGAAAAGGACACAGGGAACGGGGCGTTGGTGGATGGGGGATGCGCCATTCCTTCC
>ENA-OQHI01000267-OQHI01000267.1-human-gut-metagenome-genome-assembly--contig:-NODE-267-length-38732-cov-10.437873_pt1 | contig 38732 bp, 31 predicted proteins | sample MGYA00242561_ERZ504713 | MGnify/ENA primary metagenome ERZ504713 (study PRJEB26092, sample SAMD00036217) | human gut metagenome | host: Homo sapiens | study: EMG produced TPA metagenomics assembly of... | reverse complement strand
GTGGGGTTTCTCCTTCCCGCCTTGCCAAATCGACCTCCCGCAAAGGAAGCACCCATGAAAGCACTCGTCATCAACGGCCCCAACCTCAACATGCTCGGCATTCGTGAGCCGGGCATCTACGGCAGCGACAACTACGACCGCCTGGTCCAGATCTGCCAGGAGGCAGGCGCCGCGCAAGGCTTTGACGAGGTCGAGGTCTTCCAGTCCAACCACGAGGGCAGCATCGTCGACAAGATCCAGGAGGCCTACGGCAAGGTCGACGGCATTGTCATCAACCCGGCGGCCTACACACATACGAGCGTGGCCATCCTGGACGCGCTCAAAGCCGTCGCCATCCCCGCCGTTGAGGTCCACATCAGCGCCGTCGAGACCCGCGAGGACTTCCGCCAGGTAAGCTACGCCCGCCTGGCCTGCTTCGCCACCATCACCGGCGAGGGCCTCCAGGGCTATGCCCATGCGCTGGAGCTGCTGAGGGAGCGTCTCGAAAAGTAGCCTCGCGAGCAAATCCATCAACGCGATTAACACGCTAATAATGCCAGTGCCGCCAGCAGCAACCTCGCTACTGGCGGCACTTTATTACTGGCATATAATCATTGCAGTCACACAACGTCTGGAGACGCGCATGTTAAGCATCCATCTGGGAGATTACCCCGGTTCCATCTACGATACCGAGACCTATTTTAGGAACTCATACTTGGACTCATGGTTCGAAGACCCTATGGCCGCACAGATCATTAAAAGCGTGGACGGATCAGAGCTCATCGGCCCCCACAACATCGTAAGCAAGCAGCTGGGCTCGATCACCCCACTCGAACTGTCCGGCGGCGTCAAGACGCTGCTGCTGGTGCGCAATCTCCCAAATATGGTGTTCAATGCATCTACCTGCGGAGACAATTGCGCCCGCTGGCTGCTCAAAATTGGCAAAGAGCAAGACGTCCTTGTAACCCTTTACCACATCATGAAGTTCCCTTGGAAGCGTTTTGAGATTCGCATCGATAACGATGACCGCATCGTCAGAAACATGCAGGAGTTTGTCGGCGCCACGAATGACTTTTTGGATGATGATGAGTAATGAAGGGAACGCATACCGTTGTCGTAGAACGTGCAAAGGTCAAATACACACTCACGTTTAAGCGCAATATTTCCTTTATACGCGGCAACAGCGGCACGGGCAAAACGACGCTCATCTCGATGATTCGCGACTACAACGACCGAGGACAGGAAAGCGGCGTTACACTCAGCTGCGACGTGCCTTGCGAAACGCTTTCCGGCAGACGCTGGGAGCGCGAGCTATCGATCATCGAAGATTCAATCGTCTTTCTAGATGAGGGCAACGAGTTTATCTACTCAAAGAACTTCGCCAAAGCCGTCAACGGATCGTCCAACTATTTTGTTCTGATATCTCGTCGCGACGCCAACGAACTCCCTTACAGCGTCGACGAGATCCTGAAGCTAGTCAACACCACAAGCAAGACGATCAATGGCCGAAAAAGCGACAGACGCTTCTACTCGGTGACTAAACCGCTATATGACCACACGGCAAGCATGCTGTATCAGGACCTTAACGTAGGGTTCGAGAAACCGTCCCTGAAGGCGCAAGCAATGGATGCAGTCGGGAGCGTCTTACCCGAGTGCCTAAGGGCAGAATAGCGAGTCCTTAAGATCATTTGGAAACCTGGCAGCATTCACGCGCTGGAGCTGCTGAGGGAGCGTCTGCTAGACTAATCTATAGGGCAAATGAGTCAGTGGCGTTTGTCCTGAATCATATGTAACTGTCCAATTGACATACAAAGGAGCATATCCATGTCCCAGTACGATTACCTCGTTGTCGGCGCCGGCCTTTCGGGCGCTGTCTTTGCCAATGCCGCCAAACGCGCCGGCAAGTCGGTCCTAGTCATCGATCGCCGCGACCACATTGCCGGCAACATCTACACCGAGAACGTTGAGGGCATCCAGGTCCACCGCTACGGCGCACATATCTTCCACACCTCTATGAAGGACGTCTGGGACTACGTCAACCGCTTCGCCGAGTTCAACAACTACGTCAACTCGCCGGTCGCTAACTTCCACGGCAACATGTACAACATGCCCTTCAACATGAACACCTTCGCCAAGATGTGGCCGGGCGTCGTCACGCCGGCGGACGCCAAGGCCAAGATCGCCGAGCAGGTGGCCGCCGAGAACATCGGCGAGCCGCAGAACCTCGAGGAGCAGGCGCTGTCGCTCGTCGGCCGCGACATCTTCGAGACGCTCGTGAAGGGCTACACCGAGAAGCAGTGGGGCCGCGACTGCAAGGACCTGCCCGCGAGCATCATCAAGCGCCTCCCCTGCCGCTTTACCTACGACAACAACTACTTCAACGACCGCTACCAGGGCATCCCCATGGGCGGCTACACCAAAATGGTCGCCAACATGCTCGAGGGGGTCGAGGTCCGCTGCGGCGTGGAGTACAAGGAGCTGATCGCCTCCGAGCCCGATATCGCCGCCAAGACGATCTACTGCGGCCCCATCGACGCGTTCTACGACTTTAAGCTGGGCACGCTCGAGTACCGCAGCCTGCGCTTTGAGACCGAGACGCTCGACAAGCAGGACCACCAGGGCGTGGCCGTGGTCAACTACACCGAGCGCGAGGTCCCCTACACCCGCATCATCGAGCACAAGCACTTCGAGTTCGGCACGCAGGACAAGACCGTCATCACGCGCGAGTACCCGGCGGACTGGAAGCCCGGCGACGAGCCCTACTACCCCATCAACGACGCCAAGAACGAGGCCCTCTACAAGCAGTACGAGGAGTTGGCGGCGCAGGAGGGCGACGTGATCTTCGCCGGTCGCCTGGGCGGCTACAAGTACTACGACATGGACAAGGCCATCGCCGCCGCCTTCGAGCTCGTCCGCAACAAGCTGGGCGTGGAGCCGACTGAGGCGTAAGAGCCCAACAGCCAAAGGCTGATAGCCATTCTGGGATGTAGATAGTCCGGTGCAGCATCGCTGCATCGGACTTATTGTTGAGGGAGCATTGCACGCGCACGCGCCCAAAAAACAAAGACCCGGCACGATAACCGGGTCTTCAAAAACTCTATTGGTGCTCCATGGCGGATTCGAACCGTCGACCTTGGGATTAGAAGTCCCCTGCTCTATCCAACTGAGCTAATGGAGCATAAAAGCCGCACGTCCAAGCGGGTACAAGTTCGCGCGGACTAAAAGATTATAACCTACTTGAACTGGTCATGGTACGCCTTGCAGACCTCATCCACGGGACCATCCATGCGTAGATCGCCTTTCTCGATCCATACGGCACGCTGGCAAATGCGCTCAACCTGATCCATGGAGTGAGAAACGAACAAGACCGTGACGTCGCCGCTCTCGATAAAGTGCTGAATGCGGCGCTCACATTTCTGCTGGAAAAAGACATCGCCAACAGAAAGCGTCTCATCGACGATTAAGATATCGGGCTCGGTAATCGTGGCGATAGCAAAGGCAATGCGTGCGACCATACCCGAAGAGAAGTTCTTCAACGGCATGTCAACGAAGTCTTTAAGCTCAGCGAACTCGATAATCTCGTCAAAACTAGCGTCGATAAACTCCTTGGTATAGCCAAGCAGCGCACCGTTCAGATAGATATTCTCACGCGCGGTAAGCTCCGGGTCAAAGCCGGCACCGAGCTCAATCAGCGGCGCGATATTGCCGTGGACTTTAACCTCACCTTCGCTGGGCTCCAAAACGCCAGCGATAATCTTGAGCATCGTAGACTTGCCGGAACCGTTAGTACCAACAAGGCCAACGACCTCGCCGCGATGCACCTCAAACGAAATGTGCTTAAGCGCACGGAACTCCTCAAAGAACAGCTCGTGCTTTGCGAGCTTAATAAAGTACTCCTTGAGGTTTGTAAGCGACTCAGACGCCATATTAAAGATCATGGTGACGTCTTTGACCTCAACAGCAAGGGGCTGCTTGCTGTAATCAATAGCAGATTCAGTCATGAACAGCACTCCTTAGATGTAGAGAATGAACTTGTGCTCGGTCTTGTGGAACACGGCATAGCCAATGGCAAGGGCAAGAACAGCCCAAACAACACATAGGCCAACCGTAAGGGCAGAAGGCACGGTATTGAACAGGAAGATGTCACGCATAAACTGGAGGTAGTTGTACATGGGATTGACGACCACCAGAACCTGAATCCAGTGATCCATCTTGCCAATGAAGTCAGTCGTCCAGAAAATCGGCGTCAAATACATCCAAGCAGTAATGACAACACTCCATAGATGCATGACATCACGGAAGAAGACCGCCAGCGCAGACAGCATCAGACCCAAACCCATGCAGAAGCACATAAGCAGAAATAAGCAAACTGGCAGCAGAATTAGATGCCAGGTAGGGACCACATGGAACCAGAGCATGACCAAGGCAACAGCAACCAAAGAGAAGGCGAAGTTAACGAGCGAGAACAGCACCTTCTGCACTGGAAAGACCCAACGGTGCACCTTGACCTTCTTCAACAGCGAGGAAGCCAAAATGATGGACATCAACGCCTGGTTTGTCGATTCGGACATAACAGAAAACGTCACATTACCGACAATCAAATAAAGTGGATACATCTCAGGCGTAACGGAGCCATTGCGACCTTGGGCAAAGATTGTCGAAAACACAATTGACATGACAATCATCATCAACAAAGGATTGAGCACGGACCAAGCTACGCCCAAAACGCTGCGACGATACTTAATCTTAAAATCCTTGGTAACCAGCTGCCTAAGGATAAATTTGTCCTTCTCATAATCATTTTTAGCGTGAGAGGCCGGTTTAGCCACCGCTTTCTGACTCTCAAGATTGTCAGCCACGGACCATCTCCTTGTCTCGTAAAACATAACAGTGGAAAGTATAGCCCTCCCGCGTAGGCGATAACTCACCGCAACAAATCTGGAGAACTAACCCATATCTAATCATGAAGGCACGCGATAGGTATACTTTCGACCAGATGAGTCATTAAAGGAGGTCCTACATGGACTATTCGAATACCGCCGTCATAATCCCCTGTTACAACGAAGCGCTGACGATTGGCAAAGTTGTCGACGATTTCCATCGAGAGCTACCTGGTGCAATTGTTTACGTTTACGACAACAACTCGTCCGATGACACTTCGCAAGTCGCCAAGCAGCACGGGGCTACGGTGCGCCACGAGCCCAGGCAGGGCAAAGGCAACGTGTGCCGCCAGATGTTCCGAGATGTCGATGCCGAATGCTACTTGATGGTCGACGGCGACGATACATACCCTGCCGAAGCCGCCAAGTCACTCTGCGAGCCCATCCTTAACGGCGAAGCGGATATGACCGTTGGCGATCGTCTGTCAAACGGCACCTATGCCGAAGAGAACAAGAGAGCCTTTCACGGCTTTGGCAACAACCTTGTTCGCGCTATGATCAAGTGGATTTACGGCTACAGCTTTGACGACGTGATGACCGGCTACCGAGCCATGAGCAAACCCTTCGTCAAGACCTTCCCCGTTTTGAGTGAGGGCTTCCAGATCGAAACCGAGCTCTCAATCCACGCCGTCGATCACCGCTGGCGAATTCAAGACGTACCGGTGGAGTATCGCGATCGCCCTGCCGGCTCGGAATCCAAGCTCAACACGGTCAGCGACGGCATCAAGGTCATCGCAATGATTGGAACCCTCTTTAAAGATTATCGTCCGCTCAAGTTCTTTAGTCTTATCGCGATTATCTTTGCCATCATTGGGCTCGTTCTCGGTATACCAATCGTCGCAGAGTACTTCCAAACCGGATTAGTCCCTCGCTTCCCCACCGCAATGCTCGCCGTCTCGTTCATGTTCCTATGCGGGCTAAGCCTGGCAACGGGGCTTATCCTCGACTCGGTTGCAAAGGTTGAACGAAAGCAATGGGAGCTACAAGCCTATAAAACCTATTCAAAATAAGAAGAGGTCCGGACCCAATCCGGACCTCTTCTTATTTAAGACCTAAATAATCTTCCCAAAATTCTCGTGACGTCATGTACGGCATAGCGTCCCTCCACGCTTTTCTGACGGCCTCACCCTCTTTGCGATAGCGTGCCATCAGCTCATGCTGACGCTTTCGGATTGTCTTGAACCTTGTGCGATCAATCGTGCGAACAGAGCCCTTTTCGCGTGTTGCATCAAGATAAATGAGGGACTTACAGCCAGTTGTACTGCCTTCAATTCTGCATTCACCGTTTTTAACAACGTATCCGACTCTATTTCCTAAAAGGAAATCAGGCAGATAGTGCTTATCATACGGCAGGGTGCGCCAGAGTTTCATAAACCGAGATGGTTGAAAATCGGTGCTCTTGTCAGAAAGAACCTCAGTGGTAACGCCAGCGGAGGCAAGGATCTCTGAATCAATATCATCCACGGATATCAGTTTTTCGTTGAGTTTGCCCTTACCAATCATGGTTGCAGCGCCATCAAGGCTTTTGAGATATTCAGGACCACGTAGATAATCCTCAATACCATCTAAGATAAAGTCTGCTGCCTGGTAATCAAGGTCACGAAGGTTTTGGCGAATAGCACGTTGGGTTCGCAGTACGAACAGACGTTCATCCGAGCACTCATCAAGAGCAATCATGGTAAAGAAATTACGAATGTACTGATAACAGTCTACGGACGGTCGAAAACGTCCCTCGAAGCTCGAATGCCAAACACAAATGCAATTCATAGTCATAAATATAGGCTTATTTCGCATGCCGAATTCGACGTCGTCACAACGAATGAAAAATGGCATAGGCAGCCCATTGGCCTCGACGGCTTTAAGGGGCACGCAGCTGTACCACCAGGCACCATAAGCTTGGTCAACTTCAACGCTCGTGCGCTCATTCTCAAGGAGGTCATCGAGAGAACCGAGGTTAAAATCTCTCTTAATACGACGGTATACTCCTATTCGTAAGACCTGAGACACATCCTCATATTGACGAGACGGGTCCTCAAGCGAAAGCATAGCTCCATTGATGAAAGCGTCCTTATATTTTCCCCTCGCAAGGGAAAGTAGATTGAATGTACGAATCAGGCTCTCGGGCATAATGCACACGTCATCGTCCATCAGAATGACATGCGTGAATTTACCCCGCTCTTCAGTGGCAGCCAAAATACCACGCGCAAACCCACCAGAACCGCCTGTGTTGGGATTAGGCAAAACCGTAACCAAATCATTTGAAAGAGCATCAACATTGAGCGTTCGGCCGTTATCCACGACAAACATATGGAAGCTATCAGCAGAAAGACAGTCCTCTGCGGCAATGCCCGATTCGACAAGCGAGATATTTGGAATAATATATTTCTCGTTCTTGAAGGTCGTCGTACATAAGGCGATTCGTACGGAATTAATACGATTAAAATCAACTTCTGTAGAATAGCACCCACTATACAACTTCACGGAATGACCCAGCTTGGGCACGATGGCAAAACCAACAAGATCGACTGCGCAAACGTCAATCGAAACAGAAAACGGGGCCCGCAGCTCACAGTCAAACTGAAGGCGGGAAAGCTCCCGCGGAGAAGACTCATCGGGAGCCACTCCAAGAACAATAATTTCTCCCTTGCCCTCGAGTTCAAGATTTAGCTTTAAATTATCGAGACCGGTGTACTGCCTCCACTTGCAAACAGAGCAGGCGTTAACATAGGTCAAAAACCCGAGACGCCCTTCGAACTCAATGCCCGAAGATCCAACTTGGGAAATATTCACATCGGACGACGCGCAATAATACAACTCAGGATGCGCGGTCGCATGCTCATCAACCCGTAGAATTATGTTAGCCAGCTTAAAGTTCATTCATTCTTCCTGTATCTGAAAAGGACCTCAATGGCCCATATAACGAAACATAGGGCATCGGAACAGCGAGCGGATCAGACAGCTCGGCGCACAACAGAGCATTGCTTCTGGCTGCCAATTTGACGTGCACGGGAACCCAGATAACTATTTCAACGTCGCCCAATCCAACTTGCGCATCTGCTCCATTGTCGACCGCAAACCATTGTCGATATTATAGCGAGCCCTCCACCCTAGACCTCGAGCTTTTGAGCCATCCATAAGGGCCAACGTAGCTACAGAATAACCCGCCGCCTCCCGAGCATTGGGCAAATCGAAGGCAACATTTACGCCTCCATTCTTGGAAACAAGCTCGGCAAGCTCCTTTAAAGAGATGTCAGACTCTGGATCGGCAAGATTGTATGCCTCCCCATCCACGCCAAGTAACATCACGTACAGCAAGCCAGACACGGCGTCCGCAACGTGCAAATAGGAAAACCTCTGCGTCCCATCGCTTTTGAGCACAACGTCTTCGCCAACAAGAGATCGACGCATGAACTGGGATAAAGCTTTAGAATCGTCATTCAGCAACGTCGGACCGTAGACACGAGCGATGCGCGCAATTACGGCCTTAACGTCCCTCTGGGAACGATATGCCTGGCACATGGCTTCGCCCAAACGCTTGGATTCGTTGTAGCACGCACGCAAAGTATTACAGTCAATATTTCCACAATATTGCTCATCGAAGCGTTCAACGTCACCGCGATTCTGGCCGTAAATCTCAACGGACGAAGCAAATAGTAATCTAGCGCCGCTGTCGGCAGAGAACTCAAGCAGGTTCTGAAGCCCGTCGACGTTCGCACGAATAGTGCCTATTGGATCAGACGAGTACTGGCGGGGATGCGTAGAGCTCGCTAGGTGCAAAACATAGTCCGCCGGATAAGCGGGACGAAACACAGCAGACGCAACAGAAGTTTCCTCAAACGAAAAGTGGCGTGACTCAAAGTATGGAAGCCTCAGTCGTGCCTTTTCAATACTACGACCCAACGCAACAATATTGCAGCCTAATTCAGTCGTCTCATTCTTTCTCATCAGAACGTCAATGAAAAACGCACCAATCATTCCGGTCGCACCGGAGACAACAGCCGTCTTCCCCTTAAGGTCATTCCAAGGAAGATCGAGATTGCATACGGCATCAAGATCGGCAACGTATTCAGTGCAGGCCAATCTATTCATCTCGAGCCTCTTTCTCCGCAGCCCATGCACGGAAGAATTCAAGATTCTCAGGCGTAGTGAGCTTAATATTCCTGTCAGAACCAGCGGCAAAGTTAAGCCTAACTCCCAGCTGGACCATCATCGTGTTCGTATAGTTAGACCCGTCAATTCCTACGCCCTTCTCGAACGCCTCATGATACTTAGAGTCAAGAAGATTAAAGCGATATGCCTGTGGGGTTGAAACACGACGAAGAGTTTCACGTGGAATATACTGCGTGGTGGTGGCTGGGTCCCCCTCATCAATAATAAAGATCTGCTCGTTATAGGGCATACTCGTCACAGCATTCCCGTGACTCTGTGCAACGCGGATAACATCGGTAATGACCTCGGGATCGAGCATCGGTCGCACGCCGTCGTGTACGATACAAATATCATCCTCAGAGAGCTTGCCTTCGAGGTTGAACACGCCGTTACGAATAGATTCTTGACCCGACGCCCCGCCTTTAACGACCCACTTTAGCTTATCAATCTTGTATTGCCTCGCATATGCAAGAAGAACCTGCTCCCATCCATCCAGGCACACAACCTCGATTGCATCCACAAGCGGATGGTTCTGAAAAGCCTCCAGCGTATATACAATAACGGGCTTCTCGCCAACGTTAATGAACTGTTTGGGAATCTTCTGCCCCATACGCGAGCCAACTCCACCAGCGATAATGATTGCACAAATCGCCATGATTTACTCTTCTTTCTCTCGAGCGGGCGCCCACCTCAAAAAGGGTCGTTCCAGGACATACAGAATCGAACCGAGGAGTTTTTATGTAATCAATACATGGATGGACATTTATTAATAAAGAAGCTGAAGAAGCGCGCTATCGGTAGCGCTATCAGCAACATCGGTATGCTTAAAATGGGAAGCAATATCATTTGGAAGGCTAAAAGGGTCGCCATAATGCTTCGTTAGCAATTCCATGTACTTACAGGGCGCCTTGATTTGCATTCCCTCAAACTCGAGGTCGATAAGAGGGAATATTTCGTCTAGCGGCGAAACCCAATGGAAATTGTCAACGCCAACGGTGTTGTCGATCGACCAGATAACTGCCTTTGCGTCGTTTCTATCACACACATAACCGGCTGTCTTTTCCTCATTTATCGCATTCGAAAATAAAGAATCGACGATGACCATATTGGGATCAGTGGCAGGAACGCACGACTTATCGATCCAAGACGAAAGACAAGAGTCATTGCGCATGCATTCGACCATTGCCTCACGAATTTGAAGTTGTTGGTCGTAAATCTCAACATTGTCGGTTGACGCCCAGTCAAAAATAAAAATGTCCAAAAATACGGGGATAGATTCGTCCGCGTATTGGAATCTCACCTGACGGCACTGGACAAATCCATCAAAAGCAACTGAGACGCGGAATCGGTCGTGAAATTGGACCAGGCCTATCAAACGCTCGATATCCTCACGCAGCATTCCAAGATCGATGTCGTCATCCCAGGGAATAAAACCACTATGGCGCGCCGCCCCAAGTAGGGTTCCACAGGTAGCGAAATATGGGATGTCATTATCCCTGCACAGGGAGTCAAAGTCAGTCAGCAACTTAGCCGATCCAAGCTGAAGCAACCTCAGGCTGCCCGTGGCAGCAGGGAGCGATGTAAAGAAGCGCTTTTTGGCATCAATCAGCGTCTCCCCCTCCTTGCGATATTCTTCCCATGCAAAAAGCATGGCCTTCTCGTCGTGGGATTTAAGATCGCCCCTCAGTGCTTTGACTTCATTAAGAAGCTGAACGCTTACATCCCAATGCAGCTCATCGTGAATACCGCGTGCCTCAGAAGCCGATAGCATGTTTGCCTTAATATCTTCAACGTCTTTCGAAAGCCTCGCGAAATGCGACAAAGAAACAGGCAGAAGTTTCTTAACAAAATTCTTCATGTCTAAAACAACCTCATTACCAATCAGCAATCGGAAGTAGAGTTAATTAACCGCGTCCAGTCAACTTATAAATAAGACGTTGAGCAGAGACATACGCCTTGGACTCAGCAATTCTATGGGCAAGCCTCTCAACAGCGACCGCTCGCCTCTTTCGATCGCCATATAAAGGCAGCAAATAATAATAGGGCTCATCGTATGCAGAGTGCTCCTTTATCAGCCCATGGTTGATGGAGGCCTGAATAGCAACGAGCTGTTCATAAACTCCTGGATCCTTAATCTGTTTTAAGATGGCATCTGAGTAGTCACGGTTAAATCGATGGGCAATCGTTACATAAAGCTCGTGCATTTTAAGCTTATCAGCCACAGCAAGATTGTGCCCCATACCCCAAAGCATGTCCCTGACTCTAGCAACGGTCCATTCGGTCTCTTTGTAGCCGACCCTATAGTGATACACGTCGACCGGAACAACTCTACAGCCGCCCGCCTTCTCCACTGCGCGCAAGAAAAAGACGGGGTCTTCATACCAATTCAGCTGAGGGAAGCGAACCTTACCGTCGACAAACAAGGACGAGTCGTACATAAAACGAATCCAACCGTAGTCAGTCCAAATCTGCTCGAGAGGCACTTCGCGCTCGCTCGAAACATGATAGAAAGACTCATCAAATGAAAACTCAGACTTAATCTTTCCGGACGGCTTTAGCAATGAAAGAGAGCCGCCACAAATTAAAGCTCCCGACCTATCCATGGCATCGATCAATTCGAAAAACACATGGTCAGTGGCAAATATGTCATCGGGATCAATGAATATAATGCGCTTGCCCCTAGCAAGCTCAATACCTCTATTACGGGCAGACCCGGCGCCACAATTAAACTGACTCAAGACGCGGACACGCGAGTCACGAGATGCGACCTCTTCCAGCAGGTCCAAAGAGTCATCGGTTGAACCATCGTTAACAAGCAACACTTCAAAATCATTAAAAGACTGTTGAAGCACGGAATCCAAGCACTCTTCAAGATATTTACTAACATTGTATACGGGAACGACTACGGACAAGAACGGCGAATTATCCGAATAGGCATGAGGAGCAAACAGCGCATTAACGCTTGCCATAGAGTAGTATTGTTCGCGCAAACGGCAGGCCAGGTCCCAATCGAGAGCCGAATACCCCTTGCGGACCGAAGACCACACGGAGAGAAGCTGACCGTAAAGCAACCGTACCTTTTCATAGGGCTCAGACATGCCAAACAAGCAGCATGCCATTTCTTTTGCATCATCTATGGCAATGTCGAAAGCCCCAGCCCCGATTTCAGACGCACAAGGAGAACAAAGCAAAGTCGCCCAATTAGCCGGGAACTGCTTAATTTGATTTAGATCAAGCTTCGCAATTGCACACAACGCAGCCGTTACAAGCGTAGAAGAACCCTCGACCCGCAGCTCAATGTCTCGAAGGGCATAGTTCTTACCATCAGTCGAATAAACATCTTCGCCATCAGCAGTAGCAGCAAGATCGTCAAAATTGGCGTCTCTCGCAGCAAGGGCAACAATAGAAATGTTCTCAGTACGGCACGCGCCCGCATCACAATGACCCAGAAGGCGATGCTGAAGAACGTCAGCGTCGCTGCGAAGTCTGCCCATTCCTTCAAATTCATTTTTAAGCTCAAATACAAGGGAATCAGAATCAGGTGAGACAACAAATACCTCGTCATCATCTGATAACTTATCGAGCAAAGCACGCACGGACGTTTTTGCGTCCGTAACCGAAAGCGCGTTGCAGCAAACTAAGATTGATCGCCTAGGCTCAGTGGACCCATATTGTTCCAAGAAATAAGCCCCAGAATCATTGGTCATTCTATTTAAGCGAGCCAAGGTACGCGAGTCGAATCGATCGGAATCAATTAGCCCCGCTGCTTTAATCTTACTAAATTCCTCGACATATCTTGGATAAAAACGTTGTTGCAGCTCAGGGGCAAGACGATTTAGATTCCAGAGATAGCCCTCGTATTGTTGACGGGGAATCCAGTACTTAATAATCTGAAATTTATCGTGGTCTCGTTTGGCGTAATCCCAAACCTCAGCGTATTCATCACACACGCAAAAGAGTTTATTCTGATTCTTTACAGAAGAGCTGGCGTTATCGATTCGATAATGGAGGTATCCATCTTTAAGCAACTTGACTCTGTTTGCTGCATAAAATGCCTTGAAATAGAAAGCCGTATCCTGGAACGAAGCCCCTGGCGTGGGCAGGAAACGCACTTCTTCCTTATCGATCATCGATTTTTTATAAATGCTTGTCCAAATTGCAGGCTGGCACATAAAGACGCGCGGATTATCGATCGGATGAAAGACCTTGTCGTACGAACCGCAGGCAGCAAGATTTTCGACCAGATAATCGCACGACGAGTCCTCCCCCGTACGATGGGCATAGTAATTTGAACGGACGACGTCGAGATCATTTTTAGCCGCTTCTTTATAAAGCGTTTCGAACATATTGAGGGAAGCAAAGTCGTCGGACTCAACAATTCCGATATACTCGCCCCGAGCAAGTTCAATGCCTTTGTTCATCGAATCGCCGTACCCACTATTGGGCTTATCAATTACAACGATACGCTCATCCCGTCGCTCGTATTCGCGAATAATCGACAAGGATGAATCGGTTGATCCGTCATTGATGCAGATGATTTCAATTTCGCGAAGCGTCTGATTTACCAGACTATTAAGGCACTCGCGCAAGTAGCGCTCAACATTGCATATCGGCACCAAAATCGAAACTTTAGGATTTTTCAACATAGCCCACCGTTAACGTAACGAATACTACGGGTCTAATACTATCATCCACTTCGTATAATTAGATAAAACTCATTGCCCGAGAAGCCCGTAAAGGAGAATCCCTTTGTTTCCTCTAACAGCGTTCCTCATAGCGCTTGCAGTCCTCTACCTTCCTGGCTGCATTATTTGGAACAACCGCTTTGATAACCCAGCAGCGACTGCCGCAGCGGCGCCTCCAACGAGTATTTTTGCATATGTGTTAGTCGGCATCTTGTGTTCGAAATTACATATTGCCATCTCGGCGATTAGCATATTTACTTTCACAGTTTTGCTTTCAATTGGCATCTCTCTATTCTTGCTGATTGTTTCAAATACTAGGAAGTCAAATCCTTCCATAGCCAAGCCTAATGGACAGGATTTCTTACCCCTATTAATTTGCATAGGAACCGGCTTCGTCTTTGCCTATTGGTTCTTTTCACACTCCTTGGCAGACTGGTCCCATCTAACGCAATCCGAAGACAACATTCGTCACTATGCCTACATACGCAGCCTTCTCAACTCAACGGATTGGTCGACGCTAAACGTGTCAATGTATGGAATAGGCGTTTCCCAATCGCTCAACCCCTATTTATCCCAGACAGGAGGATTTTATCCCCTTGGATGGCATATTCCGTCTGCTATAACCTGCGCACTGGCATCGACTAGCATAGGAATTGGGACAAATGTAGTTAATTTCGCTCTTATCGGCATTTCACTGCCTCTGGAATCTTATTACTTAATCAGCCAAGTATTTCCAAATGAATCCAAGCTGCGCGTCGCCACCGGGGCCATCGTATCTCTGGTTTTGCCGGCATCACCCTGGGTATTGCTCGCAGTATGGCCTCTATTTCCCAATCTTGCCACAATGTGTCTTGTCCCGGCTGCAGCCGCCTTATTTATCGATGCAACAACTGATTCAAGCGCTTATAGGCCAACCAAAATCGTCAGTTTTATTCTATGCTGTGGCGGTATAAGCGTCACGCAGCCCAACGGCATTTTCGTGTGTGCCGTATTACTTATTCCATATACTGTATGGATCTGCTCAAAGCATGGCTGTGAAACGAAGTTTGCAAATAGGATCGGAATAAAAAAGGCAAGATTAATTGTCGGCTCCATTGCAACCCTTTCTATCTCATTGATATGGATTGCTTTATATAAACTTCCACCTTTTCAGGGCGTAGTATCTTACTACTGGAGCCCGATAAGCACGATTTGGCAAGCTATGGTCGACTGTCTATTTACTGCTTACCCCATTCAGCCGGCAAGTATTTTTATAGCATTGTTATGCGCGGCAGGAGCCCTACACTTACTTCGCAAAAAACTATATTGGCCCGTTATTTCATGCTCATTGGCAGTAATTCTGTATGTTGTTGCAGCAGCTTTTGGTGATAACGTTATCAAGCATGTGCTGACTGGGTTTTGGTACACCGACCCTTACAGAGTTGCAGCAATGCTGGCCTTCTGCTGCATCCCCGTAGCGTATTCTGGATTCACCTTACTTTTAGGGACAGTCAAAGCAATCGCCGATCGCCTTGATGTGCCAAGCAAGTCCTGCATCGTTGCCATTGCCGCAGTCCTCGTGCTCTTTATCGTATTTGCCCTACCTTCTTTTGCCATCCGAGGTGTCACGGAAATTACCACTCCTTATTCGACCATGACCGCAAACATGAGGGGATTTACAAGGGTTGATGAGGGAGCAATTCTAACTGAGTCCAAAATTGAATTCTTGAATAAAGTCGCTACAATCACTGGCCCGAATGCAGTAATCGCTAACACCCCATACGATGGAAGCTGCTTTGCAAAAGGCGTCGCAAACCTTAATTTGCTCTTCTGCAACGATGAAAATTACACCGATTCAACCACAAGCAACTGGGCTATTGACCTCCGGTCGAATCTTTGCAACTACGTGAGTTCAAGTTCAACAAAGAAAAACGTCCGCGACAAGGACGTTCAGTATGTGCTCAGTCTTGAAGAAGACGAGGGGGCCATGAAAGCATGGTATCCGGCTTTTGAGCAGTCACGTTGGACGGGAATTCTCTCGATTAACGAAGCAACGCCAGGTTTTGAATTGATCTTGCAAACAGGGGATATGGCACTATATAAAATCATTAATTAGCAAAGCACGCCATAAGGCGTTACAACGAAAAAATTGATACCGAACGATTCAAAGGCTACAAGCACTATACAGCCGAAAGGGCAGACCGTACTCATGTGGGCATCTTTTATAGCTGCTTTTCTTTGCGGCATTTTAACGATAATTGTTCCGGGCTACTTCATCGGAAGGGCTTTATTTAGTAACCCTTTACAAGCAATCGCTTTCTCACCAACAGCATCTGTTGCGCTATTCATAGTTGTGGGTTTAATAGCATATCCAATAAGCATGCCTTCGCTTCATTTTTATTTACTAGTTTTCTTTCTTAGCCTCACACTTTTCATGTTATTTAAAAAAACAAGAGAGGCACTGAATGCCGATCGCTGTTTAACGCTAGCAACTTATGTACTTGCGGGAACAATCCTGACCGTCTTTATATTCCTTCGGAATATAGACGGACCCGCGTCTTATTCCGTGCAGACAGATACAACTTTCCATTTATCGTGTGCAAAAGCAATGCTTGATTCCGGCAGGTATTCGATTCTGCATGCCTCTGAATATCCAGACTTGATAAGCGCGGGAGAAGGCACATTCTATCCTGCGGCATGGCACATCATCACCGCCGTTGCAAGCGGGTTATCAAAAGCGAATATAGTAATTGCTCATAATGCGATTAATTTCATTATCTGCTCATTTGTATACCCCCTTTCCACATGGCTATTTCTTTCTTCCATTTTTAAAAACAATAAGAGCCTTATTTTTGCAGGCGGAGTTACCTGTAGCCTATTTTCCTATTTTCCTTGGGCTTTTTTGATTGTGGGGCAATTTGATTCCAATTTACTAGCAAACGCGCTATTACCAGCATTTCTTTTTGCGTTCTATCAGTTGATAGCAAACGATTGCTTTTTAAACGAAGTGTCGATCGATATTTCAAAATCCAAATTATTGTCTCCAGCAGCATGCGCAATATGCTTATTATCCATATCATTCATTGCTCTTGTAGGCTCACAAACTAATGCAGTTTTCTCTGCCGGTGTAATTTGCATTCCGTTGATTGTCCAATTTTCCTGGAAAACGGCAGGACGCTATACGAACAGAATTGAACTACGTTTTCTTGCCCCAATTCTAACGATTGGATTAATCGGCTTCCTCTGGCTATTGGTATATTCATTGCCATTTATCCAACCTATCGTCAACGTATATAGAGAACCGACGGCATCACCACTAGAAGCTTTTAAGAACATCCTGCTTTTAAAATTCGGACAGCCCACTAACGCGCAACCCATACTCGGACTGCTTGTAAGTATTGGACTTGTCGCCGCATTCGCAAGCACTAAATATAAATGGCTTTCAATCTCATATATTTTAATTGCTGCTCTGGTGTTTACATGCATGACTCTGGACCATCCGCTTCGTCAGCTCATATGCGGCTTCTGGTACTCGGGAACTATTCGACTAGATGGAGTGCTAGCAATTATCGCCATGCCGCTAGCCTCAATTGGACTATGCAAAATCGTACACGCACTTATTAGGCCCATATTAAATAGTGGCAGAATAAAACCTGTTGAATTACTACTTCCTGCGTTCACCCTATGCATGATTATCCTCATTGTTGCTTATCCTAAAACTATTTCTTTCAGCAAAAATAATTACAGATATCTTTGCGAGCAAATACAGGTGAATTATTCCTTAGCGTCAGGCGTTTCCATTTCACCTGGAGAAAGGCAATTTGTAGACAAGGTAAAACGAATCGTTGGAAATAACACCGTGATCAATATACCCTCAGATGGCAGTATCTGGTTATATGCATCCGATGATATAAACGTGATCTCTCGTCAGTTTTACTCTACGCCTTATAAAGAATACGAGCTGTTTAAAACTTCACTTTACGAGGCCTCTAAAAACAATGACGTCCTTAACGCAATACAGAAAACACGCGCACGTTATGTGCTCATCCTCGATGAGACTGTAAATGTAGGCTACTTTGACCCAAACGAATGGAAAGGCATATTAGACATCACAGATAATACCCCAGGTTTTACATGCCTGCTTTCCGATGGCGATATGCGACTGTATCAAATAGATATTTAACCTATGGAAACACTCATATCTGTATAGAGTTGTGGCTCGGCGTAATCATTGAAAGTACGCCGAGCCACAGTAGTTCTAGATACACATCATAGAAATCAGTCCTCATTAGAAGATTTCAAATCAATACTGTCCCAATTTAAAGCGGTTGCCTGCACAAGAGAATTCAACCGTTCTTCCTGCTTAGAAAGCCTCACAGAAATGGTGAAATCGCGAACAACTAGAACGGCTATAACATATAAAAAAACAAAGTTCGAGGCAGACATAAACCCCAAAAGGTCAGCGATACGCACAGCTATCTCAGGAAATATACCGAGTAGGACAAAGCTAGTACTAAACAAAATCCAAAACAGCGAGTCCAAAACCTGCATTTGAGCTTTTTTCAGTTTCCGAATAACAAAATAAAAGACAGCAACAGCAAAAAATACCAATAGGGCGCGCAGCGTAAATGACATACAACTCACCTGAACCATTGAACTATTAGCAGCGTAGCAAACACTCTAAGCATATACTGCATTGACTTGACAGGATTTAAGTAACTCTCGCCGCCCTGGCGTTCACGCATTGATACCTGAACTTCAGAGACCGAATACCCTTGCTTTAAAAACAAAGCGATGGATTCAGGTTCAGGATTAAGAGTATTGTCGTAATAGTATCTTTCGAGTACAGGGCGACTAAACAGCCTAAAGCCAGATGTGGGATCACTAATGCGATGACCGGTGAGCATCTTAATCAAAACGGTAATCATACGTGAACCGACCATGCGCATCGACTTATCTTTGCGGACAGTCAGAAACCTAGAACCGATAACAATGTCGGAATCAGTATTCACCGCCCTCTCAACAAGAGCAGCCAAATACTCCGGACGATGTTGCCCGTCAGCATCAAATTGAATCATATAGTCATATCCATGATCAACGGCATATCGAGCCGCTGTTTGAAAACCAACTGTAAGGCCACAGTTAATTGGCATGTTAATAATATTGCAGCCGATATTTTCACAGATAGAAAGCGTACGGTCATGAGATCCGTCATTAATAACTACAAAATCGAACTTAGGCGCGACTTGCATAAGCTCGATTATGGTGTTTTCTATGCACTCTTCCTCATTATATGCCGGAATGGCAACAAGAGTTCTTGGACAATAGGACACGCAAATCCATTCTCAAGGTTTTAATTTTACATGCTAATTTTAGTGTAAGAAATTAATATCGATATACATTCCGCGAATTTACATCTTGCATAAGGACTTCGTAAATCATTCAAACTGGAGTTTGTCTTCGGAACGGCAGCTTCGAGGTTACCTAACGAGAGCGCGCACCGCGCGGCCCAGCTGGCCGTTGCAGCCGGTGACGAGGGTGCGCTTAGGCGCCATCGGGACGACGTCCTTGAGGTACGAGTGGCTGAGGTCGGCCTCGGAGACGGTGGCCTCGTCGAGCGGAATCGGCCACTGGATGTTGAGCTCGGGGTCGGCGAGGTTCACGAAGGTGCAGGTCCTCTTCAGCTCGAGCGACCAGTGGGCGTCCACCAGGTAGGTGTAGGCGGTGCCGTCCTCGAGCGCCTGGAAGGAGTTGCCCACGCCGCGCGGGACGTAGATGGCCTTGCTCGGGTCCAGGGTGCAGGTGTAGACCTTGCCGTAGGTGGCGCTGCCCTCGCGCAGGTCCACCCAGGCGCCGAAGACGCTGCCGCGCGCCACGGAGATGAACTTGTCCCAGGGCTCGGCGTGGATGCCGCGGGTGACGCCGCGGCTGTCGTTGTAGGAGACGTTGTTCTGGACGACGCGGAGGTCGGGGATGCCCAGGGCGGTCATCTTGGCGCGCTGCCAGTTCTCCTTGAACCAGCCGCGCGAGTCGCCGTGGACGGCCAGGTCGACGACCATCAGGCCCTCGATGCCGGTCTCCGCCACGGAGAGGTCCTTCTCGAATGCGATGTCTGCCATGTGGGAAAAGCTCCTATCGAAGAGGTTGGATAACCGGGGGCGCCCGCGCGGGGACGCAGGATCATCCCCATGCCCTGCGGCCCCGCGCGGGCGCCCCGCGGTGCGCTTCGCCGGGGTGCGGCCTACTGGCCCTGTGCGCGGTAGCGGGCCTCGGTGGCCTCCTTGGCCGGGCGCCACCAGGACTCGTTGGCGACGTACCAGTCGATGGTGGCCTTGAGCCCCTCGGCGAAGTCGGTGTGGGCCGGCCTCCAGCCCAGCTCGCGCTGCAGCTTGGTGGAGTCGATGGCGTAGCGGCGGTCGTGGCCGGGGCGGTCGGCGACCCAGTCGAAGTCCTCGGGGTCGCGGCCCATGGCCTCCAGGATCATGCGCAGCACGGTGATGTTGTTCTTCTCGCCATTTGCGCCGATGAGGTAGGTCTCCCCCATGCGGCCCTTCGCGAGGATGTCCCAGACGGCCGAGCTGTGGTCCTCGGTGTGGATCCAGTCGCGGACGTTCTCGCCGCGTCCGTAGAGCTTCGGCTTGACCCCGTCGATGATGTTGGTGATCTGCCTGGGGATGAACTTCTCCACGTGCTGGTAGGGGCCGTAGTTGTTGGAGCAGTTGGAGATCGTGGTGCGAAGCCCGTAGGTGCGGGTCCAGGCGCGCACGAGCATGTCGGAGGACGCCTTGGTGCTCGAGTACGGCGAGGACGGGTGGTACGGCGTCTCCTCGGTGAACTTGGCGGGGTCGTCGAGCGCAAGGTCGCCGTAGACCTCGTCGGTGGAGACGTGGTGGTAGCGGACGCCGTGCTTGCGGACGGCCTCCAGCAGGCGGAAGGTGCCCTCGACGTTGGTGCGGAGGAACGGCTCGGGGTCGGCGATGGAGTTGTCGTTGTGGCTCTCGGCGGCGTAGTGGACGATCGCGTCGTGGCCGGGGACGATGCGGTCCAGCAGCCCGGCGTCGCAGATGTCGCCCACGACGAGCTCCACGCGGTCGGAGGGCAGCCCGGCGATGTTCTCGGGGTTGCCGGCGTAGGTCAGCTTGTCCAGGACGGTGACGTGGACGCCCGGGTGGTTCTTCACCACGTAGTGCACGAAGTTGCTTCCGATGAAGCCGCAGCCGCCCGTGACGATGATGTTCCTGGGCTCGAAGAGCTCTTCAGACATGTTTCTATCTCCCGTTGGATCGGATTAGTACTCGCGCGGGCTGTTGACGATTTCGCCGGCGGCGACCTTCTTCAGGTGCCGCCCGTAGACCGACTTGCCGTAGGCCTTCGCGGCCTCCTTGAGCCCCTCGGTCGTGATCCACCCGTTCTCCCAGGCGATCTCCTCGGGCACGGACACGGGCAGGTCCTGGGAGTGCTCCACGGCGCGGACGAACTCCGCGGCCTCGTGGAGGCTCTCCATGGTGCCGGTGTCCAGCCACGCGTAGCCGCGGCCCAAGGTCACGACGGACAGGGTCCCCTCCTCCAGGTACATCCGGTTGAGGTCGGTGATCTCAAGCTCGCCGCGTGCGGAGGGCCTCACCTCGTGGGCCTTGGCGGCGACATCGCCAGGGTAGAAGTACAGTCCGGTGACGGCGTAGGAGCTCTTGGGCTCGGCGGGCTTCTCCTCGATGGATACGGCCCTGCCCTGCGCATCGAACTCCACGACGCCGAAGCGCTCGGGGTCGTCCACGTGGTAGCCGAACACCGTGGCCCTACCGGACTCTGCGTTCTGCACGGCGCGCGTCAGGTGGCGCGACAGGCCGTTGCCGTAGAAGATGTTGTCGCCCAGCACCAGGGCGCACGGCTCGCCGGCGATAAAGTCCTCGCCGATCGTGAAGGCCTGCGCCAGGCCGTCGGGGCTCGGCTGCTCTGCATAGGAGAGGTTCACGCCGTAGCGCGAGCCGTCCCCGAGCAGGCGCTCGAAGTTGGGGAGGTCCGTCGGCGTCGAGATAATGAGGATGTCACGGATGCCCGCCAGCATGAGGGTGGACAGCGGGTAGTAGATCATGGGCTTGTCGTAGACCGGCAGCAGCTGCTTGGAGGTCACGAGTGTGAGCGGGTACAGGCGGGTGCCGGACCCGCCGGCGAGGATGATGCCTTTCATGAATTAGCCTCTTTTCGCATGTCGCTCGTCATTTTGATGGCGCTCAAGCTTTTCGATCGCCAACTGCTGGGTAAGCTCGCGAAGCTTCGTATCGAGCTGAGAAAGACGAACGCTCAACCTAAAGCAAACAATAAGCAAAATGAAGATGAAGAATAGAAACACGAAGTTCGAAGGCGACATGGTGCCAACGAGATTCGAAAGCCAGAAAAACACCTGAGGAAAAATACTGGCAAGCAGCAGCAGGGCCGAAAAGCAAAACCAGAACAGAGAATCCTCAAGACGCATCTTGGAATCACGAATCTTAACGGTCATATAACCAAACGTGAGCAAGGACGCCGCAAACAGCGTAATACGAAGCGGCAGCGTCATGCAGCATCGCCCTCCAAGCTTTTACGGAAGAACTGGATAAACAGAATAGATAAAGTCATGCGAAGCATATACTTGGCGGACGACTTCCAGTTAAAGTAGCTCTCCCCCGCCTCGCGCTCGGCCATCTGAACCGGCACCTCGACAACTTTGGCATGGGCGGCACGAATAAGGTATGAAACAGTATCGGGCTCGGGACCCATGTTGAGCCCAAGTGCGAGAAGCTTAATCATGCGCTTGTTAAAAGCACGCATACCCGACGTGGGGTCGTGAATAACCTGACCAGTCGTGAGCTTAATGGCACCCTGGATGATATTGCTACCAAACATGCGCAGCGAGCCGCCCTTAGACTGATCGACGAATCGCGAACCGATCGCGATATCACATGTCTGGAGCGCTTGCACAAGATCATGGATATACTGCGGCAAATGCTGGCCATCAGCATCAAACTGAATAGCGCAATCATAACCATGACGATAAGCGTATTTAATGCCCGCCTGAAATGCGCCGGCAAGTCCAAGGTTGCAGGGCAGATCCAAAAACGGATAACCATTTTCACGGCAAATTTGAACAGTTCCATCGCTGGAGCCATCATTAACGACCAAGTAATCAGCATCGGGAACAAAAGCGGTCAGTCTGCTGACCGTAGACCCAAGGGATTCCTCTTCGTTATATGCTGGAATAATAATCAGTGTCTTCAAAGCTCACTTCCGAAACAACGTGGACCTATCAAATATAATACCGAAGCACGGGGCTTTAGACCTTACTACTCGCCAATCCTGCCTAAAACAGCGCATCAATCGGTGTTTGGATAAAAATGTACTCGCAACTTCAGGGTTACGACCTCGGCAGTTTACCAAGATATATCCTTGCCGATCGCTTTCCTGAACAATCGATATGCGGATAGAGCGGGCTTAAAAAGTCCAAGTTTAACGAAAGTGGACGCAAGCGAAGCCTTTAAGAAGATTCCGCCATTCTTGCAGCCATAGCATATTGACAGATAGCGAGAAGTGCGCCAATAAGGAAATTCACGATCAGCCGCCGCAATTAAAGCGTCAATCTCATTGCCTACGTTCGATATACAAGATCCCAACAATCGAAAAGACATCGATACAACAATGTGTGCAAAAGCAACCGCATCAAATGCATCAAGCATCTCAATAGAACGGCAATCTTTGTAACAAGAGCGAATTTCAGCCATTGCCACAATTGCGTCTTTGAGTTGCCCCGGATTTATCGAATTAATGGTCGAGTCACCGTGAACTCTGTACTCGACCAAGGCCTCTGGAAGATAGGAAATTAGGCCATCACTCCGTAAGAGCGCGAGAAGCAGTAAAGACAAGTCGTCAAGCATCACCGGAGCAACAGAGAGTCTATGGCTATGCTTTAGAAGCGAAGCTTTATATATCTTATTCCATGGAGCGGGATTAATTTGAAGCAATCTACCCGGATCTTTGTTTAGCGAAAAAGATCCCAAAGGCTTGCAAAACTCAGCAGACATCAATTTACCGGTACCAACATCAATGCGATTAAATCCACATACCGCCAAATCACAATTAATGGAAGAGGCAAATTCATACATCTTGTCAATAAATCCTGGCACAGCAACGTCATCACTATCTAGAAACATAATGTAGTCGCCCTCGGCCTTTTGAATGCCAGACAAACGAGCCAGCCAGGCGCCGGAGTTTTTTTGATTGACAACAATAACTTCAGGATAGCGCAAGCGATACGAATCCAATATATCTGCCGTCTTATCTTTAGAGCCGTCATTCACGCAAATTATCTCCAGCCTCTGAAAACCCTGACTTAGAAGAGAGTCTAAGCAGGATTCAATTGTGAGCTCGGCGTTATAGCAAGGTACAACAATGCTGACAAGCGGATAATTAGTGTGACGAATCGACACGGTGCTCCTTAGTTAAGAGATTATTCAAGTAGATTAAGCTCTATAGTAGTTTTTACTATAGAGTTCTGATTCGAAATCAGACAAAAGAGGATTAAATGCAATTTACGCCAAAGCAGCTAACACAACTCAAGAACATCGAGCTCGAGATGCTCGATGAGCTTGTCCGCATTTGCGACGCAAACGGAATCAACTACTTTCTCTCGGGTGGAACTTGTTTGGGTGCCGCACGCCATAAAGGCTTTATTCCTTGGGATGACGACATAGATGTCGGCATGCTCAGAGAAGACTACGACCGTTTTGCAAAAGTATGCAAAACGGAGCTTCGCAATAGCTTTGTGTTCCAGGACATGGGCACTGAACCCAGCTGTGGCCTTGTTTTTGGCAAGATTCGCAAAAATGGAACGGTATACTCAGAGATTTACTCTTCGCATATCGCAATGTCGCAGGGCGTATGGATTGATATTTTCCCATATGACCGAGTTTCAAACGATCCGTCAGAACGCGTCAAGCAATATCGTAAGGTTTCGCTCCTTAAGAACCTTTATATCGTCAAGTGCGGATATAAGTTTCCACAAAATAAGAGCGAAATACAAAAAGCCGCCTATTATGTAGCAAAGGCAATGTGCCTTTTCATTCCCCGAAACTGGATAATCAGTAAAATTGACAAGGCAATGCGCACTTACAATCAAGATGAATCATGCCGTTATGCGATGCCTTTTGGCGGCGCTTACAGTATTGAGGTAGAAACCGAAGAACTTGCGAGGCTGCAAGCCCTTACACCTATTGAATTTGAGGGTAAGCAATACAAGACGTTTGCCGACTGGGATGGCTATTTAACAAAACATTACGGCGATTATATGCAGCTCCCGCCCAAAGAAAAGCGTCGAGCGGGAGTACACTACGTTAAAGAACTTAAATTGCCTCAGGATTAATATATGTTTAAAAGCATCTTGCCCTTAAACATGAGATTTTCAAGTGGAAATGGCTGTGAAAACGCAGGGTCAAACATCATACCCAAACGCCTTGCGAAACTACGTTGCCCACTAACAAAACGATGCACAAGCTCCCTGTCCTCATCGTTCATACTTTCGGCATAGCCATCGAGCAGCAGGGCTGCAGCATGAGTAAGGTCGTGTTTGGAAGGCTCCAACAATGAGCTAACAATGCGCTTAACGCGATGGACGCTTAAACTGTTTAATCCACGCTCGCCAACCTGATTTTGACCAGAAATGCGACGCTTAATATAGGCATGATTAAGATCGGGAACTTGAGCATTTAGCGATCGGGCGACCAAGTGAACCCATCCATCATGGATGCGAGGCCAATCTCGAGGTGCATATTGCTGAAGTACGGCCGCAAAAGACGAATTAAATACCATCGTGCAGCCAGAAGCCCAATTTACAGTCAACAGCAAGGCAAACGAATCGGCATAGGGACCAAAGGCTTCATACTCTCTTGATCCGCCATTAAGCTGTTCGTCGACATTGCATACGTCGCTGTAATAAAGATGCGGACCTTCACCAGCCGCCGCAACAGCCTCAATAGCCCTGTACAGCTTATTAGGCATCCAATAGTCGTCTTGGTCAGAAAATGCAAAGAAGTCATAGGCCATGGGATCACTGCCGTAAAGCATGTCCATAAAGTTTCTAGCAAGGCCCTTGTTCTTCTCATTAACAGCAAACAGAACATTTGGCATACGCTGAGCATAGCCAGAGCAAATCTGAGGAGTTGCGTCGCTCGAGCCGTCATCCGAGATAAGCAACGTAACGTTTACACCCTCCTGAGCAAGGATACTATCGATCTGTTCAGCAACATATTTCTCGCCGTTATATGTAGCCATCATCACAAGGACGGATGGTTTCTGCGCTATCACGTTAGTCATGAACGCTCCAGCAATCAATCATGGCACGGTACATATCAGAAAGCGAATCGTTGGGCTCCCAGCCCAACGCCTTGAGCTTAGATGAATCGAGCATGAGGTCAGAGGCCTTCCTGAACGTCGCCTCGCGCTCGGGGTCAAACTCTCTGCGGACCTGTGTACCCTCAGCGCCAAACTGGTCAAGAACCAACTGCGCCATTTCCCTAATGCTGCAATACGCATCCTCGTTAACTGCGTTATACGCTTCTCCCGATTGACCATTAACCAGTGCAATCAAAATAGCGCGCACAGAATCGTCGACTGAAAGGTAGCCGTTGCGCTTAAGGCCATCACTCAACAAGACGATGTCCTTGCCGTCAATGGCATGACGACCGAAATCGGCAAACACTCGCATGTCGTCGGGATGGACACCCTCGCCAAACGTCTGAGCCAAACGCATAACAACCGAAGGGACACCGTGCTCAGTGGCATACGAAGCACACAGGCACTCGACAAGACGTTTTGCCTCGGGATAGCTGTTACGAACGACCATGGGGTCCAGTTTACCAAGGTTATCCTCAGTAGCCACACCTTCGACCTCGCCGTAAACCTCCATAGTAGAGAGGAACAGAACCTTCTTCGCATCTACAGAGTAAGCGTACCTCAGTACAGCCTCCCCGCCATGAACAATCTGCATAATCGTCGTGGCGGGAGTCTCGAGGAAGCTCTTGCTTGATGTTCCGCAGGCAGCATGGACTACATAATCCACGCGCTCGGAACCCGCAAGCTCATCGCCAAGCGACCACTCCAGAACTGAAACGTCATTTCGGTCGCCAAACAGAGCCTGCGCTTTTTTAATATTTCGAACGGGCAGAACCACGCTGATGCCGGCATCAACGCAATCGTTTCTAGAGAGCAGAGTCCTCACGATCTGAGAGCCTATGAGACCCGTTGATCCTGTCACCAAAACGGTCTTACCGTCCAACTCGGCCCAGGGCAGATTGGCCTGAGTGGCAATCTGCGCAGCACGGTCAAACAAAAATATATCTACAGCGGCCATAGCTGCTCCATTTCCTTGTAATCAACAAACCCCTTAAAGGCAAAGAAATCGCGCTGCGTGGTCACCTTAATATTATCCGCAGGCCCCTCAACCGTATGGGCTTTGTGTCCATAGTGCGCCATAAGCGAGATTGAATCGATGAAATCATGTCTGCCCTCCTTGCGTGCGCGGAGGTGCTCGGCATAAATATCGTTAAACTTGAAGCCTTGGGGAGCACGCGCAAGCTTGCAACGGGAACGGTCGACGACACGTTCCACCACGCCATCCTCCTCCTCGATAATCGTTTCAGGAGAAGGAGCAACCGTTGCGGTGGGACCATACTGGCAAACAGAATCGACACACGCGGTGATAGTCTGCTCATCAATAAGCGGTCGAACGCCGTCATGAATCAAAACAATAGAGTCCTCATCCGTTACGCCAAGCCGATTAAGCTCAGAAAGACCATTAAAGATGGAATCCTGACCCGTCTCGCCACCTGGAACAATCGACAAGACCTTGGAGTAGTGAGCGGCCTCGACTATTTCACGCATATGGTCCATACCCGAGGCAACACACACGACAACGACGCCGGCAACCATGGGATGCTTTTCAAAATGGTCGATGGTATGGGCGATAATGGATTTGCCCCCCAATTCCAAAAACTGTTTAGGGACCTTCGCGCCTCGCATGCGCGATCCAACACCGCCGGCAAAAATAACAACAAAGACGCTATTATGAAATGAGCTAGTCATTACTTATGTAACCACCTAATAAAAGAACAAATAACTGTGTCAAACTACCGTAAATCCCAACATCTCTAAGCAGCGAATACCTCGATATCAACTTTATTTTATCTAAAATACGGCATGAGCCAAAACTAGAAAGCTGTCGTAGATCATCGAAATAGGAGCAACGGACAGGAAGCGTCGAATCAAGAAGCGCTTTAGCACGCAAGGCAAATAAACTCTCTTTGCTATATGCATTCCTAATGGAACCTGGAGTCAGAAAACGTTTTAAACCGTTGGCAAGCTTTTCGAAAAGATTTAATGTAGCATCTGCACCTACAACATTATTTTCATGTTGACGATAAAGCAGTGTCTTTCTTTTCAAAAATCCGATGTGCCCACAAGCCATAGTTGTAACCGCAAGCCAATGATCATGATAAGCAAAAGCATCTGGGATGGGAGAACTCAAAGCGTTTAGCACCGCACAGCGGTTGACCATCACAGTACAACCCTGAACAACATTAGAAACAAGAAGCTGAGGAAGAGAAACGGAACCGGGTTTGAAAGAAAGCCCCTGAACAAAAGAATGCTTGATTACAGATAGTGAAGAATCGACAACTATAGCATCTGTAAAAACCAAAAGAGGAACTGATTGTCCGAACAACGATTCAAGCTGATTCATTTTTTTTAATGTTAGTTCAACTTTATCGGGTAACCAGAAATCGTCTTGATCGCACAACATCACATAGGGAGAAGAGGAAGAGGCTAGAAGATACATAAAGTTCTTGGTAGCAGAATGAAACGGATTCAGTGCCGAAACGTTACAGATCCTTGAATCAAGACCACAATACTTGTTGATAAGCGCAATTGTGTCATCGGAAGACCCGTCATCAGAAACGAGCAGACGCCATTCATTAAAAGATTGAGAGCGAATAGAGTCGATTTGTTGAGCCAAATATTCGCCGCCATTATAAGTAGCCATGCAAATATCAATCAATGTAGCACCCATATAGTTCCTAGATGACGTTTAGACAATACTTCGAAGCAGATAATAAAAAGTGCAAAGTTTAATAAACCTATTCTCAAGTAAATAAAATGCGATTTTTTTGACGATGGGACATTTTTGACCTTTATAAATATCGAGCATTTCTTTAAAAAAGGTAGATTGACTGACTTCGAAAACAGCGTTTGCAGTCAATCCGAATTTTTTAGAAGAAGCAATAGAACGTAATATATGGTCAGTAGACATCAAAAAACACAATGCTTGTCCAAATCTATCGTCATTACAGAAACAATATTTAAGAGAAATTTGCTCCTCAATAAATACAATCTGTTTAAAATGATCAACCGATAACAAACGTTCAGTTGTTGAATTGCTATTAATTCTATAATAATAAATAGGTTTGTTATGCAAGTAAAAAGATTGTGCTTTGGAGATTATATTAGAAAATTCAAATCTATCCTCATTGATAACAAGATTTACTTCGTCAAAATCAGAAAAAAGAGGACGTCTAATAGCTTTGCTTGCAAGATTATTTAGTTTATAGGAATTAATAAAAGCAAATGTAATATCTTTTTTATCAATGAACCCATTGCCCTGTGAAAACACAGCCGAATAATTAATAAAATGGTCGAGAGAATTTAAATCTCTAGTCATATTAAACATAATAACGTCAGGCGAAGAGCATTCAACGATACGCCTTAAATCCAAAAGGGCATGATTGGAAATAAGAGTATCATCTGCATCAATGCAAATGACATACTCACCGCACGCTGCATTAATTGCACGCCTTCTAGATGAAAAAGGACCGAGTCTATGATCGTTTTTAAGATATAGAAGTTGGTCAGCCGGAATTAACGGTTGATTGCTTAGATAATCAACCAATCCATCGCTAGAGCAATCGTCAACGAGAATTAGTTCCCAAGAGTTATCGAGCTGCGACTTCAAGCTTAAGAATAAATCAGGTAAATATTTTTTACAGTTATAAATAGGCGTGCATATCGAGAACAGCGGAGACCGGTTCTCAGCAATAAGCTCCTGATTACCCATTAATGATACAACCCGTCTTAAAAATGTAATATCGTTCATATAATTGCCGACAACAAACTTCAACTTAGAAATTCACTATTGGCAAGAGAGGCTATCGACTAGACGCCAAGACAGAAACAATACGCTTTGAGGCAAAGCCATCTCCGAAAGGATTGCAAGCTTGACTCATCGATAAATAAGCCTTCCGGTCCGACAAAAGTCTCGAAAATTCGTTATAAATGACGTTTTCATTTGTTCCGACAAGTTTGAGAGTGCCAGCTTCGACGCCTTCAGGTCTCTCTGTAGTATCCCTCATAACGAGAACTGGTTTACCCAGACCAGGAGCCTCTTCTTGAATACCACCGGAATCCGTCAGTATCAAATAACTTGCTGACATAAAATTATGAAAATCAAGGACTTCAAGAGGGTCAATAATATGGAGGCGATCAAAACCATCGAGCTCCTCATGAGCGGCTTTTCGAACATGGGGGTTCATATGAATTGGATAAATCGCTTTTGTGTCTGGATGCTCCTCCATCACTCTACGAATTGCACGGAACATGTGATGCATAGGTGCACCTAAATTCTCACGACGATGAGCTGTAATAAGAATCAGACGACTATCTTTTGCCCAATCAAGCTCAGGATGTGAATAACCTGAGCGAACAGTTGTGCGAAGTGCATCGATACCGGTATTACCGGTAACCCAAATTTTAGAGCCAGGCTTTCCCTCGTTAATTAAATTATCTTTAGCGGTGGAAGTGGGAGCAAAATAATAATCCGTAATGATATCAACGGCTTGTCTATTAAATTCTTCAGGCCAGGGGCTGCTTATATTATAAGTACGAAGCCCCGCCTCAACATGACCAACCGGAATATGAAGATAGAAGCAAGCCAGAGCAGCAGCAAATGAAGTGCTGGTATCGCCGTGCACAAGAACAATATCCGGGTGCTCAGCTACCAGAACATCCTTAATCTTGAGAAGAACGTCGCAGGTAACGTCAAATAAAGATTGACCAGGTTTCATAATAGCTAAATCGTAATCAGGAACCACTTGAAATACTTTCAAAACCTGATCAAGCATTTCGCGATGTTGACCGGTCACCGTTACAACTGTGTCAAAGCGATCAGAATTGGATTTAAGCTCATTAACAAGAGGACACATTTTTATGGCTTCGGGACGCGTACCAAAAACTAACATCACTTTCATTTTTGCAATCCCCTTCTAGCTAAAGAAATTAATAGCTGCTTTAAAAAATCAAATGAATCGTCTTTGTGAAATACCAGGCAGAAATATAAATTAATGATCGCCAGAGAAAGAACCGTCTCAAACAAAAAGGACATAATTGAAATTGAAAAGTATGAAAACAGGCTGTTTAACAGAATGCAAGGAAATAAAGAAATTATAAACCAGAAGACATAGCATTTAAAATAGTCTGCCGGAGAAGTATGGAATAGGTATTTATATAGAATAACACCCTCTCTCCAAGCACTTGTAAGAAGTGTACTCACAAACGTTCCAATAAACACGCCGACAATTCCAAGATGAATAACTCCAACAATAGAAATAACAAGATTTAAAACAGCCTGAATTAATGGACGCAATTTGTCCTTCACAAATAGACCGGAAGCATTAACAAAACATACGTTAATGATTCGAGATGAGTTCCAGAAAAAATGGATAGATAGAACTATGGTCACGGATTGATCTAACAAATAGTCAGAACCCAGCCAAAGAGTAATGAAATTATTAATCAATAGATAAAAGCAGGCCGCACAAAGCGATGCTGCCCATATATTAATAAACCTCAACTTTTTATAGAGAGACAACTTCTCATCATCGACAGCATCAATCAAAGCATTGCCAATTGTTGGGACAAAACTACCAAATATTTTATTAAGGAATAAATCAAGGGCAGAGGATATCAGCTGATAATTCGAGTAAAGACCGACCGTAGTGACACCAATAAAGGTAGACAAAATAATGCTATCAGTGCTATTGAGAACAACACCACCGACTTTATGACACATCAATGCGCCTGTATCCTTTAGAATTCGAATACACTTTGATTTGGACAACTTAGCATTCGATTGAGAGACAATAGAAGGATATTGGCGAGAAGAGCATACGGACAAAAAGTAATTATAAAGTATGCCAATACAGATTCCCACAGTTAAAACTAAAGTATAGTTAGCAGAAATCAACAATATAGCTATTTTTATAAGATTTGACAGAATGTTATAGATACAGTTTGCAGAAGAAATTAAATAACCCTTCTGATCGGCATTAAGAAGAGATTGCCTATAAACGCAAAAATAACTTGAAGCACTCTGAATAACGAAAAGCCAATAGACAAGATTTAGATTAACATCTGAAGGAATATTTCCAGGATCAGCAATTACCGAGTCAATAAACGGGTAGAAAACTCCGCCTAAAACAAGAGTAAGAATTCCGATAATTGAATATACGGTTTTGTAAAAATTTAGTAGCTCCGCACAGGATTTATCATCACCATCTTTTATAGGTCCATACATATTAAAAGCGATTACGGAACCGATACCAAGTTCCGTAAGCGAAAAAACTTGCAATATATTTGTAAATAGCGAAGAAATACCAAGATAGCTCGCATTTAAGACATAGAGAAAAACAGTTCTAAAAATGAACGAACCTAAATAATTGGCAAGCTGCTCACCAACACCTGCAATAGATGCAAGAATTGCATTTTTAGCTCTAGAGTTACTATTTGCCATAAAATATTAGCCTATCAAATTAATTAAAAGGATGTCGAAAATGCGAATAAAGCTTCCTCAATTTCTCCTTTTGATGATATCTAGAAAGCTCATTTTTTTGCGAGTGAACTAAGTTCATATCCCTTTCATATAGAAACTGAAATCCCATTGCTGAGAATTCAGTAATAGCTTCTTGCATCTTAGTTAGATTTGAAAAATTCATAGAAAGGGCACCGTCAGCCTGGCCATAGCGCATCGCAAGCGCGGGATCAGAGCCCCAAACACGATGGTCGTTGAAGGGGTGAGGGGGAACATAAGTCATTATCCCGTGTTCAGCTGCTTTTAAAGATAGCGTCATATCCTCAGCAACAATTTTATAGTTCTGGAGTGCTTCTGTTCCCTCAAACATATAGTCGAGTGTAAACTTTGGCAAAAACCAGGAGTGGCCAACAAAATCGACTTGCATAGTCCTTTTATTAGGTTCTGCCCATCCAACCCGGTAGTACTTTGATTTATCGAGTGGGTAACCAGCAGGATCCTGAAGAACAACGCCAATCGCACCGTAAATTCCAACTTGATTCATCATGGCAAAATGGCAGCTTTCCAGCCAACAATCACCAGGAATGGTATCGTCATCAAATAGGCAAACATAGTCGTTTTTACAGGAGCGAGCATAATTGAAACGCTCCCACACACCCCTATTAGACTTCTCAATTCGCACATCATCAAAATAGCCAAGAACTGTTTTTTCAAAATTAATCGAATAATAACTGTCTATGCCATCCTGAAACAGAATAATTTCTGAAGGTTTTAATGTTTGTTTTTCTAGGGCAGCAAGCTGCTTCTCTAAAGCATCAGGTTTTTTATAAGAGGTAAGAACAACAGATACATTAAAACTAACCTTGTCTGGACGAAACATCCAACAGTTGCGCTTAGCATAAATAGTGTTGGGATTTGAATAAGGCCTCGTATCAGAACCATGGATATAGGCATCAATTGAGGAACCGAAATCGACATAACAATTATTTGGATTGTTTTTATACAATTCATAAATAATTGGTTCAGCCATAGGACCAGCGGAAACGACATACAGCAGATTCTCTCGATCACCAAAATCCCGAATAATTTGAGAGACCAGTTTGCCACATTCAGTTTCCCAGTAATTGATGCAATCATCGCCAACTGGATAGTACTTAAGAACATTCAAATTGCCAATTGTATTAAACTGGCCAGCTTGATTTGCAATTACAACGGCATCACGGGTCAGTCTTTTAAAATCTCTTTTAAAAGACTGATAATTAGAATTAACGAATAGGTTAGCAAATGTAATATTTTTACTTTTAATATGCGTTGAATACCAGTAGTAGGCGGGACGATCGCAGCAGGGGCAAGAGATGCCATAAAAAACATTATCGTTATCTAGAGTAAGCGTGTTCTTTAATGCGGTAGCCAAAGGCGAGTCGCCCTCTGACGACCATCCTTCTTGAGCTACAACCTTTTCACCGGTCATGATCGCTCTTTCACCATCACCATAGCGCAAAACCGTAATATTATCGCCATTGGCAATGCGAGAAAAAATACGCTCATACTCGTCTTTAAGAAAAATTTTCTCCACTGTATACCTTCTTAAACTATATCTATCAATTATCCGATAACTTCAAGTACGATTGAATTGATGCTCTCTCCATAACCAATACCAGGAACAGCCCATTTTCCATTCAAGTCAGTCGTTTTAGGCGCGCATCCCCGTTTGACATATCCGAAACGGGGATCAACGCAGGTTTTGTTTAGAGGTTCATCAGTAGCGTAAGCCTTAAGATGTTGAACCTGAGCGCGAAGACCGATTCGAACAGACTCAAAAGTGTATCCAGGCTTACCGGCTCCCGTAGCTCCCAAACCACCAAAATTGCACTGCTCAGGCTTAACAAGATTGCCGAACTTTAAATAACCTGTTTCTTTCATGACCTGGGCATAGAGCACTTCAGGAGAGATGCCTTCAGAAGTTGCCTCTTCATAAAGAATCTTGCAGAACTCTTTAACTGTGGCAGCCCCTTTGTTTTTATAAACAGATTTCGGATAGGCCTGCTCCCCAACAGTTCTTAGATAATGGGCCGCAGCATCTTCATATGAAGAAAAGGCGGGAGACATAATGTAGCCCTCGAAACTGGTCATGCTCGACCCATCGCGCCGCTCTTTTAATCCATATTTAAGGTAATGGGTATAGTAAGCCTTTAAATTTTTACCGAAAGCCTTGCGAAGATCTAAATAACGAGTTTTATAGCCATGCACGTCGAACGCCTCGGAGCCGCGGCGGCCCTCGGCCATTCCGTAGTTGATGAAGTGGCGCAGGACGGCAGAGTCGTCGAGCATCGTCACGCCGCCGTTGGTCGTCTTGGTGTATGCCTTCTCGACGTCGTCGTTGCGGGAGAGGTAGTACCCGGGGTCATAGACGGGAGCGTAGTCCACGCCGCCCGACGAGGTGCGAAGCCCCTTGATCTTGGAGCAGCCGGTAGCGTGGCGCCCCTCGGACTTCCCGTAACTCATATAGTGCTCGTAGTACCTTGCGAGGTCGGTGCCGTAGGCGGCGCGGAGGTCGGGGTACTCGTTGTAGTAGCTCTGCACGTCGAACGCCTCGGAGCCGCGGCGGCCCTCGGCCATGCCGTAGTTAATAAAATGTTGGAGGGCCTTGTCCTTATCGTTGTTGGACCATTTAGCGACATCAGGATTATTCTTTAGGTAATAGTCAGCATCAAATACAGCAGAGTAATCCATCCAACTAGAACGCGGGAATTGAGCAATAATCGCATCGGCGTCAGCTTCCCCCAGACGCTTGCAACCAGCATCGCTAAAGTATTTCCAAACGTCACCCGAATTAGAAATAAAGCCATGCTCGATCAAGATGCCAGGGATCCCCTGCTCGCGAGCACAGCGAATAACGGCAAATTCGTCACCAACCGTCATCTGAAACACGCCACGATAGGTCAAGCCAAGCGCAGACAAATTATTCATTACTTTTTGGGCAAGCTCGACAGAGGCTTTCGTATAGCTCGTGCCATTGGCCGTAGGCGCGTAAACCTCAGCACCATGCGCCGCAGAACTACCAGAGTTAATATGAAAACTCACAAAAGCTTGTGCACCCTGCTTTACGCATCGCTGAACGCGGTACAGAAAATCGTTGCTGCCATAAGATCCACTTTGTCCTCGAGACATCACGACCTTAAAACCATATCGCTCCAGCTTGGCCTTACAGGCAACAGCAATCTTCCAAGTAAGATCCGCCTCGCTCTTCCCATTACCTTGAGCGCCGGGATCAACGCCGCCATGGCCAGGATCAAGAGCAATAACATACGCACCGTTCACAGCAGTACCGGCAAGAGAGAGAGACTGCTCCCCATTTGAGGCGGTAAGTGCGTCGCCAATCGTGGCAGCCTGAATCGCATTGCCAGAATCATCTGAATAATAAACAGACGAATTAGCACTGCCTTCGGCGAGGCCGTCGTCCACAGCGGCATTCGCATCAATGTCGAACGCATATCCACATTGCATCAAATCGACACTGTGTTCCGTGGCATCGCCTTGCAGATGATAGGAGATCGAAATCAAATCATATCCGCACTCGGCATAATCCTTACCGAACTGAAATGCGGCAGCATTGCCGCTGACGGCCATCGCACTAACAGAAAGGGAGTTACCAGTTGTGGATTCCAATTCAAGAGTCGCATCTGTGAGTACATCAGAATCGTTAGGGGTAGCAAAAGCAATCACCTGGTCCACACCGACTGGAAGCTGCGGATAGGCGATATAGAGATACTGATACGAATCGGTTAAAACGTCGCCGTTCCCATCCGCCACAACGGAAGAGTCATTTTCTTCTGCGGCAAGATTGTCAGAGTCGACCTGATTCTTATTGGAGGGCGAGGAGGCGGGGTCGTTAGTCGAGTTTGAATTGCTCTCAGAATCCGCGACTTCAGCAGTTGAATCCTGCTGAACAGGTTCACCGTTGATTGCATAGGCAGTGGCGACAGGCCCGATCAGCGGATTAAGTCCAATAACTAACGCCGCAACGAAAGTCGCAAGAAGTAGCAGATGACGTTTCATACCAACCCCCATCAGATACAAGTACAGGTGATGCTCTCGAAATTATAAGGCAGGTGGAGCCCATGAGCAGCAAGCCAACCGCAAAAGCACTTCCCGGAAAACCAAAGCAAATATAGAGGGCTACAAGTTAGATCGATTTACATGTATATTAGCCCACGCAATCCATCAGGCCATAAATCAAAACAAAAAACAGCATTCGATGTTAGCCGCCTTTTTTGACCTGATTTACGCGAGGCTACGACGAAGAACAACGCAACGGTTTTAGTTGCCTTCACCCAAATGCAACTAAAACCGTTGCAAACGCAATTAGGTATAATTCTTCCAAATCGCCTAGAGAAAGTGTTTGAATGCTGACCGTAATCGTGCCTACTTACAATGCCGAGCCGTATCTTTCTCAGGCTATAGGCAGCCTATTAAACGAAAAGAATATCGAACTGGAAATCCTCGCCATCAACGACGGATCCACCGACAACTCACTCGCCATTATGGAAGATTTCGCCGCGCGCGACTCACGCGTTCGAGTGATCGATAAGGCAAACCAGGGTTACGGCGCAACCTGCAATCTGGGCATTCGCGAGGCAAAGGGCGACTGGATTGCCATCCTCGAGCCCGATGATTGGATCGAGCCCGGAATGTACTCCGACATGCTTGCCTTTGCCAAACGCGAATTTGGCGATCCGAACAAGCTCGATATTATTGAGACCCCGTATTGGATCATTCGCAACCCCGATACTCCCCAAGAGGTCAAACTACACTGCGCATATCGCGGTCGCATTAAACCGCCTCGGCAACCATTCACCATTCACGACGCTCCACACCTGCTGGCCCATCATCCGTCCATTTGGTCGGCAATCTATCGTCGCGACTTCCTGTTGCAAAACAATATCTGGTTTAAGGAAATCCCCGGTGCGGGCTGGGCCGATAATCCATTCCTTGTCGAAACGCTATGCCAGGCAAAGGCGATCGCTTACTGGCCCAAGCCGTATTACTGCTACCGCGAGGAAACACCCGAAAAGGCAGCCACTCTGGCCAAGCGCGACCCCTTGATGCCGTTTAATCGCTGGAACGACATGGTCGATATTCTTGAGCGGCTCAACGTCACCGACCCCGCCGTTTGGACACCGCAAATCACACGCGGCTTCACTTATATGGGCATCATGATCGAGCACACCGGAATTGAGGGGCACCCCGAAATCGAGCGGGCGATCCACAAGATGTTCGAACGCATGCCACAAGAGCTGGTATTTGCCAATCCTCGCGTTACGCCCGCGGCCAAAAAGCTCTATTCCGAGTATATGGGTATCGCCAACCCTAAAATCAGCTACTGCGCATACGCCAAGGACCTCGTGGGCGAGGGCTTGTATAACGTATGGAACAAGGGGCCCAAGCAAACTCTAAAAATGATCACATCGCACTTTAGCTCATACAACGCACGCGCTGGAAAATAATCTGATGGGCAGCAAAGCAAGCAGAAATACCTCCATCGAAGCGCTGCGCTTATTCGCGGTCGCCGGGATTGCGATATTCCACACGTTTCAGTGGACCTTCCAAGCCGTCTGCACCGGCCTACCGGAATATGCGCCGCTCGCCGTCTTCCCTTACTCCGGCGCACTCGGCTTTATCAACCTGCTGGGCTGCTGGGCCAACGAGGTCTTCTTTATGATCTCGGGATACTTCCTTATTCCCTCGGCGGTACGCGCCCTCCAAAACGGTTCATCCGCGCAGGGCCTCACGCTCAAATCGCTTGATCGCCTCAAAAAGATCGTCTTGCCCACGCTCTTTTATTGCGCCACCTGCCTGTTTGTTTCGATGTACGTCTATCCCCTACCATAAATCTCGCTGCATGAGATTGGCTGGCTTACGCTGGGCATCGAGTTTATCTGGGTCTACGCGGCATCAGTATTGCTCGTCCCAGTGATTGCGTTGATGCGGCAGTGAATCGGCAGCAAAAGAGCCCCGTTTGTCGTAGCACTTCTTGTGCTCGCAACATTTGGAATCAACTGCTGCATCGCGGCGACGGCAAACGAAGCGGCCGGTATCGTTTTGTGGCGCAAGCTCATG
>ENA-OQHI01000266-OQHI01000266.1-human-gut-metagenome-genome-assembly--contig:-NODE-266-length-38757-cov-7.577198_pt1 | contig 38757 bp, 32 predicted proteins | sample MGYA00242561_ERZ504713 | MGnify/ENA primary metagenome ERZ504713 (study PRJEB26092, sample SAMD00036217) | human gut metagenome | host: Homo sapiens | study: EMG produced TPA metagenomics assembly of... | reverse complement strand
TCTGGGTGTGGTTACAAGCTGACGGGCTATAAGCCATATGGCTGGATGAGTGAGGAACACTGGCTACAGGACATGATGCACTATACATCCGAGGAAAATGCAAAAGCCCTCTTGGAACAGCAAAATCGCCGTGATGATCTTGTGAGCCAGCGTGCATTGATCGAAGGTTTGGATGAATCTCTGTTTGAGAAACTAACTGTGGTTGAGGGCGACATATCCCCTATGTTCCAAGAGGATTCAAAAGCAATCGCTGTAGTAGTCCTTACAGATGATTATGGCAACGTAAGTAATCTTGATTTTTACCCGCCTGTAGGTTCTATTCAGACCATAACCTATATTGATGACGGGCATGATATTGACAGCCGTACCGGAAACCTTTGCGATGAAAACACGCCATCGAAATATATACAGTTTCAGATTTCAGAAAGCCATGATGTAGAATATACAGTATGTGCTTATGTCACAGTGCCACACTCTATGAGTTTCCGCTATTATACAACAGGCTACAGTTTTGTGCTTCCTATCGAAAAGCTAAATAATGACAGCCAGCATGAGAGTATCCCGATGTTTTATCTGTTCGATACTCCTGATGATAAGGCAGAAGCATCTGCGGAGAATTATCTTACTGATTTGACTGCGAATGACTTGTCCGAATTGATGTATGAAAGCAAAGCAACACTCCGAGCCGAATTTGAAGACTTTCAGAATATGTTTCTGCTGTTGGGCGGATTGCTCTGTGCCATCATTGGACTTGTGGGTGTTCTAAATTTCTCCAACGCCATGATGACCGGTATTCTTTCCCGCCGCCGTGAATTTGCTGTGCTTCAGGCTGTAGGAATGACGAACCGGCAGCTCAAAACCATGCTGATCTACGAGGGATTGTTTTACGCAATGTCCTCCGTATCGGCGGCCTTTATTCTGTCGCTGGCGGTGGGACCTCTTGCAGGAAAAATGCTGGGCAGTATGTTCTGGTTCTTTGAGTATCGGTTCACCGTTCTGCCTGTCCTGCTGACAATTCCGGTATTTCTTCTGCTTGGGTGGCTGATTCCCTGCATGATATATAATAACGCAGCGAAATGCAGCATTGTAGATCAGTTAAGGGATGCTCAATAATTGTTAAGCCAAAATTAGCCCTCTGTCAATGAAAAGGCTGAGGGCTGGAATTCAAATAATAATCAAAGTGACCATTACACTGGCCAGCGGCAAAAAACAGGTCATTTCCATTACTGTGCAGAAAACAACGGTAAGGACAACAAAGATCACCGGACTGAAATCAAGCGTGACCGTTGCAAGGAATAAAAAAACTTACGTCGAAACCGGTCATCAGCCCGATCACTTCCCAGGAGAAGGTTACCTACAGTTCTTCAAATAAGAAGATCGCAACGGTAAGTTCCAGTGGTGTGATCACTGGAAAGAAAAAGAGAACAGCCTATATCACAGTGAAATCTGGAAAGATCCGCAAAAAAGTAAAAGTAGTAGTTAAATAAAAATGATTTAAGCAGGAGCTGCCTTTCATGAATACACATGGAATGGCAGCTCCTTTTTTCATTTTTTGCATGTAGTTTTATTTGCAGAAGTAGATTACGATATTAATAGTTGACCAAGAGAGAAGAATGTTTAGATAATATGTTATAGTGATAATGGAAGCATGGTAACAAAAAAAATTATAAAAATAGAAAAAAAGTGCAACCAAACAGAAAAAAATACGTTCTATATAATAGAAAACATTAATATGGCACACTGCAAATAACCTATCTGCATAAAAACACTAATATACAGGGGAGAAATGTGATATGGAAGATATACATATTATAAATTTATTTTTAGAAAGATCAGAAGATGCAATTCGCCAGGTAGAAGTAAAGTACGAAAAATTTTGCTTTAAGATTGCATGGAATATTTTATATAACACAGAAGATTCAGAAGAATGCGTAAATGATACGTGGCTGATAACGTGGAATAAGATTCCGCCCAAAACGCCAACAAAATTATCTGCATTTCTTGGAAAAATAACCAGAAATTTGGCATTGGACAATTTCAGAAAGAAAAATGCTTCAAAAAGAGCAGATACACATATGATGGATATTTGTGGTGAAGTGGAAAAACTGGAAAATACAATAAAGGATTATGTGGAAGAGGATATAAAGAAAAAGGAAATTTTGAATATTTTAGAAAAATTTTTAAGTGATTTAAAAGCAGGAGACAGGGATATTTTTGTCAGGCGATATTGGTATATGGATAATATTAAAGACATTGCAAAAAGACATGGATGCTCTGAGACTAAAATTAAATCCAGTCTTTTTCGAAGCAGAAACAGATTATGGGAAGAGGTGAAAGAAATCATATGAAAAAAGAAAACAATTTTTTGGATCTGATGGGAGAAATAGATGAAAAATTTGTTTATGAAGCTTCCTTGCCATGGGAAAAGCGAAATGTTAATTTGAAATTAAAATTAGCAAAGATTGCAGCAGGAGTTGTAATAGCATTATTGATAGGAGGTTTGGGACATCCGCACGAGATAAATGCGGCCTGGGAACAGATTACTTCGTGGATTCAAACTGCATTGGGGATTAATGAAAATGTAGAATCATATATAGATAGTGTTGGAAAAACGATTACTAAAAATGGAATTTCTATTACATTAGATGAAATTGCTGCGGATAAGGAGAATTTATGGGTGGCAATATCTGATAATATAAATGCTTCAAAAGAAAAGGAGACTATTCTACTAACAGAAGTGGAGATAAATGGAAAAGCGGCACAGTTAGATGGAACATATGCTCTGGAGAAAAAGGAGAACGGAACAGATGGTCAGGTTTGTCATTATAGGGTGGAAGATACAACTATTAAAGATAATACAGCAGATATAAAAATGAAAGTATGGTTATTTGATCCAACAGAAATGGATACTGCAGATACAAAAGATACGGATGACTATATTTTTGAATTTTCATCAAATTGGGAAGAACTGGAGAAGAATACAATAAATGTAAATGTGAATAAAAAAATAAAGATATCTCCAAATCAAAATCTGACGATTTCAAAAATGAGCTTAAACGATTTGGCAAGTACAATTTATGGAAATTTGAATAATAAAGAATATGAAGATTATTATTTAATAGGAACCGACGATAAAGGAAATCAGGGGCTTTATAGAATGACAAATTATGGAGACACAGAGACTGTGTTTGAAGAAAGCAGAAATAATACAAAATATAAAGGAATTTCTCCAGATGCTAAAACGGTGACATTAGAATTATATGTAAATAAAGAAGAAAAAAACAGAACAACATATAAAAAATATGAAACAGGAACAGAAGATACTTACGGAGAAGGCGTAGGACGTGTTTATGAAAGTGATGAAGATCCTCTGGATTTATATAGCCTAGTGGAAGGAAAAATAGAAATTAAAATCAGATGACAAAAGAATAATTTAATCGAAGAGAGGAACAGCCAATATCATCTGCCTTCAGATATTGGCTGTAATATATATGATACATAAAAAATACAAGCAGCAGATAACGATAAGATTCTTATATCAGTCAAGGAAGCCTGTGAACGCACAGGTCTTTCAGAGAAAACCATGAGAATTCTTATGAAGAATAATACCTTCATGGTACGAATTGGGCGAAGAACCCTGATTGATAAGAAAAAATTTCAGAAATGGATAGATCGGCAGTCTTGAAAGGTTTTTGGGGTTGTGTTAAAATTAAGTCCAGTGCCATGCATGATCATCTATTGTTATTAGAAAAAGGATGGTAATGTTATGGAAAAAATCTAAGAGGAAAAGAAATAGGTAAGGGAATCCGACAAAGAAAAGATGGGCGGTAAGAAGCCAGAATCACAATTAAGGGATCTGGCAACCGCCTTTTTCTATCTATGGAACAAATCTTCAGCAGGTGAAAAAGCAAAGAAACATGTATTTGGCGGAAGTTCTCCCAGGTATTCCAGGCTTTGATTCGAGTATGTCCGTTTCAAAATGGTATGAGAAATGGATGGAACTTTATAAGGTTCGGAATCTTAAAGCAACCACGATAAGAAATTATGAAGAAAAGTATGGAAAAGAAAGCTAATTTTACTGATAAAATGACAATTTAGGAAGAGGTTTAAATATTTGGAAAAAGCAAGAAACACTGAAGAAGAGAAAAAAATGGGTCAAAAGTGGGTCAAAAAAAAATATAAGGCATCTGAAACCCGCATAAACACTGGGTTTCCGGCTGATACCAGTACATTATCACCGATGATGAAAGAATACGTAAAGACCAAAGAAGAGTACAGCGACTGTATCCTTTTTTACCGTCTGGGCGATTTTTATGAAATGTTCTTTGATGATGCGCTGACTGCATCCAAGGAACTGGAGATCACACTTACAGGAAAAGACTGCGGATTGGAAGAGAGAGCGCCCATGTGTGGCGTTCCTTTTCATGCTGCGGAAACTTATATCAACCGGCTGATCGAAAAGGGCTATAAGGTTGCCATCTGCGAACAGGTAGAAGATCCGAAAAAAGCCAAGGGTCTTGTTAAACGAGAGGTTGTCCGCATTGTCACGCCGGGAACTACTCTGGATACCATGTCACTGGACGAGTCCAAAAACAATTATCTGATGTCCATCGTCTCCATTGGAGAGCATTTTGGCTGTGCAATTGCAGATATCACAACCGGTGACTGTTTTCTCACAGAACTGGATAAACCTCAGAAGCTTCTGGATGAGATCAATAAATTTACACCTGCAGAGATCATCTGCAATGACGCCTTTCTTTTAAGCGGTGTGGATGTAGCGGATCTGAAGGGGCGTCTTGGAATCTGTGTATTTGCTCTGGATCCCTGGTACTTTGACGACCAGCTGTGCCAGAAAACCCTGAAAGAGCATTTTCACGTCGGAAATCTGGAAGGTCTCGGGATCGGAGATTATGACAGCGGGATCATTGCTTCCGGTGCACTGTTCCTGTATCTGAAGGAAACACAGAAAACAGCACTTTCCCATATGGCAAGCATCCGCCCTTACTCTGCTGAAAAATATATGCTCATCGACAGCTCCAGCCGTCGTAACCTGGAGCTTGTGGAAACCATGCGCGAAAAGCAGAAAAGAGGTTCTCTTCTCTGGGTTCTGGATAAAACCAAAACTGCCATGGGTGCAAGAACCCTTCGTTCTTATGTGGAGCAGCCTCTGATCGATGCAGAGGAAATCGAAAAGAGACTTGGTGCCCTGGAAGAACTGAACGCAAAACCTATGGATCGTGATGAGATCCGGGAATACTTAAATCCGATCTACGATCTGGAACGTCTGATAAGCCGTATCAGCTATAAATCTGCCAACCCAAGAGATCTGGTTTCCTTTGCCTCTTCCCTGGAAATGCTGCCTTATATAAAGCAGATCCTTGCAGAATTTAAATCTCCGCTGCTTATGCAGATCAACGAAGACATGGATCCATTGTCAGACATTACCGATCTGATCCGTAATTCCATTGCTGATGATCCGCCCCTTGCCCAAAAGGACGGCGGTATCATTCGGGAAGGTTATAACGAAGATGTGGATAAATTCCGCCGCTCCCGGACAGATGGAAAGAAGTGGTTATCTGAATTGGAAGCAAGAGAGCGGGAACGTACCGGTATTAAGAGCCTGAAGATCAAATATAACCGTGTATTCGGCTATTCCCTGGAAGTTACCAACACCTTCAAGGATCTCGTGCCGGAGGACTATATCCGCAAACAGACCCTTACCAACGCAGAGCGTTACATCACCCAGGAGCTGAAGGATCTGGAGGATCTGATCCTTGGAGCAGAAGATAAGCTTTATGCATTAGAATTTGAACTGTTTTCAGATATCCGTGATCAGGTTGGAGCTGAGGTTGTCCGTATCCAGCGTACTGCAAAGGCAGTAGCTGCTCTGGATGTTTTTGCTTCCCTTGCACTGGTTGCACAGAGGAATAACTTTGTCCGGCCCAAGATCAATGAGACCGGCCTCATTGATATCCGAAATGGCCGCCACCCGGTTGTGGAACAGATGATTGAAAACGATATGTTCATTCCAAATGATACGTATCTTGACAACCACAAAAAACGTATCTCCATTATCACAGGACCGAACATGGCCGGAAAATCCACATACATGCGCCAGACAGCATTGATCGTACTGATGGCACAGATCGGAAGCTTTGTTCCTGCGGACAGTGCGAATATCGGTGTGGTTGACCGGATCTTCACCCGTGTGGGAGCATCCGATGACCTTGCAAGCGGACAGAGTACCTTTATGGTGGAGATGACAGAGGTTGCCAACATTCTTCGTAATGCCACTTCCCGAAGTCTTCTGATCCTGGATGAGATCGGACGTGGAACTAGTACCTTTGACGGCCTTTCCATTGCCTGGGCAGTGATCGAACACATCAGCAACACCAAACTCTGCGGCGCCAAGACCTTATTTGCGACCCATTATCACGAGCTTACCGAACTGGAAGGCAAGCTTTCCGGTGTCAACAACTACTGTATCGCTGTCAAGGAAAAAGGCGACGATATCGTATTCCTGCGTAAGATCGTAAAAGGCGGAGCAGATAAAAGCTATGGTATCCAGGTAGCCAAGCTTGCCGGTGTTCCGGATTCCGTGATCCAGCGTGCCAAGGAACTGGTAGAGGAGCTCAGTGATGCAGATATCACTGCAGCTGTAAAAGATCTAACTGCTCCAAAGAAAAAGCAGAAGATCACCTATGATCAGTTAGATATGGCACAGATGTCACTGTTTGACACGGTACAGGACAATGATATCATTGAAGAGATCAAAAACCTGGAGATCGGGAATCTGACACCAATGGAAGCTTTGAACATTCTCTATAACCTGCAGAACAAAATTAAGAACCGGTGGTGAGACCCTTGAAAAAAATTGCAGTTTTAGACCAGAATACCATTGATAAGATCGCAGCAGGAGAGGTCGTAGAGCGCCCCTCCTCTGTTGTAAAAGAGCTTGTGGAAAATGCCATTGACGCAGGTGCTACCGCTATTACTGTAGAGATCACAGACGGCGGAAAAAAGCTGATCCGTATCACGGACAATGGCTCCGGAATGGATGCAGAGCAGGTTCCGCTTGCTTTTCTCCGCCATGCCACAAGTAAAATTGAAAAAGTAGAAGACCTGACCCACATTGCCTCTCTTGGCTTCCGTGGTGAAGCACTTTCCAGTATTGCCGCCGTCTCCCAGGTGGAGCTGATCACAAAGACTCCTTCCGGGATCAGTGGTACCCGTTATGTGATCGAAGGCGGAAAAGAACAGTCTCTGGAGGAAATGGGGGCACCGGAGGGAACAACATTTCTGATCCGAAACCTCTTTTACAATACACCTGCAAGGAGCAAATTCCTGAAATCCGATATGACAGAAGCCGGTTACATCAATACTCTGATGGAGCAGTTGGCGCTTTCCCATCCGGAAATCTCCTTTAAATATATCCAGAACCGTCAGGTGAAGCTTTCCAGTTCCGGAAACTACAGCGTAAAAGATGTGATCTACAGTGTCTACGGCCGGGAGATCGCCAAGGCGCTTCTGGATGTTTCCTACGAAAATGATTTCATGAAGATCGAGGGCTTTGTGGGGAAACCGGAGATTTCCAGAGGAAACCGTACTTTTGAGAATTATTATATCAATGGCCGATATGTAAAAAACAAGATCATTACCAAGGCCATTGAGGACGGATATAAAGGACTTGTCATGCAGCATAAATTTCCGTTTGTCTCACTTCGGATCGAAATGGACGGCAATGACCTGGATGTTAATGTGCATCCCGCAAAGAGAGAAGTGCGTTTTGCCAGAGAAACCGAAGTTTATACGGCCATTTATGAAACTGTCCGCAAGGTATTGACCCACAGAGAACTGATCCCACAGGTATCTGTTGGAAAAGACGAACCGACATCCCGCACAGAACAGATAAAGCCAGGAAATATTCCGGAGCCTTTTGAAGTAAAACGGCGGCAGGAGATGTACGGTCACCCAAATCGGACGGCAAATATAGCTTCCCATGCTGCACCGACAGCTTCTGAAGTACGTAGTACAGCGCCGGTTCCATCGATACCTTATAATAAGCCAACAAATGGTACCGCCTCCTATGGTTCAGCTGAAACAACTCACAATTCTTCAGCTTCTTCTGCAGATAAATACAAACGTGTGGATTCTCTGCGGGAAAATCCCGTATATGAATCGCAGCCTTTCACAAAAGAAGAAGAGGAAATGTTTTCCGGAACATTAAAAGACGGAAGAAATGAAAATGAATCGGCACCTCCTGAGGTAGACAACGAGCCGATCAAATCGCAGGAACAGGAACCGCCAAAACAGCTGGAACTGTTCGAAGAACGGCTTCTTGCTCCTGAATCCAGAAGCCGCCACAGACTGATCGGACAGCTGTTTGATACCTACTGGCTGGTACAGTTTGAGGATAATTTTTATATCATTGACCAGCATGCTGCCCATGAAAAAGTATATTATGAGCGATTCGTAAAGCAGTTTCAGTCCCAGAACATCCAGTCCCAGTATGTAAGTCCCCCACTGATCGTTTCACTCAGCCTTGAGGAGGAGAATCTGCTGAAGGCAAACAAAAAGTATTTCCGGGATTTCGGCTTTGAGATCGAACCCTTTGGCGGAAGGGAGTACAGTATCAGTGCGGTTCCCTCCAGCCTTCTGGGAATGACAGAAGAAGAGCTGTTTCTGGAAATGCTGGACCATCTCACTGCAGACGGCTCCAAAGATGCATTTGAACTGTTTACCGCAAGGCTTGCAACTATGGCCTGCAAAGCTGCTGTAAAAGGCAATCATTCCATGTCACCCCAGGAAGCCGACAAGCTGATCGATGAACTTCTGACACTGGAAAATCCTTATAACTGTCCTCATGGAAGGCCAACCATCATTGCCATGAGTAAGACAGAGATTGAAAAAAAATTTAAACGTATCGTGTAAGATACCTATCATAAACGGAGAAAATCTATGAAAAAACCTCTTATCGTCCTTACCGGACCTACTGCCGTGGGAAAAACAAAACTTTCCATTGCCCTTGCAAAAGCAGTAAACGGAGAGATCATCTCCGCAGATTCCATGCAGGTTTACCGCCATATGGATATTGGTTCCGCCAAGATCACACCGGAAGAAATGGATGGCGTCCCTCATCATCTGGTGGATGTGTTGGAGCCCACAGAAGATTTTAATATTGTCCTTTTCCAGCAGATGGCAAAAGAAGCCATGGAAAAAATTTATGATAAAGGCCGGATCCCGATCCTGGTAGGCGGCACGGGATTTTATATTCAGGCCGTAACCAGAGATATTGATTTTACCAGTTCCAACCAGGATGACCATTACCGCAGGGAGCTGGAAGAGCTGGCAGAACAAAAAGGCCCTTCATTTCTTCATGATATGCTTGCACAGGTTGATCCCAAGTCAGCCCAGGACATCCATGAGAACAATGTCAAGCGAGTGATACGCGCCCTGGAATTTTATAAACAGAACGGTACCAGGATCTCCGAACATAATGAAGAGCAGAAAGAACATACCAGCCCCTATGCCCTGGCATACTTTGTCCTGAACGCACCCCGTCCCCTTCTCTACGAACGCATAGACACAAGAGTGGATGAGATGTTGAAAAACGGGCTTGTAGAAGAAGTAAAAAAGCTCCGGGAAATGGGCTGCCACAGAGGAATGGTTTCGATGCAGGGACTGGGCTATAAAGAAATCCTGGACTGGATGGACGGAGAATACCCTTACGAGGAAGCCGTTCGCATCCTGAAACGTGACACCAGACATTTCGCCAAACGCCAGCTTACCTGGTTCCGAAGAGAAGGCGAGGTAACCTGGGTAGATAAAGATAACTTTGATTACGATGACAGCCGGATCCTTTCCTACATGCTTTCTGTATGCAGAGAAAAAGGGATCCTGCCTGCCAAATAAAATAAAAAAGGAAAAATGATCATGAAAGAATTATATGCACAGCTTGGAATCTCTTCCGCAGTTTACGATTTCGGTAAAACTGTAGAAGATTCCCTGAAAGAACGTTTTGAAAAATTTGATAAAACTGCAGAGTATAACCAGATGAAGGTTATCCATGCCATGCAGAAAAACCGTGTCAGTGAGGCATGTTTCGGAGCTTCCTCCGGTTATGGCTACAACGACCTTGGCCGCGAAACTCTGGAGCAGGTTTATGCCGATACCTTCCACACAGAAGCCTGCCTGGTACGCCCGCAGATCACCTGTGGAACTCATGCACTTGCCATTGCTCTCTTCGGAAACCTGCGCCCCGGTGACGAGCTTCTTTCCCCTGTAGGAAAGCCTTACGATACCCTGGAAGAAGTGATCGGTATCCGCCCGTCCAATGGTTCCCTTGCGGAATATGGCGTAAAATATCGTCAGGTGGATCTTCTCGAGGATGGTACCTTTGATTATGAAAACATCAGAAAAGCAGTCAATGAAAAAACAAAGCTGGTAACCATCCAGCGTTCCAAAGGCTATCAGACCCGTCCTTCTTTCTCCGTAAAACAGATCGGTGAGCTGATCTCTTTTGTAAAAAAGATCAAGCCGGATGTGATCTGCATGGTAGATAACTGCTACGGAGAATTCGTAGATACCATCGAGCCCAGTGATGTAGGTGCAGATATCATGGTCGGCTCCCTGATCAAAAATCCAGGTGGCGGCCTTGCTCCTATCGGTGGTTATATCGCAGGAAGAAAAGACTGTGTGGAAAATGCCTCCTACCGTATGACCTGCCCGGGACTGGGTATGGAAGTCGGTGCAACTCTTGGTGTAAACCGTTCTCTGTATCAGGGATTTTTCCTTGCACCGATGATCACCAAAGGAGCTTTAAAGGGCGCTGTTTTTGCAGCGAACATTTACGAAAAGCTTGGTTTCCCGGTAGTTCCCAACAGCACAGAGCCACGTCAGGATATCATCCAGGCGGTCACTCTCGGAACACCGGAAGGTCTTGTAGCATTCTGCCAGGGTATCCAGGCTGCTGCACCGGTAGACAGCTTTGTAACACCAGAGCCGTGGGATATGCCGGGATATGACAGCCAGGTGATCATGGCAGCAGGTGCTTTCATCCAGGGTTCTTCCATCGAGCTTTCTGCCGATGGTCCTATGAAACCGCCTTATGCAGTTTATTTCCAGGGTGGTCTCACCTGGGAGCATGCAAAGCTGGGAATCCTGAAATCTCTTCAGTATATGGTTGATAAGGAACTTGTGAGCTTATGAAAAAATCCGAAGGACCGGACTTAAAAAAACAGATCTTTGTCATAGGAGCCGGTGCTTCCGGTCTTATGGCAGCTATTCAGGCTGCTGTATACGGAGCTGCAGTTACGGTTCTGGAACAAAATGACCGTCCCGGCAGAAAAATCTGTGCTACGGGAAACGGCCGTTGTAATATGACGAACCTAAATCAGGATGAAAACGCTTACCGGGGATCTCATCCTGAATTTGCCAAAGATGCCCTGGCACAGTTTCCTGTGGAAAAAACTCTGAAATTCTTTCAGGAACTGGGAATCTGTATCACAGACCGCAGCGGATGGATCTATCCCCGAAGCAACCAGGCACAGAGTGTGGTAGATGTTCTTGTCATGAAGGCACGCAGCCTGAAGGTAAAGCTGAAAACCAATCAGACCGTTACCGGCGTGTCTTTTGCAGACGGACAGTGGAAGATCCATACGGACGGATGGACCTACAGTGGTGATGCCGTGATCCTTGCAAATGGTTCCCGTGCGTCTTCCGTTGCAGGTTCCTGCGAAAGCGGATATGAAATTGCAAAAAGTCTCGGACATCATCTGATCGAACCCCTTCCAGCTTTGACAGCTCTGAAATGTAAGGGAAATTCTTTTTCCGGCTGGAGTGGTGTACGGACAGAAGGGAAGATAACACTTTATATAGACGGCACACCGACAGTCTCCCAGCAGGGAGAACTGCAGCTTACCGATTACGGTGTATCCGGGATCCCGGTATTTCAGATTTCCCGCTACGCCATCCGAGCGGTTCACGAAAACAAAAACGCAGAGCTTTCCATAAATTTTTTTCCGGAACTGAACCAGAAAGAACTGGAAGAATACCTGGAACAGAGAAAAACAGCCTGCCCTTATAAAACAGAAAAAGAACTTCTCATCGGACTTTTTCCGGAAAAACTGATCCGTGTCTTATGTGCACAGAAGAATCTGATCCATGGGATCAATGATTTTCGCCTTCCGGTAAAAGACAGCCTTTCTTTTGAACAGGCACAGGTTTGTTCCGGCGGCGTGGATACTTCTGAAGTTCAAAGTAAAACCATGGAATCCAGACTTCATAAAGGCCTTTATTTTGCCGGAGAACTCCTTGATATTGACGGCACCTGCGGTGGATACAACCTGCAGTGGGCATGGTCAAGTGGAGCTACCGCCGGTATCTGGGCAGCAAAGGAGGAATAACAATGATCCGGATCACACAGTTGAAGCTTCCCATCACTCATACAGAAGAGCAGCTTCACCGAAAAATAGCAAAAATGCTTCGTCTTGGAAATCAGCCGTTCACCTATGAGATCCGAAAACAATCTCTGGATGCCCGGCACAAAGAGGACAAAAAATTTGTCTACACTGTAGATATTAAACTGGATAACGAATCCCGTGTTCTCAAAAAGGTTCACGATAAAAATATTATGTTAACCTCTGAGAAAAAATATCATTTCTCCTCATCTGGCTCTGAAGCTCTGTCCCATCGTCCTATAGTGATCGGAAGCGGACCTGCAGGATTATTCTGTGCCTGGTACCTGGCCAAAGCCGGGTACTGTCCACTGGTACTGGAACGGGGAGAAGAAGCAGACAAACGCCAGAAAACCGTGGAAAATTTCTGGAAAAACGGCATCTTGGATCCGGATTCCAATGTACAGTTCGGAGAGGGCGGTGCAGGGACTTTTTCCGATGGAAAGCTGAATACTCTGGTAAAAGATACTTTTGGAAGAGGAAGGGAAGTTCTTTCCCGATTTGTGGAGGCAGGAGCTCCCTCTGAGATCCTTTACCAGCAAAAGCCTCATCTTGGCACAGATCAGCTTGTAGGTATCGTTCAGTTTATGCGTCATCAGATTGAAGAAATGGGCGGGGAATTCCGTTTTCGTTCCACAGTAACTGATCTGATGATCCGTGACCGGAAGCTTACTGCAGTCATTGTCAATGCAAAAGAGGAAATACCGGCAGAAATCTGCATTCTTGCTCCCGGCCACAGCGCCAGAGATACGTTTGCCATGCTGGAAAAACACAATATTAACATGGAGCCGAAATCTTTTGCAGTGGGGGTACGTGTGGAACATCCGCAGACCATGATCAACCAGGATCTTTACGGGGAACCGGAAAACGACCGTCTGGGTGCATCCAGCTACAAGGTTACCCATACACTGGAAAACGGACGTGGCGTTTATTCTTTCTGTATGTGTCCCGGCGGATATGTTGTAAATGCATCTTCTGAAGAAGGTATGCTTGCAGTGAATGGTATGAGCTATCAGGCACGTGACAGCCATAATGCCAACAGTGCTATCATCGTTACGGTAAACCCTTCTGATTTTCCTGAAGAGGGAGTTCTCGGCGGAATCGCTCTGCAGCGAAAACTGGAGCGCGCTGCCTGGGAAGCCGGAAAAGGAAAAATTCCGGTACAGCTTTTCAAAGATTACTGTACCCATCAGAAAAGTACCAGGCTTGGAGATGTGATCCCCTGTATCAAAGGAGCTTATACACTTACCGATGTCCGCAGTATTTTCCCAAAAGAGATCGGCGATTCCATTGAAGCAGGAATCCATGCTTTTGGAAAAAAGCTTTCCGGTTTTGACCGACCGGATGCATTGCTGGAAGGAGTAGAAAGCCGTACCTCTTCTCCTGTACGGATCGTTCGGGAACCGAAAAAGCTCACTTCCAATATAGAAGGAATCTACCCCTGCGGAGAGGGCGCCGGTTACGCCGGAGGCATTACATCCGCAGCGATGGACGGGATCAAGGTGGCAGAAGCAGTCGCTTCTGTTTATGCCCTGCCTGTAAACAAAATGTGAAAAAAGTGGAAATTTCCGGGATAGAGTGTACATCCCTGCTTTTTTATGCTAAAATAACTTCTGCAATTTTGCATCCCCTTCTTCGAGAGCGAAAAGGGAAATCATATGAAAGATACTATAATGGAAATGCCAGATTATCAGCGTCCGTATGAAAAATGTCTGCGGGAAGGAGAACAGTCCTTAAGCGATCGAGAGCTTCTTGCCGTGATCCTGCGCTGTGGCGTACAGGGATCCAGTTCCCTGACTCTGGCAGATAAAATCCTGAATTTATCGAAACAGACCGGATACAGTGGCCTGCTTGGACTGTTTCATATTTCCATGCAAGAACTGATGAAGATCCATGGGATCGGTAAGGTAAAAGCCATACAGCTGAAATGTATCGGGGAACTTTCCAAGCGTATGGCAACCGCAGCTGCAAAACCGGAATTATCTTTTCACCATCCGGTAACCATTGCGAAATATTATATGGAGCGGCTCCGGCATGAAGAGCAGGAATTGCTTTACTGCATGATGCTGGACGGACATAACCATTTGTCGGGGGAACAGCTTTTAAGCCGCGGTACAGTCAATGCCACACTGATCACACCAAGAGAAGTCTTTGTAGAAGCTGTAAAGTATCGGGCGGTGAACCTGATCCTGGTCCACAATCATCCAGGAGGCGATCCCTCCCCCAGCCAGGCTGATCTGGATGTTACGGAACGGATCTATCATTGTGGTGAACTCCTCGGCATCCATCTTCTGGATCATATCATCATCGGTGATCACAGGTATGTCAGTTTCCGCGAAAAAGGGATTTTTGATGAATATACTTAAGTGAAGGGACAGATTTATGCTTTTTAGAAATAATTACGGAGTAGACCTTGGAAGCAGCTCTGTAAAAGTCTATTCATTTTTCAGAAACAAAAGTTACATAGAAAAGAACATGGTAGCCTACAGAGGACGCCGGATCCTTGCCATAGGGAACGAAGCTTATGAAATGTTTGAAAAATCACCTGCAGATATTTCCGTAAATTCTCCTATGGCTTTCGGTATGCTGGCAAATCTGGAATTGCAAGAGATCGTCCTTTACAGCATGATAAAAAAAATCGATCATACATCCGGTCTCGGAGCAGACATGTATTTCTCCGTACCACTTGATATGACTGCTATCGAAAAGAGGGCATACTATCATCTGGTCAATGGTCACTGGCTGCGGAAAAACCGTGTTTTTATGGTGGAGTCCCCTATTGCAGATGCCATTGCCATGGGAATCGACCCTGAAAAGAATCAGGGCAGCATGATCGTAAACATCGGTGCACAGAGTACAGAGTTTTCCATCATAACCGACGGCAAGATCATCATCAGCCGTAAGATCCCCATCGGAGGCAGACAGATGAACGAATCTATCTGCAGCGAAATCCGAAAACATTATAATCTTCAGATTGGAACACGAACTGCAAAACGTCTGAAAGTAGTTATGGGAAGACTGAATGATCAGAAAAAAGAAGCCCGAAAAGTAGTCGGGATCGACAGTATTTCCGGACTTCCACGAGAAGAAGTTATTTCTGCCTACGTTGTCAATGAAGGGATCGCCAACTGTGTGAACCAGATCGCAGCAGAAATGAAATCTTTTCTGGAACGTACCCCGCCACAGATCGCTTATCATATCGCAAAAGAGGGCATTTATCTGACCGGCGGCAGCACACGGCTTCCTTATATAGATAACTATCTGGCTAGCTATACCGGATTTGCCTTTAATCTTTCTGATCTGTATGAAACTTCTGCAGCATACGGCCTGGAAAAGATCATCCGCGACAGAAACCTGCGCAAATGGGCCCAGCCGGTAAAGCAGAAAAAACTGTAAAGGGGCATATATAATGAAAAACATCCGAAAAAAAGTGCGTTTTCATTTTAATTTAAAAAGTAAACATCTTCTGGTAATCATGACATTTTTCTGTGGAAGCTGCATCGTAGCTACAGCAGCCTCCGGAACCTCTTCCGCACCACTTCAGGAAGCAGCCGGTTTTCTTATCGTTCCCTTTGAAAAGGGGATCGCCGGTGTCAGCGATATATTTGGAAATGTAAAAAACAATCTTCGTGATAAACAGGACGTGCTTCAGGAAAACGAAGAGCTGAAAAGTCAGATCAACAGTCTTACGGAACAGAATAACATCCTGATCCAGGACCAGACAGAGCTCACACGCCTGAAGGAACTTTACGATCTTGATCAGGAATATACCGACTATCCCAAGGTTGCCGCAAGGATAATCTCCAAAGATCCCGGAAACTGGTATGATACCTTTATGATCAACAAAGGCAGTAATAACGGGATCCGGGTTGATAACAACGTGATCGCCGGAAAGGGTCTTGTGGGTATCGTTACAGAAGTGGGACCTTCCTGGGCTACTGTCCGTTCCATCATCGATGACAGCAGCAATGTCAGTGCCATGGCAGTCAGTACTTCCGACAACTGCGTTGTCACTGGAGATCTGAAACTGATCGATGAAGGCAAATTAAGCTTTGAGCAGCTTTACGATCAGGATAACAAGGTAACAGTCGGAGAACGTATTGTCACCTCGAACATCAGTGAAAAATATGTGGAAGGACTGTTTATTGGTTATGTCAGTGAGATCCAGCAGGATCCCAATAACCTGACAAAAACAGGTACGATCGTTACACCGGTTGATTTCGGTCATCTGAAAGATGTATTTGTGATCACCACCAATAAACAGGACGCGATAGACAAATCGGAGGATGCGTCCAATGAAAAATAGGATTATATTATTTATCACTATCATTGTCTGTTTTCTCCTTCAGTGCACAGTAATGGACCGTATTTCCATTGGATCCATCACTCCAAATCTGCTTTTGATCCTGTGTGTATCCATGGGACTTATGCGTGGAAGAAAAGTCGGTCTGTGGACTGGATTTTTTTCCGGGCTTTTTGTCGATCTCTTTTATGGATCATTGTTTGGATTTTATGCACTGATCTATATGTATATAGGTTTTATCAGCGGCTATGCATTCCGCAGTTTTTATGATGATGATCTGAAAGTTCCGCTTTTTCTTGTAGCAGGAACAGATCTTCTTTATAATCTGGCTGTGTATGGCCTCCAGTTTCTGCTCAGAGGCCGTCTTGGATTCTGGACCTACATATACAGGATCATTATCCCCGAGATTGTATATACGGTTTTTCTCACCATCATCGTATACCGGGTATTTTACTGGATCAACTACCACTTAATGGATACTGTAAGGAAAGAAAGTGAGTCTATTTGGGAATTAAAATAAAAAAAATCATCAAAAAAATCCGTCTGAAACGTACTACAGTTCTTGTGATCGTATTTATTTTTCTGTCATCTGTCCTGGTCCGGCAGCTTTTCAGTCTGCAGATCATACAAGGAGAGGATTACATCAGTAAATTTCAGACACGTACCACCAAAACACGCGTGATCAAAAGCACCCGTGGTAATATTTATGACCGTAACGGCACAGTTGTCGCCTCCAATGTACTTGCATATTCTGTCACATTCGAAGATAGCGGTACATACAACAGCACCAGAGAAAAGAATCTGACTCTGAACGGTATCGCCTACCAGGTATTACAGATCCTTTCCAAAAACGGGGACAGCTTATCTGATAATTTTCATATTACCGTCAATGATCATGGCGACTATGCTTTTGATGTAGATGAAGGATTTACTCTTAACCGTTTCCGTGCGGATATTTACGGAGAAGCACAGATTGATGATCTCAGTGATGAGCAAAAAAACGCAACCGCAGCCCAGATCATGGATCATCTTACCGGAAGCAGCGGATTTTCTATCGTTCTTTACGGAAAAGATGCCTACACCCCGGAAGAACTTGCCGCACATTCTCTTCCGGAAGAACTTACTAAACAGGAAATCCTCGAAATTGCGATCATGCGCTATCAGCTGAACACCAACAGTTTCAAGAAATATATGCCGGTGACCATTGCAACAAATGTCAGTGAAAAATCTGTAGCAGCCATAAAAGAAAATCAGGCCGCTCTCCAGGGTATTGACATTGTAGAAGATTCCACCAGAAAATATGTGGACGATGAGAGTATGGCGCCGATCCTCGGTTACACAGGCCAGGCCTCTTCTGAGGAATTGGAAACCCTTCGTAAGGATAATCCTGATTATTCCAATGATGCGGTTGTTGGAAAAGCCGGAATCGAACAGTATATGGAGCTTGAACTTCAGGGAAAAGACGGAGAAGAAACGGTCACAGTTGATAATCTTGGTAAAGTCCTTGACATTGACAATTCTAAAACTGTTGATCCTGTGGCCGGAAACGATGTTTATCTGACCATTGATTCCGACTGGCAGAAGAGTATTTACCAGATCCTGGAACAGCGTGTTGCTGGTATTGTCCTCTCTAAACTGACACCGAATAAAAGCTTTGATTATGAAGCAGAGAAAGATGCAAGTAAGATCACCATCCCAATCTATGATGTATACAATGCACTGATCGCAAACAGTGTGATCGATATCAATAAATTCAGTGATGCAGATGCTTCCGATACAGAAAAAAATTTATACGTCAAATTTCAGCAAAAACAGCAACAGGTTTTTGATACAATAAGTAACAGGCTGACAGGCGACAATCCTCCAGCATATAAGGATGAAGATACGCAGATGCAGGAATATCTTACCTATATCTGTGATGATCTTCTTACCAATACCTTGAAGGTACTGAAAAGTGATTCCATTGATACCGCGGATGAAACATACAAAGCCTGGAAAAATGACCAGAATATCAGTCTGAAGGATTATCTGAACTACGCTGCCAGTCAGAACTGGATCGATATTTCCCAGATCTCAACCTCCGGAGAATATCTGGATTCTGAAGAGATCTATCAGGCTCTTACCGTCTATATCATTGATTACCTGAAAACAGATACAGGCTTTTCAAAGCTTCTGTATAAATATATGCTTCAGGAAGACACCATCAGTGGAGAAGATCTGTGTCTTGTTCTCTATGAACAGGGCGTTCTTTCCAAAGAAGACGAGCTGTATCAGACAATGGCCTCCGGTGGTCTTGATGCCTACACCTTCATGTATCGCAAGATCGCAAATCTTGAGATCACACCGGCCCAGCTTGCGTTGGCTCCGTGCTCTGCATCTGCGGTGATCACAGATACTACAACCGGAAATGTTCTCGCATGTGTTTCCTATCCGGGATATGATAATAATCGTCTGACCAACAATATGGATACTGATTATTATGCAAAGCTTTCCACAGATCTTTCCAGCCCGTTCTTCAACAAGGCAACACAGCAGAAGACGGCTCCAGGATCTACCTTAAAGATCTTATCTACTGTTGCCGGCATGTCCGAGGGTGTAATAGATGATGGCACATATATTGAATGTACAGGAAGCTTTGACCTTGTAACACCTCCGATCAACTGCTGGAATAAACAGGGCCACGGTTCTCTTGATATCCGTGAGGCCATTGAGCAGTCCTGTAACGTATTTTTCACTACGATCGGTTTCGAACTTGGTAAAGATTCCGAAGGTAATTTTTCTGAAGCCAGAAGTCTTGGAATGCTTCAGAAATATGCTTCCCTCATGGGATTGGATCAGAAAACCGGCATTGAAATTTCCGAGGCTTCTCCGCAGGTTTCTGACAAAAACGCGGTTCCTTCCTATATTGGACAGGGTACCAATACGTTTACGACCAGCCAGCTTGCACGCTATGCGTCAACGATCGCCACTTCCGGTACGATCTACAAGCTTTCCCTTCTGGACCGTGTGACGGATTCCAAAGGAAAACTTATAAAGGAATATCCTTCCAAAACAGCTGGACAGTTGGATCTTTCCAGCAATATCTGGGATGCCATCCATGACGGTATGTATCGTGTAGTGCAGACTCATGATCAGTTTAACAGACTTGGAGTTGAAGTAGCAGGAAAAACCGGTACTGCCGAGATTGACTATTATCATCCGAACAATGCACTTTTTATCGGATATGCGCCTGTTTCTGATCCCAAGTACGCAATATCTGTACGAATCGCAAACGGATATGCATCCGGTAATGCCTGCCTTGCAGCTAATGATATCTTTAAATACATTTTCGGACTTGCAGATGAAAGCACCATTCTCACTGGCTATGCAGCAAGCGATACCAGTAATGTATCGAATGACTAAACAAACTTTATGAGGATACCAGAAGTGTGGAACATTTTATAGGAGGAATCAAAAAACATGAGTGAAGTCATTGTCATTACATCTGGAAAAGGCGGTGTTGGAAAAACCACCACCGTGGCAAATATCGGGACCGGACTGGCTGCCATGGGAAAAAAGGTTGCAGTTGTAGATACCGATATCGGACTCCGAAATCTGGATGTTGTCATGGGACTGGAGAACCGTATTGTTTATAATCTGGTTGATGTGATCAATGGGAGCTGCCGCCTGAAACAGGCACTGATCCGGGATCGTCGGCATTCAGAACTGTATCTTCTTCCGTCTGCCCAGACCAAGGACAAAACTGCCGTATCTCCGGAACAGATGATCAAGCTTACCGATGATCTCCGGGAAGAATTCGATTATGTCCTTCTGGATTGTCCGGCAGGAATTGAACAGGGATTCAAAAATGCAGTAGCCGGAGCGGACCGTGCACTGGTCGTGACCACACCGGAAGTTTCCGCGATCCGGGATGCAGACCGTATCATCGGGTTGCTGGAGTCCGGAGGGCTCCGTGATATCCGCCTGATCATCAACCGGCTTCGACCGGAAATGATCGCCAGAGGTGATATGATGTCCGTAGAAGATGTGTTGGAAATCCTGGCTGTAGATCTGATCGGTGCGATCCTGGATGATGAACAGATCGTGATCTCCACAAATCAGGGAGAACCTTTATCCGGAAAAAATTCCCAGGCAGAAGAAGAGTATCGCAATATCTGCCGGAGGCTTATGGGCGAAGAGGTCCCTTATGTTACTGTGCGTCGAAAAAATGGTGTATTCCACCGTCTTGGCAGCATTTTTCGAAAATAACAGACGCTTTGCTGTCTGACATTTTTCATCACGGGAGGAATGATTATGGGATTTTTCTCCGGGAAAAACCACTCTGCAGGCTATGCACGCGACAGGATGAAGCTTCTTCTTGTATCGGAACGCATAGACTGTTCTCCACAGATGATGAAGCTTTTACGGAACGATCTGATACATGCCGTAAAAAAATACGTTGTAATTGATGAACCAGGGGTGACCATACAGATCACACAGGAACCACCTGTTCTGCATGCAGTCATACCCGTACTTAAGAAAAGAGATGCATAATTTATGATTAAACAGTATAAGCTGCGGTTTTACAATTTTCGACTGGTGATCTTTCTCCTGGCGATCAGCTTTATTGGAATTCAGCTTGTAGGAACAGCTGCCGACTACCTTCGCACACGTCAGCTTCTGGGTGTGATCATCGGTGTGGTCTTTATGCTGATCCTTTCACTGATGGATTATTCCTGGCTGCTGAATTTTCAATGGATCATGTATGGATTTAATATCGTTATGCTTCTGGCTGTCCGGTTCTTCGGATCCAGCGCCAATGGTGCTGCCAGATGGGTGGATTTAGGTTTTATCCGTTTCCAGCCTACCGAGCTTTCAAAGATCATCATTATCCTGTTTTTTGCCAAATTTTTTATGGATCATGAGGAAGATCTGAATACCTTAAAGACTCTGATACAATCAGCTGTCCTTCTGGTCATCCCACTGATGCTGATCTATGTACAGCCGGATATGAAAAACACCATCACCGTAACAGTCCTGTTCTGTATTCTGATCTACATCGCAGGACTTAGTTATAAGATCATCGGAGGTGTAGCCTTGATCGCGATTCCTCTGGCCATCATCTTTCTGTCCATTATCGTGCAGCCGGATCAGAAACTGATACAGGATTACCAGAGAAACCGTATCATGTCATTCCTGTATCCAGAGAACGAAGAATACGCAGATGATATTGAACAGCAGAACAACTCAAAAACAGCCATCGCCTCCGGAGAGCTTGTGGGACGTGCTTTCAGTAATGACACCAGTGTTACATCCGTAAATGATGGAAACTTTGTTTCTGAGAATCAGACCGACTTTATTTTTGCGGTGGCTGGAGAGCAGTACGGATTTATCGGCTGTACTCTGATCGTACTGCTGCTGTTTCTGATCACCTTTGAATGTATCCGTATGAGCCTGCGGGCCAAGGATCTTGCCGGTAAGATCATATGCTGCGGTGTTGGAAGCATCGTTTCCATACAGAGCTTCATCAACATCTGTGTTGCTACCGGCCTTGCACCAAACACAGGTACTCCGCTTCCTTTTGTAAGCTATGGTCTTACTTCTCTGATCAGTCTGTTTATGGGTATGGGACTTGTTCTCAATGTAGGACTGCAGAGCAGTGCATATAATAAAGAATTACAGAAAAAAGGTCAGAAATCAGATACCTACTTTCGGAAAGAGGAATACTTATGACACGTAAAGAACCTGTAAAAAATCATGTACGTTCTGGCAATCCTTCCAGAGGTCAGGCTTCCCGGGCTGCACATACAGCTTCCAAGGGGACAAAAAGAACTTCCACGCCGTCTGACGGAACTGTTTCTGCCAGACGTAAAGCTCAAAATACCCGGATGAAACGGATGCGTCGCAAAAGGATTCGCAACACCATTTTTCTCCTTCTTCTGCTGATCGTACTATGCACAGCTGGCGGTTTTGGTGTTTACATGCTGAAGGGCGGAGATTTTTCCACTCCTGCAAATTCTTTCAATACATTCTCCGAGTTTGATAATACTCTGACTTCCAAAGAAGAGCAGCGCGCGGCAGGTTTCGCCCATGATCTCTGTGTTGTTACAAAAGATGTTGCTCTGGATTCTGTCAGTCTGGATGACAGCCAGTCCGGTGTGCTTCTGAATCTCAGTGATAAAAAGGTACTCTATGCAAAAGGTGCCTACAACAAGGTTTATCCTGCCAGCATCACAAAGATCATGACAGCTATGCTTGCACTGAAATATGGAAACATGGACGATACAGTAACGATCTCACAGGAGAATGTTACCCTGGAATCCGGTTCTCAGGTAGCTGGTTTCCAGGCGGGAGATCAGGTTACCATGGATCAGCTTCTTCATTGTCTTCTTGTTTATTCTGCCAATGATGCAGCATCTGCCATTGCGGAACATATAGGTGGATCAACAGATAAATTTGTAGAGATGATGAACAGCTTTGCTGCAGAACTTGGCTGTACAGGAACTCACTTTACCAATCCCCATGGTCTTCAGGACGAAAATCATTATACAACGCCTTATGACATTTATCTGATGCTGAAAGAAGCCTTGAATTATCCGGAGTTTACAGACATCACACAAATGGCATCTTATACAGTTAGCTATAAGCATTCCGATGGTTCCGATGCAAGTGCTACCTTACCCGCTACAGATCATTATCTTACCGGAGAGGCAGCAACTCCTAAGGATGTCACTATCCTTGGAGGAAAAACAGGAACAACCGATAAAGCCGGTAACTGTCTGGCACTTTTAAGCCAGAATGCTTATGGGAAGCCATTTATTTCCATCGTCATGGGTGCGTCCTCAAAGGATGTTCTTTATCAGGAAATGACATCCTTGCTCCAGAACATCAACTGACAGGATTCCATACAAAAAACAAAAAAGCAGATCTGTTTGAAATTTTATTTCGCAGATCTGCTTTTTTATTCATTCAGTTAATTTCTACTGTATCATTGGTGCCATCACTGCCGGTATCTTCGGTCTCACTGCTATCAAGATCCGTATCCGAAGTACCACTGTAATCATTGTCATCGACCACTTCACCGGAGCCACTGTCCGGATCTTCATAATTGCCTGCGTCTTCACCGGTTCCATCTGAAGATGTATCTGAAGTATCCGAGGTATCTGCTCCATTGGCTTCACTATCCGTATTGCCGTCGTAAGAATTATCACCTGGATCATAAGTCGGCTCTTCCGTATAGGAATCTCCGTCCCCAGTATCGTCAGAACTCTCGGGCTCACTGCTGTAGCTGTCCTCTGTATAGATTGGAAAATCCGCATCAGCGGTTCCCTCTGATGTAGAATCTGTAACAGGCTCCGCCGCATTATTATCCGGAATAGCAGTAAGATGAGAAACCGTTCCATCCTTTGGGACGACGATATAGATTCCCAGCATCACGATACATAATGCCATGGCTAATCCGGCAATCTTCATTTCTTCCATATGTTTCATCGCTGATGATCTCCCTGTCGTTTTTTTGTATTATAGCACAGAATCACTCATATTTGTAAAACAGCCATGTATTTCTTTTGTTTTTCTGTAACAGTTCCCGAAATTTATTTCGCGATCATATAGACACACTTTCTCTGGGTGTTTATAATAAATAATCATATTTATTCATAAGCTTAAAGAAAGGCGTAACATTTTATGGGCGACTGCATTACCACATACACTGGAAAACATTTTGATCCGACACATCCGGACGAAGAGCTGATCTGCATTGAGGACATTGCACACGCACTTTCTCTTCTATGCCGCGGAAATGGTCATGTAAGGACTTTTTTCTCTGTAGGGCAGCACTGCATCCTCTGTGCCAAAGAAGCCGAAGCACGTGGCTATTCCGGCCGTCTTATACTGGCGTCCCTTCTTCACGATGCCAGCGAATGTTATATGTCCGATGTTCCAAGACCATTTAAGAAAAGTCTTCCTGCGTATCGGAAACAGGAGGAAGCTCTTTTAAATATTATCTATCAGAAATATCTGGGATCCGGACTTTCTGCCATAGAAGAGCAGAAGCTGAAGGAGATCGACAATGACCTGCTCTGGTATGACCTGAAATATCTTCTGAATGAAACACCGGACACTCCAAAACCGGTTGTCCATGTTCCGATCCAATACCGGCAATACCCTTTTTCACAGGTAGAAGAGGAATATCGGAACCTTTTTGATCAGCTGTCTGCAAAAATCTGTAAATAGATATAACAGACACACTTTATACAATTGAAAGAAGAACCCTATATGGAACGATTGATTTTTCATGTTGATGTAAACAGTGCTTTTCTTTCCTGGGAAGCAGCAAAAAGAGTAAAGATGGGACTTCCGGATCTGAGAGACATCCCTTCCTGTATTGGCGGAGACCCCAGTAAACGTACCGGCATCGTTGTCGCCAAGTCCATTCCTGCAAAAAAATACGGAATCCAGACAGGAGAGCCTATGGCTATGGCTTTTCGCAAATGTCCGAATCTTGTGGCCGTTCCATCTGACTTTGAATTATACGATAAATGTTCCAGAGCCTTCAAAAAAATCTGTGGATCCTATGCACCGGTAATGGAATCCTTTTCCATTGATGAGGTTTTTCTGGATATGACCGGAACCTCCTATATTTACCCGGATCCGGTGGCAACTGCCCATGAGCTGAAGGATAAGATCCGTGCAGAACTCGGATTTACCGTAAATATCGGCATCTCCACCAATAAACTTCTTGCAAAAATGGCCTCTGATTTCGAAAAGCCAGATAAGGTGCATACTTTATTTCCGGAAGAAATCCCTGTAAAAATGTGGCCTCTTCCAGTGAGAGAGCTTCTTTTTCTTGGCAGATCCTCTGAAAAAAAACTGCAGGACGCAGGGATCAGAACCATCGGAGATCTGGCTCATGAAAAAAAAGCAAAGATACAGGCACTTCTCGGCGAAAAAGCAGGACAGCAGTTATATCAATATGCCTGTGGATTGGATGACTCCCCTGTGAAAGCAAAACCTGATGAAGCAAAAGGATTCAGTCTGGAAACTACATTTAACGATGATCTGGTCTCACTGGAGCAGGCACTTCCGATCCTGCTGGAACAATGCGATATTCTGGCCGCCCGCATGCGCCGCAAAAAGAAAAAATGCACCTGCATTTCTGTAACCTTCCGTACCCTGGATTTTCGAAACAAATCTCATCAGACTAAACTGCCAAATGCCACCGATATCACAGAAGAGATTTACAGAAATGCCCAAAACCTCTTTCAGGAGTCCTGGATGAGACAGCCACTCCGGCTCTTGGGAGTATCATTGACCGGTCTTACGGATGATTCCTTTGAACAACTGTCCTTTTTTGAGGATACTCACAAGAAGGAACGCCAGCAGAAACTGGATGCAGCACTGGATTCCATCCGTCTGAAGTACGGAAACGACAAGGTTACCCGGGCCAGTATCATGAACAGCACTGCCCGGATCGGAAGGAAAGCAAAAGCACAAATGGAAAATGAAAGAGAGCAGTAAAGCTTGATTAAAATTACCAGTTTTTTTCAAAAAGCCCTTGCAATTTTATTCACAATGCACTATAATTTGAAACATATCAATAGCAATTTTATTCAAAATTATTATATGTGTCTAAGGAGGAAAACAGGATGGTTGAACTGATCGTAGGAAAGAAAGGCAAAGGAAAAACAAAAGTACTATTAGACAAAGTAAACGGAGCTGTTAAGGACGCCAACGGCAGTATTGTTTACTTAGACAAGAGCACCAAGCACATGTATGAGCTGAACAACAAGGTCCGCCTTATCGATGTTTCCGGATTTCCGGTTAAAAATGCGGACGAGTTTGTAGGATTTATCTGTGGTATCCTCTCTCAGGATCATGATCTGGAGCAGGTATATCTGGACAGCTTCCTTACAACAGCCAAGCTTGAAGGAAAGGATGCAACCGAAACACTGGATCAGTTAAGTGCCATCGGTGAGACCTTCAAAGTTTCCTTTATTATCAGTATGTCTCTGGATAAAGAAGAAGTTCCGGAAGCATATCAGGATAAAATTATCTGCGCATTATAATAAAATTGAATATGAACGTCCTATTTTGTACATAAAGCATAAAAGAACGTAAATTTTTAAAGGGATCTGTCCTCAGGACGGATCCCTTTTTAACTGTAGGAAACTTTGTTTATTCTTCATTTCTGTGGTATACTGAAGAGCAGAATAAACACACAGGAGCGTTTCATATGAATCATTTACTGGAAAAAATCAAACAAAAAAATGCATCCGCATTCACCCACAGCGGGAAATTTCACGCAGACGATGTTTTTTCTGCCGCTCTGCTTTTATATCTGAATCCCGAGATCACCATCACACGTGGAAACCAGGTTCCTGAAAACTATGAAGGTCTTGTTTTTGATATTGGCAGAGGACAGTATGATCATCATCAGAAAGACAGCCGTATCCGCGATAATGGCGTCCCATATGCGGCCTTCGGCCTTCTCTGGGAAAAGCTTGGACCGGAAATCCTAGGTGAGGAGCTGGCACTAAAATTCGATGAATCCTTTGTCCAGCCTCTGGATATCAATGATAATACCGGTGAAAAAAATGAACTTGCCACACTGATCGGCAATTTTAATCCGGGATGGGATTCCAAAAGCAGTAATGACGAAGCCTTTTTCCAGGCAGTCAGTGTGGCAGGCATGATCCTGGAAAATAAATTCGAGCGTTACCTTGGAAATGAACGTGCAGACAGACGGGTGGAAGAAGTTCTTACAGAACATGCTGCTTCCCTCGCTTCGGGCGATACCCCGGCAGAAAATACCAATATCCTTATACTTCCGGAATTTATTCCCTGCCAAAAACGCCTTTCGGAAACCAACATTGCTTTTGTGATCTTTCCGTCCAACCGGGGCGGTTACTGTATCCAGCCACAGAAAAAAGAATATTCCATGAATTACAAATGCAGTTTTCCTTCTTCCTGGCTTGGCCTGGAAGGCGAAGAGTTATCTTTGGTAACCGGTCTTAAAAGTGCAGCCTTTTGTCATAAAGGAGGATTTCTCATGACCTGCGGAACCCTTGAGGATTCTGTTCTTGCCTGCAGGAGCAGTCTTGCCGCCTTCCATGAAGAAGCTGTGATCGTAAGCCTTGGCGGAAATAAAGAAACAGACATGCTGCTTCAAAAGCTTCCGGATCTTTCTTCTGCCAGGATCGTACATCTGCCGGTTCCCCAATTACCGGAGCTGACTCTGAACGGAATCTACGGAGAACTCTCCATGGAAAAGACAGAATGGAAAAGCTTTATAAAAGACAGGATTAAAGAAATCCTCCGCTACAAACCGGAAGCAGTTTTTGCAGATAATGCCATGTTTTCCCTGTATCCCATCGTTCATGCTCTGCGAAAAAAACATATTCCCGTTCTTACAGCAGTAGAAAAAGACGGACAGAAGCTTCTGGTACGGATCCCATCCGGTTCTTAAAGATCTTAAACATGTAATTAATTGTATTTACAGATATATTCACATTGCGTATTTATACAGAAAGAAGGCATGTTTATGCGAGAAGAAAAATTTAAAATGGAAAGACAGGGGCTGATACAGGTGGGAGATAAAGTAAAGATCTCCGAATTTCTCTCTGCCACAAACTACAGCTATATCATTGAGCCTGCAGTAGCCATGTCTGGCTGCTACAGAAACGCAGACCGCATCAGATCCAAAGAGGGGATCATCAAAAGCATTGAGCATACGCCACGCGGCTTTATAGTTACTGCAGAATTTGACGAATAAACATATGTCCATCAGGTAAGATCCGGCAATTAGCAATATGCCGGATTTTTCGCTGAAAAACTGGCTGATTTATTCTGGATTATATTATAGGAATCTGGTATTATAGAGAAGATATTTGTGTAATTTCTCTAATTATCAGGAAATTGCAAATTTTTAGAACAGAGGTGTAATATTATGAGCTGGTACAACGAAGCAATCTTCTACCATATTTATCCACTTGGACTTACAGGCGCTCCAAAAGAAAATGATTACGGAACTCCTGTACATCGACTGAACACACTGCTGCCGTGGATTGACCACATCAAAGAGATCGGATGTACTGCCTTATATATAGGGCCGCTTTTTGAAAGTGTCGGACATGGCTATGAGACAACCGATTACAAAAAACTGGATTCCCGTCTTGGAACTAATAAAGATCTCACCAATTTTGTAAAAGCCTGCCATGAAAAAGGCATCCGCGTGATCTTTGATGGTGTATTTAACCATACAGGCCGTGATTTCTTCGCTTTTAAGGATATCCAGAAAAACCGTGAGCATTCCCCTTACGTTAACTGGTACTGCAATGTAAATTTCGGCGGAAATACCGAATATAATGACGGTTTTTCCTATGAAAACTGGGGTGGATACAATCTTCTTGTAAAGCTGAACCAGCGCAATCCGGAAGTACAGAACTATATCTGTGATGTGATCCGTTTCTGGGTTTCCGAATTTGATATTGATGGAATCCGCCTGGATGCCGCTGATGTTCTGGATTTTGATTTCATGCGTATTCTACGTCATACCGCAGATGAGGTTAAGAAAGACTTCTGGCTTATGGGAGAGGTCATTCACGGAGATTACAGCCGCTGGGTAAACGGACAGACTCTTCACAGTGTAACCAACTATGCCCTTCACAAGGCACTTTACAGCGGACATAATGACCACAACTATTTTGAAATTGCTCATACAGTAAAATATCTTCAGAATATGGGAGATCTGGACCTCTACAATTTCGTGGACAACCATGACGTAGAGCGAATTCATACCAAATTGCAGAACAAAGCACATTTTGCTCCTGTACATGTACTTCTTTATACTTTACCTGGCGTTCCAAGCATTTATTACGGCTCAGAATTCGGTATTGACGGAAAAAAAGAAAAATTTTCCGATGCCAGCTTACGTCCGGCACTTGATCTTAACGATTATGCGGATGCTGCAACAAAGAACCCATGTACTGCACTGATCGCAGCCCTCGGAAAGGTCCGCCAGGGAACTCCTGCATTAAGCTACGGTTCCTACGCAGAACTGGCTCTTACAAACCGTCAGTTTGCCTTTGCAAGAGATCTGGAAGGCATACGAGTGATCGTTACTGTGAATAATGATGACAGTGATTCAGAGATGAACCTTCCAACAGGAAGTGCTCCGGAATACGTAGGTGCCCTCACAGGTCAGAAGGTTTCCGCACAGGGCGGACGGATCCGTGTCCGTGTTGCAGCAAACAGCGGTGAGATCTGGCTTCCTGCAGGAGATATGCCGGAATATAAGCCGGTTCAGACTAATGTTCCGGAAACTGCCGCAGCAAAAGAGAATGAAAACGCTGCATCTGGGGCAGAAGAGGAGCAGGCGGCTGAAAACAACACTGTAACAGAAGCTGCCCCGGAAAAAGAAGTTTCAAACGCTGAAAATACAGATAAAGCTTCTGACAATACAGCAAACCCAGCGGATGTTCCGTCAACTCCTGAAGCAGAATCCTCCAATCCACAGGAAACGGAAACGGTCACTGCGCCAAATCCGCACAAAACACCAGAAGAAATGACAGTAGGCGAACTTCAGGCTGCTATCCTTGCAAAAATGGCAGGAAACGGACCCGTAGATGACCAAATGAAAAAGACCGTATACGACAACATCTGGCATGATTCTCTTGTAAACTGGCTGAAGAGCTTCCGATAGGAAAAGAATAATAAAGTAAGATTCCATAAAAAACAAGGCAATCCGATCATATCTTATGCGGTGAGCCTTGTTTTTTTGTGAAAACAGATATTTATTTTACATAATATATATTATGTATAGTTATGATCCTGTTTTTCTGTAATTTAGGAGAACAAAAAAACAGCAGAGATTTCCAACTTAAATAGGTCAGAAATCCCCACTGCTTTTATCATTCTGTTTATTATCTCTCATCAAAAGGTACAAAATCTGCATGATGCCCCACATACTTATAAGCAGGACGGATGATCTTATTGGCACTGATCAGCTCTTCCAGACGATGTGCACTCCAGCCAGGCATACGTGCGATGGCAAAGATCGGAGTAAAAAGTTCTTCCGGAATACCAAGCATTGAGTAAACGAAGCCACTGTAGAAGTCAACATTTGCGCAAACATTTTTGAACAGCTTTCTGTGTTCCATGACCAGTTTTCCGGCAATACCCTCAACCTTATCATAGAGCTTAAATTCATCTATCATTCCTTTTTCCTCTGCAAGAGCCTGTGCAAAACGTTTCAGGATCACTTCTCGCGGATCGGAGAGTGTATAAACTGCATGTCCCATACCATAGATCAGACCTGCATGATCAAATGCTTCTTTATTCAGTATTTTCTGCAGATATGCTGTGATCTCCTCATCACTTTCCCAGTCCTTTACATTGGCCTTCAGATCTGTAAACATGTTCTGGACCTTCAGGTTGGCGCCACCATGACGCGGTCCCTTCAGTGAACCGATGGATGCAGAGGTAGAAGAGTAGCTGTCTGTTCCGGAAGATGTTACTACATGTGTGGTAAAAGTAGAGTTATTACCACCGCCGTGCTCTGCATGAAGTACAAGTGCGATATCAAGGACCTTAGCCTCAAGCTCTGTATAATTGCCGTCCGGACGAAGCATCAGAAGGATATTCTCGGCAAGTGAAAGCCCCTTCTGCGGATTGCGGATAAAAAGTGTCTCGTCTTTACGGAAATGACGGTATGCGTGATAGGAGTAAACCGCGATTTCAGGAAGCTTAGCGATCAGTTCCAGAGACTGGCGGAGTACATTCTCCACAGAAATATCTTCCGGGTTATCATCATATGTATAGAGAGCAAGTACGCAGCGCTCCATAGCATTCATAATATTGGCATTGGTTCCCTTCATGACAACGTCACGGACAAAACGTCCTCCCAGATCCTCCATGTCAGAAAGAAGCTCAAGAAATCTGGAAAGCTCTTCCTTGCTGGGAAGCTTACCGAAAATCAGAAGATAGATCGTCTCCTCAAAACCAAAACGTCTGTCCTTCAGTCCGTTTACGATATCCTGCACATCGATTCCCCGGTAATACAATGCACCGTCTGCAGGAATACGTCTGCCATTGACCAGCTTATAGCCGGTAACATCGGAAATCTCAGTAAGACCTGTGAGAACACCTTTACCTGCGGAATCACGAAGTCCTCTTTTTACATCGTATTCCACATAAAGGTTGGGATCGATGTGATGATTCTCTACCAGTTCCTTTTCAAAGAATTTCATTCTGCCTTTCAGCTGTTCGGAGTCCTCCAGACTCATCATTTCATGCTTTTTTTCCATAATCTTTTTCCTCGTTTCCCCATTGTATATTAAAAAACACTGATACAGTTAAGATTGGTTACATCTTTGTAATCAGTGTTCGGGTATGGCATACATTTGTGTTTACCTGGTTAATAATTCTACAGTAAAAGTTCCGAAAATGCAAGAGGGTATTTCTTTTTTTCGTGTATAAATATTCATAATATGACCTAATTCATCTATTATTACATTTATTCATCAAAATCCGTCTGGTTTCCACAACGAATCTATGTTATGATTATTCCGTAATTTTTCTTATAATAGTAGTTTGTTTCACATCGGACTGCTGCCGCCTATCTCTTTCACTTGCTGTCGGAATCGGATTCACCACAGCAAGTGAGAGCGGGGTCTGGGATATTTTCCCGTCGATCATACAGTCCGTTTTTGCGCAAAATGTAGTTGCTGTTGTATTTATCATATCCATTGTTTTAAGCTGTATCCTGCTTGAAAACATGGACATTGAAAAGATCAAGGAATAGGGATGTAAAAATGTTTAAAATTCTCATTGCGGAAGATGACCTGGAACTCCGCCAGCTTTTCCGGCATGTCCTCTTAAAAAACGGTTATACAGTAAAAGGGGTCTCTGACGGGCAGGAAGCGCTGGATGCCCTGGAAAAAGATTATTACGATCTGATTATTTCGGACATAATGATGCCCAACATGGATGGCTATGAACTGGTCCGCTCACTCAGAGATGCCGGAGATTCCATTCCTGTACTTATGGTCACTGCCAAAGATGCTTTTGATGATATGCGTATGGGATTTCTGTCCGGTACCGATGATTATATGGTGAAACCGGTCAATATCAATGAACTGGTTTTGCGGGTAGGTGCACTTCTCCGCAGAGCACAGATGATCAATGAGCGGAAACAGCGAATCGGAGATACCATTTTGGAGTGCGATTCCCTGACGGTCTCCACCTCCTCGGAAAGTATGGTACTTCCTCAGAAAGAATTCATGCTCTTATATAAGATGGTTTCTTTTCCGGGAAAAATCTTTACCCGGCAACAGCTTATGGATGATATCTGGGGATATGATTCCGCAAGCGATGCCCACACAGTAGATGTCCACATTGGAAGGCTTCGGGAACGCTTTCGCGATAATCCGGATTTTAAGATCATGACGATCCGTGGAGTTGGATATAAGGTGATAAAGGCATGAAAAAGAAACCCTTCATAAATTTAAGCATTCGTTTACGTTTTATCTTTATGATCATGTCGGAGCTCGCCTGTGTATCTCTGATATCCTGGCTTGTTATGGATGTGCTGCATATTTCAGACGTTCCGAACATCGTATGGATCATCCTGGCCAGCGTGACCGCAGGGGGTGTCCTTAACAACTTCCTCAGTATCCGGTATTTCGGTCCTGTACTAAAGCTGAAAAAAGCCATGCAACAGGTTGCTGAAGGTGATTTTTCCGTCCGACTGGAAACGGAAAAGCAAATGAAGGAAATCCGGGATATTTATTCTAATTTCAACCTGATGGTCCAGGAACTGGAAGCAACGGAGATTCTGCAGACAGACTTTGTTTCCAATGTTTCCCACGAATTCAAAACTCCCATCAGTGCCATTGAGGGTTATGCAACTCTGCTGCAGGATGGTGACATACCTATATCAGAAGAGCAGGAGCAGTACATCAGCAAAATCCTCTTTAACACCAGAAGGCTTTCCCACCTGGCAGGAAATATCCTGCTACTGTCCAAAATCGAACACCAGTCGATCCAGACCCGTCAGAACTGGTACCGTCTGGATGAGCAGATCCGACAATCCATTGTTATGATGGAACCGAAATGGTCAGAAAAAGAAATTGAATTTGATGTGGACATGATGGATGTGGAGTATCTTGGAAACGAAAATCTCATCTGTCATGTATGGGACAATCTGCTTTCCAATGCTATCAAATTCAGTCCCTGTGGTGGTACGATCTATATCCGGATGATGCCGGAAGGAGAAAAGATCCGTTTTTCCATAGAAAACGAAGGCCCCCAGATCAGTGAATACTCCATGAAACATATCTTTGACAAATTTTACCAGGGCGACAGTTCCCATAAACAGGAGGGAAACGGTCTTGGACTTGCCCTTGTAAAACAGATCCTGAACCTGTGTAAGGGAACTGTTTCCGTGGAAAATATTCCCGGAAGCGGCTGTCGTTTTACTGTTATACTGTAAAACAAATATTTTACACATATCCATAAAACCCAAAAACAGCGGACACCTTATTTTTCATGAGGTTCTTCCGTTGTTTTTTATTTATATAAACTTTTTCATAAACTTCAACAATTGTTGAGAAACAGTTGATGTTAAGTTGCAGATCATCTTTTAAAGTATAGGATAGTTATTTATGAAAAAATACAGGAGATATGGACTATGTTATTAAAAAAAGCACCTGCCTACCGGAAAGCAGAAAAGGAAGATTTTTCAATGATCCGGGAATTTATCCGAAGAAATTATAAAGACCGCTGGGAGTTTGAGGAAACACATACCGAAAAACGTCTGACCAGACTTTTCTTTTACACCTATATGATATACAGAGATAGCGTTACCGTGGCAACCTACCGTGATCAGGTAGTTGGGGTGCTCATTACCGGTAAAGAACTTCATGGCCATTTTGCCCCGGTTTTCCGTTTGAAAAAAGGCTATCATTTCCTGCGCCTGAAGTTTACTAAGGAAGGCCGGAAGAATCTGGAGCATTTTAACAAACTTCAGGATATGAAAAAACAATTGACTGTTTCCCCGGAGAAACCGACTCCCGGAAATATCCTCTTTCTTTATGTAAGCAAAGATTACCGCAGAAACGGAATCGGTACCGGGCTTCTCAAACAGATTTCAACAGAGAAGGATACGGATTATTCCATATATATGGACCAGCTGGATCAAAGAACCTTTATGGAAAGTCATGGTTTCGTAAAGAAAAACGAGGTTTCCCAGATGCGGGAGCTAAACAAAAAACGCTTCCGGGAAAGTGTAGCTCTTTATAAAAAAGAACCGCGTTGCGAAACACATTCATAAATTACGCAGGAGATAAATGGAAAATGAAAAAAATTGGAATCATGGCTGACAGCCACAGTGGCATTTTAAAACAAGAAGCAGAGGAACTGGATATTCATGTCCTTCCCATGCCTTTTTATCTGAATGGAGAACTGTTTCATGAAGACCTGGATTTTTCCAGAACAGGATTTTATGAGAAGCTGCGTGAAGGAGCAGATGTTTCAACTTCACAGCCTTCCCCACAGGAAGTTATGGAAATGTGGGACGAAATGCTTTTATCTTATGATCAGATCCTCTACATTCCGTTGAGCAGTAGTTTAAGCGGTTCCTGCATGACTGCTGCCGCCTTGTCTCAGGAACCCAAATACGAAAACAAAGTGTTTGTGGTAGACAACGGGCGTGTTTCCACACCCCTTCACCGTTCCATTCTGGATGCGATAGACCTTGTGGAAGATGGATATACAGCACCGCAGATCAAGGATATTCTGGAAGCATCCCGTGAAAAAACCGTGATCTATGTCGGATTAAGCACACTGGAATATCTGAAAAAGGGAGGCCGTATCAATACCACCACAGCACTGGCCGCAAATCTTCTCAATATCAAACCGGTTATGAAATTTGGAACCGGTAAGCTGGATGTTTTCCAGAAATGCAGAGGCATGAAAAAATCAAGAAAAGCCATGATCGATGCTATGCACAGAGAATTGGAAACAACTTTCAAAAAAGAATATGATGCTGGAAAAGTATATCTTATGGCTGCCTCCAGCAGCACTGCGGAAATTACCGCAGACTGGATCTCACAGATCCGGGAAAGCTTTCCGGGAATGGATGTGATGTGTGATGATCTTTCCCTTGGACTTTCCTGCCATATTGGCCCGGACGGACTGGGAATCGGATGTTCCTGCATGCCTTTATAAAAAACGTCTCAATATTTTCTGCAAATAATCCAGGGTTGTGGTATGATATTGTTATCAATACATAACAGGCAGATTTTATCTGTTATTATAGCACTTCCAACCATTCATGTTCTGCACAGCTGAACTTGATGCAGTAATTTCTGGAAGTGCTATGATCAGAAGGGAGAAATTATCATGGCAAAAACAATTAAAGAATTAACACAGGATCTTCTTCAGGCACCATCTGCATGCAAAGAAGTAAAAGAAGCGGCACAGAATTATCTGGATGCGGCAGGAACTGAGAAAGAAGCAGATGCGGCAACTGCTTACGTAAAAGAGCTGGAAGCAGATATCATGCCCATCGACGGACTGATCTCTTTTGCAGGTTCTGACATGGGTGCACAGGTATTTGGCGCAGATGACGCAAAAAAGATCCTGGCTCATGCTGAGGAGATCAAAGCTTCCGGTGCAAAATACTGTGACTGCCCAGCATGTGCAGCCTGCGAAGCACTTCTGAACAAAAAAGCAGAAATTCTGAAGTAATCACATGGCCCAGTTTGAAATTGAGATCAAGCTTCCATTAAAGAATCTTAAGGAAACCCTGAAATTTCTGACAGAGCAGGGATTTCAGGAGACAGCACAGATCCAGGAAGAAGATACCTATTTTAACAGTGTCTATCATGATGTAAAAAAACGTGATGAAGCACTGCGTATCCGAACAAGCACAGACTGCAGATCCGGTATTTCTAAGACTCAGATTAATTTTAAGGGGCCCAAACTGGATAAAATCTCCATGTCCCGAATGGAACTGGAAACAGAAGTATCCGATGCAGAAGTGCTTAAAAATATTCTCATCCATCTGGATTTTTCTCCGGTAGCGTCGGTCATGAAAATGCGAAAGTATATGAAATGTGGCAGATTTACCGCCTGTCTGGATCAGGTAGAGGGACTTGGAGACTTTCTGGAGCTTGAGGTGATCACAGAGCAGGAAAGTGAGCGGAAAGAAATTTTATCCAAAATGGAAGATCTGCTTGCCATATTGGGATATCACATGTCGGACACTGTACAGACTTCTTATCTCAGTATGCTTCCGAAAAAAATTAAATAAAAATCTTTTTTAAACCAGCAGGAATATTTTCGTGTGAGTATCTAAGGTACAGAATACGGAAATGTTCCTGTTTTTTCTTTTCTTACAATTCTTCGGCGTTCCAAGTTTATCTACCATACTATAAATCCCATATCACAAAGCAACATCAAACCACATTCAATGTACATGTCATTACTATTGACCAATTGTGTTTTTTGTTGTTTTGTGTTTATTTTTATGTGGTTTATTGAATGTTTACAAGATTTTTCGTATTTTATATGTGGATTTATTGATATTTTTTCAAAAAAGCCCTTTACAAATCCACACAATCGGGCATATAATGAAGTCACAAACAACAAGAAAGCATATTAAAGCAATCGTAAACACAACAACAAACCACATTTAAACACGGAGGGAATATATTATGAAAATTCTTGAATCTAAATTCGTACAGGGTTTTATCAAAATGGCAGACGATGGATATCAGCAGGGATGGCACGAGAGAAACGGTGGAAACTTAAGCTATCGTCTGAAAGCAGAAGAAGTAGAGATGATCCGTCCACGACTGAACGCACCTGGAGAATGGACCCCTATCGGTGTTGAGGTTCCGGGACTGGCAGGAGAGTTTTTCCTGGTAACAGGAAGTGGAAAATACTTCCGTAATATCATCGTTGACCCGGAAGTATGTCTTGCGATCATTGAGCTTGACGAGACAGGAACCAATTACCGTATCCGCTGCTCCCAGCAGAAGAGGTCCGACAATCCCATTTAGAACCAGAAAGCGCTGATAGGTACGCTTGCCCAGCAGATTTCCCAGCTTGGACTGGAATTCATAAGAAACGGCCTGCAATACGAAGCTGAACAGAATGATCATCCATAACCAATAGGCACCTCCGAAACTGGTGCTGTAGAACAATGGGAAAGAAGCAAAGAAAGCTCCTCCGAAAGTAACCAGTGTCGTAAAGGTAAACTCCCACTTCCGTCCGGTAGAGTTTACCAGCATGGTGCGCTCTTCTTCCGTACGTCCCAATGTAAATAATAGGGAATTTCCTCCCTGAACAAACAACAAAAACACTAACAGGGCTCCCAGCAAAGACACCAGAAACCACCAGTATTGTTGTAAAAAGATATAAGTTGCATCCATAATTTTCCTGTATTATTTTAATCTTGATTTATTCTATTGCTCCCGGACCCTTCTTAATTGCTTTCAGCATAATGCCGATCTCAGCCACAAGCAGAACGGTAAACATGATTAAGAAGATAAAGAAGGTGGTCTGTACTGAACCGGTTTCCAGACGGGAAATCGCGGCACCAACCGGCAACATGTCCTGAATTGTCCAGGGCTGACGTCCGACTTCGGCTACAATCCACCCTGCCTGACTGGCAATATAGGCAAGCGGGATACTCCACACTGCCAGCCAGTGAAGCCAGTTAAACCGCTCCAGCTGTTTTTTCCAGCCCAGGAATAAGACCACGGCAAAGAAAGCAATGAAATAAACACCCAGTCCGACCATTACGCGGAATGACCAGAACATCAGCCCCACATGAGGTACCAGAGATGCCGGGTCCTTGATGTATCCGTATCCGAAATAAGGCATGTTTTCATCGAGCACCTGACGGGCAGCCGCCATAGAAGCCTCATCACCAGCTTCACGGGCTTTCCGGAAATCAGCCAGTGCAGCAATTGCTTTTTTCCCACAGGCTATCTTCTCTTCTGCAGAAAGAGC
>ENA-OQHI01000237-OQHI01000237.1-human-gut-metagenome-genome-assembly--contig:-NODE-237-length-41692-cov-64.338652_pt1 | contig 41692 bp, 40 predicted proteins | sample MGYA00242561_ERZ504713 | MGnify/ENA primary metagenome ERZ504713 (study PRJEB26092, sample SAMD00036217) | human gut metagenome | host: Homo sapiens | study: EMG produced TPA metagenomics assembly of... | reverse complement strand
GACTGGGGATTGGGACAGTATAATGCTCTCAATATCGATGCCGAGATAATGGGCGATAACTTCTGGGTAGGCGGTTCTAACAAAACCGATCAACAGCACTGGCACATGCTTGCCAACTATGAGGCAAATGCCAGCAATACCCTTAGCTCACTTTGGACAGTGGACTACTCAGGCATCAAGCGTTGTAATGACCTCTTGAAGTATTTGGGCTGGGCAGAGGCAAACTTGAACGAGAAAAACAGGGCATCTTATGAGATGCAGGGTAGAGCCCTCCGTGTATATTTCTACAATAACTTGTGGCACTACTTCGGCAATATTCCTTTCTATCTGGAGAACTTGTCTGCTCCTTACACAGCCCCACAGCTCAAGGCTGATGAAGTATATGACAAATTGATAGTAGAGCTTGAGGCTGTAATTGACTCCAAGGTCCTGCCAATGCGTTGGGACGATGCCAACTGTGGAAGAATGTCGCAGGCCATGTGCTATATGATGTATGCCGAGATGGTGATGTATCAGAATGACAAGACTCGCTATCCTAAGGCTCTCCAGTATATGCAGGAGCTCATCGCCGACAAGAGTGACTATGATATAGTAGACGATTACGCCTCTATTTGGAAAGAAAGCGGCGAATGGTGCAAGGAGAGCATCTGGGAAGTAAACTATGAGGATGGTAACAACGAGCGTGGTTGGGATTCACCATTGGCTATTGGTGGTACAATATTGCCTACCTTGATTTCTCCAAACTCTTGGCCTGGTGGCGATGGTTGGAACCAAGGCGGTGACGGTTGGGGATTCCTACCTGTTCGTACCGAAACCTATGCTCTGTTTGCTGACAACGACAAGCGCCGTGATGCTACTGTATGGGACTGTCGTGGCGTGAAATATACCAAACGTTATGAGGATACTGGTCTTTGGCTGGCCAAGTATCGTCCGTTCACAGAGAACAATGCTGACGCAGGTTTCGATAATAACCTTAACTATAATAACAATCTCCGTGTATATCGCTTGGCTGAGGCTTACCTCAATGCTGCAGAGCTTTTGTTGGAGACAGGTGGCGATGCTAATCAGGCTAAGGATTATGTGAATAAGATTCGCAACCGTGCAGGAATCGCAGAGCTTGGAGCCGTAACTCTGGATGATGTTATCAATGAGCGCCGCTTGGAGTTTGTAGGTGAGGGTAAGCGTTACTTCGACTTGGTTCGTACAGGCAAGGCTGCCAGCGTATTGGTGCCAGACAGCTACGGCTATCGCACCAACTCCTGGACAGAATCCAAGAAGTATGTTCCTATCGCTCAGGCAGAGCTTGACTCTGATCCTGCTTTGGTTCAGAATAATTATTAAAACTTATTAAGGTAGAGGAACAATAGTTTCCTCTACCCCCTAATAAAATATTAACTTTAAGATTTCAGCAATATGAAAAAGATATTTCGAAATATGGCTTATGCTCTTCTGGGTGGATTGATGCTCAGCGCATGTTCTGCAGAGGAGTTCTCTGGCGCCAACGGTGAGTTGCCTAATGTAGCCGACTTTGCCGACAACTTCAAGATTGATGTAGACCAAGAGACCAACACAGCCAACTTTTCTTTTGGTGGTGCAGAGGGAGTAAGCCCGGTATGGGTGATAGATGGTGCCTATTCTTCTGCTTTCAACCTCTCTAAGTATTATCGCAAGAAGGGTACTTACGATGTGGAGTGCTTTGTGAAGAACCGTAATGGTATTAGCAAGGAGAGCGTCAAGAAGCATTTCACGGTGGAGAAAACCAAGATGAATGGCTTCGCAGGTTTCGTAGAGGACAGCGAGTTTAATCTCTTCAAGAGAATTACCTTCCCTGAAAAACCTTCTGCTGGCTATTATGCTCCAGGATGGACCCAAATTGCTGACCCGGTTTGTAGCTACAGCAAGGGATGCTATACATTGAAGCTCCCTAAGGCAACTACCGAACGTTGGCAAGCTCAGGTTCCTTTCAAAAACTTAGGTATCTCTACTAGCGCAGATAAGCATTATGACTTCTCTTGCATCATTACATCTGCCAAGGGACATAATGCCGTTAAAGTGAAACTTTGTGATTCTGGAGAAGGTGGTGACAATATCATCCTTTTCGATTCCAAGGATGCAAATACAAAATTGGAAGCAGGTGAGCCTAAGTGTATTTATGGTTCAGACCTCGAAGGCAAGGACATCAATAACTTGAAGATTGTATTCGACTTTGGTGGTAATGCTGCTGATGACGAAATCATGATAGAGAGCCTGGTATTGAAAGATCATGCCAACGATGACGGTACTGTGGTTCCTGTAGAATTGAAGGTGCCATTCGACTACAATACAGCGGGCAACCTTTGGAAGGATATTGATGCCAACAAGTCATTTACCGAGGAAACTTGGTATGGTGATGCTTCTTGGGCACAGATTGATGTAACTCCTGTTATCAAGCATGAGGGAAGCAAGCACATCATTATCGTGCCTTGTGAAACTCCTGCTGAGCTATGGCACGCACAGTGGAAAATGCTTGGTATTCCAGTATCTGCCAAAGCTGATAGCAAGATTGATTTCTCTTGCAAGGTTACCACTTCTGCTCCATTGCCAATGATGACATTGAAACTTTGTGATGACGCTAATGATGGAAACCTCTTCTTCCAGGAGTCTACTGATGTTAAAGGCGAATACGTCTTCCGTTATGAGAACCAACCAAACAGTACGAAAGAAGCTGATGGCGGCCCTCAGGATATGAGCAAGATGAAACTCGTCATCGACCTTGCTGGTGCTCCTAAGGATGCTGAGGTAACAATCAGCGACATTGTTTTGATTGTGAAATAGGCTTTAGGTTTTATAGGTTTATATAGAATTACACAGGAGCTGCTCCTATGAATAAGTAGGAGTGGCTCCCTTTCTAAATTTTAAATGACATGAAATTCTTGAAAATATTTTCCTTCCTTCTCTCGCTTATGCTGCTTTCTTGCAGCAGCAGCTCTTCTGACGGCGATGGAGAGGTGACGATATCCTGCTCTCCTACGAGCATAGATGTTCCTGCTAAGGGCGGTACTTATAAAATCATGATTGTGGCTTCTGAAGGAGGCTGGGAGGCGAGAGCATCCTTCCCTGGAGAAGGTCCTACGGCAAATGTATACCCTTGGTTTAAAGTGAGTGCCAGTGGTAATAACAAAGCTACGGGTATGGTAACTGTAGATGTTGAAGAGAATAAATCGTCTGTAGCTCTTGACGGAAGTGTCGAGATTTCATTAGAGGATAAGAAGGTATCGGTGCCAGTGCATCAGGCTGGAAAACAGGTCACTCCTATTGAAGGGGGCGAAATGGTGATTCCTGAGGGGTACAAACTGGTCTGGAATGATGAGTTCAATGAAGGCTCTGGGTTGAATAGTACCGACTGGCGCCATGAGGTGCAGAAGGCGGGCTGGGTGAATAATGAACTTCAGAATTATGCGAACGGCTCTGCTGATGGTAAGCGTGTAACAGAAATTGCTGATAACCGGCTTTATATCAACTGTTTCAAGGGCAGCAACGGCAAGATTTATTCGGGTCGCGTATATGCTCACGAAACCCAGGGCTGGCTTTACGGTATCTTCGAAGCTCGCATCAAATTGCCTAAAGGTAAGGGCACATGGCCTGCTTTCTGGATGATGCCTTGCAACAATGATTTCGGAGCAAATCCTTGGCCTAAATGTGGCGAGATTGATATTATGGAAGAGGTAGGCGTTAATCCTAACTATACTTCTTCTTCGCTCCATACAGAGAAGTTTAATCACGTGATGGGAACCCAGATTACCAAGGAACGTCTGACTGCGGGTGCTGAAGACGGTTTCCACGTTTATCGCCTGGAGTGGACTCCTGATTATATCAAGACCTATGTGGATGGTAAGGAACTGCTCAATTTCAACAATGACGGTAAAAATGATGTGGGTTCATGGCCTTTCAATAAACCATTCTATGTTATCCTCAACCTGGCTTGGGGCGGTGATTGGGGCGGCATGAAGGGTGTTGACGAAAGCGCCCTCCCTGTTCAGATGGAAGTGGATTACGTGAGAGTATTCCAGAAAAAATAAGGTTTGATTTTTTTAACTATATAAATAATAAGGTCTTAGGATAAGTCGTATCTGCACTTACTCCTAAGACCTTTTTCTTTTGTTCCAATTTTGCTCTTTTTATTGTCTTTTTCTGCTTTTCTTGCTTACAATTTGCTCATTTCGAATAAAAGTTATAATTTTGCAGTTGAATTTCAAAAATCAGGAAAATAGAATGAAACAGAATAATAGTAATTTATTATATCATCTTGTGGCTTTTGTCACCGTAGCCATCTGGGGAACTACCTTTGTATCTACCAAGGTGCTGATGCTGAACGGACTTTCGCCAGCACAGATCTTTACGCTCCGTTTCAGTATCGCATACATGATGATGCTGATGGTGAATCATAAGCGGATGTTTGCTGATAGCTGGAAAGATGAGTTTAAAATGGCGATGCTGGGTATTACGGGCGGTTCACTCTATTTCCTGAGCGAGAACGAGGCGATGAATTATACTACAACAACCAATACTTCGCTCATCGTATGCTCCTGTCCGCTCTTTGCTACCTTGCTGGTACGTCTGGTTTATCGCCATTCTTCGCATATCAACATGATACAGCTGTTGGGCTCTCTGCTTGCTTTTGTAGGTATGATTATCGTGGTGCTGAATGGCAGATTCGTGCTGCATCTGTCGCCTGTAGGTGATGCCTTGGCTTTTACGGCATGTATGAGCTGGGCTGTCTATTCGCTCCTGATGAAATCGGTATCGGGCGATTATGGCGCAGCTTTTATTACCCGCAAGGTATTCTTTTATGGTGTGCTTACTATCTTGCCTTATTATCTTATCATTCCTGGGTGGCCGTCATGGGATGTGTTTATGAAGCCTCAGGTGGTGGGTAATCTCTTGTTCCTGGGCTGTTTGGCATCCATGATATGTTTCCTTACCTGGAACTGGTGTATCTCTAAGTTGGGTGCCGTGAAAGCTACCAACTGGGTTTATTTCAATCCTATCACCACAATGATTTTCGCCTCTCTGGTATTAGACGAAAAGATAACTCCTTACTTCCTGGCAGGTGCCTGCTGCATTCTGGCAGGTATGTATATTGCGGATAGAATGACGAAGTCGGAATAAAAAATGACGAAGGAGGAATTAAAAGAGGGTGTGTCATAAGTCACATCCCATACGCCCTGAAAGTTCAGTTATATAATATTTGTTTAGGTTTTTATTAGGCGTTCCGCCGGATTTACTGTCCGGCGGAGCTTATGGGTATTTCTTATTCCTCTATGACGGAAACCTGCATAGAAACATCCTCTTTTGGACGATCGCCACGCAATGTTTCGCAGTTCTGAATCTTCTCTACCACGTCAAGTCCTTCCTCCACTTCACCGAAAACGGTGTATTGGTTATCGAGGAAAGGTGTTCCGCCTACTTCTGTATAAGCCTTCTGCTGTTCTTCGGTAAACTTAGGATAGCCCTGCTCCTTGCAGCGCTTCTTGGTTTCATCCACCAGTTCATCCTGGAGTTTCATCAGGCCTTCACGGTCGCGGTTGCGGCGGAAGTTCATGATTTCTTCATGATGTTCTTTGGCAAGCTGGTTGAAGATGTTCTGCTCCATCTGCATGCCCATCTGCTTTTCCATCTGCTTCAGTTCATTCTGCTTGTAGGTCTTTCCCCATACAATATAGAACTGGCTACCGCTGCTCTCTCGTTCTGGGTTTACCTCATCTCCCAAACGGGCTGCGCTCAAGGCACCACGCTTGTGGAAAAGTTGTGGATAAACGAACTCGGCAGGGATGGTATAGTCAGGAGACCACCTGTGCCCAGCATCTTGCCTTTAGGAGCGCCTTTGCTGTCTGGATCGCCGCCTTGAATCATAAAATCCTTGATGACACGATGGAAGAGAGTGCCATCGAAATATCCCTCCTTTGCCAACTTCAAGAAGTTGTCACGATGCTGAGGTGTCTCGTCGTAGAGGCGAACCTTGATGTCGCCCTCTGATGTCTTTATCAATACTTTAGCCATAATAATTTATAATCAGTATATTTTATTAATCGGTATATGTCGTAATCAGTATGTTTTTTACCTTTTTACTTTTTTACCTTTTTACTTTTCGTAATACTCATTCCACTGCTTCATAGCCTCCTGCCAGTCGGTCTGTTCACCGCTGGCTACGGCTTCCTTCTGTCGCTCTGCCTCATCCCGTGCCTTGTCTCTTGCACGCTTAGCCTTCATCGCCTCGATGGTGGCATCGTCGAGAATCTGAATGGCGCCACGCTTGATGGCATCCTGCAGTTCCTCCTCGCCAAAAGCCTTGCCCGGCTCATTGAAGTCTGAGATATTGAATTCATAATCCACGCGAAGGTCGTGGCGTATCAATTTCTGTTGCAAACGGTTGCCGGCATTCTTCAGGCGCAGCAACTTTCCGATTTCCTTGATTTCTCCTGCTGAGTATTTATTTCTTCCCATTAATATGATTTGATATTATTATTTTTGCGTGCAAAATTAAGCATAATCCTCGACAAAACCAAGAAAAGTTTCAAGGAATTCACAAAAGAATCCTTTTCTCCTTTTACTTTCTTGTCCTTTTTGCCCTTTTACCTTTTTCCCCTTTTACCTTTAAATCACTTCCATGCCTTCTTCTGGTTCAGCTCTATCAGACGGTCGAATTCAAAATCGGCTTTGATTTTATCCAATATTCTCTTTACGATGATATTCATCACGCTTCCTTTGCTGTAGTTGGCAGAGCACATGAAGTTTACTCGTCCCTCCTTGACAAGCTGGCAGGCTGTTTTCTGTTTATCCTCGTTATCATATACAGCAATCGAGTGGCCGCCATGTTCCTTTACCATCTTCATGCAAGGCACATCGGTTTCTCCATCTCCGAAGTATATCATTCGGGGGAAAGGGATAGGGCGCTTTTCGTCGGGGATATACTGGTTCACTCTTCTGTTGTCGCTCACCTGTTTGATACCTTTGTTGATTTTGAAGAGGAATTGCGTTTTGGTAGTATAGTCTACGGCTACGGCTGGCCAATAGGCGATTCCCTCCTTGTTGTAGAGAAAGGAGCAGGCGTAGATATTCTCAAATTCGTGGGCGATAGGTGTGCCCTCTATCATCTCCTTCAGTCCCGAGGAGTTGATGTAGTGCTTTACGTCCAGTCCGATACTGTTGCCATATTCATTCACGAGCGAAAACCATTGTTTTACGCCGCGGAACAGTTCTACATCCTTGCCGAATTTCTGAAAAGATTCCCGGGTGAGCGAGATATTGTTCTTCTTGGCTTCGTCGAGCATCAGATACATATAGGTCAAAATGCCGTTGGCATCCTTACCCTCTGCAAACTTTCTGTTTTTCTCCCAGAACTCGTCTTTTGTCTTGCCTGTAGCCTGTATGAATCCAAACTCCTGCATATTGCCAGGCGACAGTGTGCCGTCGAAATCATAAACCAGCGCTACCTGTGGTCTCTTCTTTGCCATATCCCGTTCTCCTTTCTTTTATATTTACCCTAAACTGTCTATCTCTTTCGGGCGATGTTTTTCTCCCTTAATTTGCAAATATACATAATTTTCAGCGAATTAGCAAACTATTGGGATATAAAAAATCATAATGAAACAAAAAAGGCGTACAAAACCCATTTCTGAGCATTGTACGCCTTTATTATAATATTAGTCTGTATTACTTAACCTCCTCGAAGTCTGCATCCTGAACATCCTGAGCGCTATCGTTAGCACCCTGTGCCTGCTGACCACCCTGTGCACCCTGAGGACCTGCCTGCTGGCCGCCCTGATACATCTGCTGAGAAGCAGCCTGCATTACGGTGTTCAAGTTGTTGATAGCTGAATCGATAGCTGCAACATCACCAGCCTTGTGAGCATCCTTCAACTGCTGCAATGCCTGCTCGATGCCTGGCTTCTTGTCTGCAGGAATCTTATCACCGTTATCCTTCAGGAAGTTCTCGGTGGTGAAGATCATGCTGTCAGCCTGGTTCATCTTGTCAATCTTCTCGCGCTCAGCCTTATCAGCAGCAGCGTTCTGCTCTGCCTCAGCCTTCATGCGGTTGATCTCGTCCTCGCTCAAGCCAGATGAAGCTTCGATGCGGATGCTCTGCTCCTTACCGGTAGCCTTATCCTTAGCTGATACGTTCAATATACCGTTGGCATCGATATCGAAGGTAACCTCAATCTGAGGAACACCACGGCGAGCTGGAGCGATACCTGTCAGGTTGAACTGACCGATGCTCTTGTTCTGAGCTGCCATTGGACGCTCACCCTGCAATACGTGGATGGTAACCTCTGTCTGGTTATCAGCTGCTGTAGAGAATACCTCGCTCTTCTTGCAAGGGATAGTTGTATTGGCATCGATGAGCTTAGTCATCACACCACCCATAGTCTCGATACCGAGAGTCAATGGAGTAACGTCGAGCAATACGATGTCACCAACACCCTCTTCCTTGTTCAGAATGGCACCCTGGATAGCTGCACCTACTGCAACAACCTCATCTGGGTTAACACCCTTAGAAGGCTCCTTGCCGAAGTAGTTCTTAACGAGTGTCTGAACGGCTGGGATACGGCTTGAACCACCAACCAGGATAACCTCGTCGATATCTGATGTAGAGAGCTTAGCGTCACGAACGGCATTCTGGCAAGGTACCAAGCAAGCCTGAATCAGGTTGTGAGCCAACTGCTCGAACTGTGCACGGGTCAAAGTCTTAACCAAGTGCTTTGGCATACCGTCAACGGCTGTGATGTATGGCAAGTTGATTTCGGTAGATGTAGAGCTTGACAACTCAATCTTAGCCTTCTCAGCAGCCTCCTTCAAACGCTGCATAGCCATAGGGTCCTTGCGGAGATCTACGCCTTCTTCAGCCTTGAAGCCATCAGCCAACCAGTTGATGATTACCTGGTCGAAGTCATCACCACCCAGGTGAGTATCACCATTGGTAGAAAGTACCTCGAATACGCCGCCACCGAACTCCAGAATAGAGATATCGAATGTACCACCACCCAAGTCGAATACGGCAATCTTCATATCCTTGTTAGCCTTGTCAACACCGTAAGCCAAAGCTGCGGCTGTAGGCTCATTTACGATACGCTGAACGTTCAAACCTGCAATCTGACCAGCCTCCTTTGTAGCCTGACGCTGTGAGTCAGAGAAGTAAGCAGGAACTGTGATGACAGCATCTGTAACCTCCTGTCCGAGATAATCCTCTGCAGTCTTCTTCATCTTCTGGAGAACCATTGCAGAAATCTCCTGTGGAGTATACTTGCGACCCTCGATTTCAACACGTGGATAACCACCCTCGTTTACTACTGTGTAAGGCATTGCCTCAGCCTCTTTCTGGCTCTGAGTGTATGTCTCACCCATGAAACGCTTGATAGAATATACTGTGTTCTTAGGGTTTGTGATGGCCTGACGCTTAGCAGGATCACCTACCTTGCGGTCACCATCCTTAACGAAACCTACTACTGATGGAGTAGTACGCTTACCTTCACTGTTAGCGATTACAACTGGTTCGCTACCTTCGAAAACGGCAACACAACTGTTTGTGGTACCCAAGTCAATTCCAATTACTTTTCCCATAATTATATCTTTTTTTATTTTTATCGTTATTAATATGTTATTTATCTCATGAACTGCTGGCTAATGGAAGTCTGCCGAAGATATGCATCTGTCGGGAACCTCTCTATTCAGCATTCACGCTTTCCGTCATAACAAAGCATGTGCCAAGGGATTGTAAAATTTAAAGTGGCTGACAAGGTGTCAGATAATGCTGACAAAATAAAAGGAATCAAGATATGGGAGGCGATAAAATGTCGCATTCTCCCTATCTTGATTCCTGTAATATGATTGAAAAATCTTTCTTTTCAGATAAAGCTCCTATATATAATAAGGTGTGAAACCTTATCTGGCTTTATTTCTGTTCCTTAGCAGCAAGTGCTTCGCGAACCTTAGCTTCCAGTTCATCGAGAAGTTCAGGGTTATCCTTGAGCAATGCCTTGCAGGCATCGGCACCCTGTCCGAGTTTAGAACCGCCATAGCTATACCAGCTGCCGCTCTTTTCGATGATATCGTTGGCTACAGCCAGACCGAATACCTCGCCGGCACGGCTGATGCCTTCGCCAAACATGATGTCGAACTCTGCCTTGCGGAAAGGAGGAGCCACCTTGTTCTTTACTACCTTTACGCGAACCAGATTACCTACTACCTCATCGCCGTCCTTGATGGCTGTTGCCTTGCGGATATCCAAACGCACTGATGCATAGAACTTCAAAGCATTACCACCGGTGGTTGTCTCTGGGTTACCGAACATTACACCAATCTTCTCGCGCAACTGGTTGATGAAGATGCAGGTAGTGTTGGTCTTGCTGATGGTAGAAGTGAGCTTGCGGAGAGCCTGACTCATCAATCGAGCCTGAAGACCTACCACATTGTCACCCATATCGCCTTCGATTTCCTTCTTAGGAGTCAAGGCGGCAACAGAGTCAACAACTACGATGTCTACAGCAGCAGAACTGATCAGCTGGTCTGCAATCTGCAACGCCTGCTCACCATTATCTGGTTGTGAAATCCACAAGTTATCAACATCAACGCCCAATTTAGCCGCATAGAAACGGTCGAAAGCGTGCTCTGCATCAATGAAAGCAGCGATACCGCCAGCCTTCTGAGCCTCTGCGATGGCATGGATAGCCAATGTTGTCTTACCGGAAGATTCCGGACCGTAAATTTCGATGATACGTCCCTTAGGATAACCGCCTACGCCCAGTGCATTGTCGAGAGCGATACTGCCTGTAGGGATAACTTCGATGTTCTCAACGTGCTCATCGCCGAGTTTCATGATAGAGCCCTTACCGAAGTCCTTTTCTATCTTAGCCATGGCTGCCTGAAGAGCTTTCAGCTTGCCTTCATTGGGATTCAATTTTCCCTCTTGCATTTCTTTTGCCATATCTTATTTAGTTTAAAGTTTAGTCAATTTCCAAATCGCCATCAAACACCTCGTGCCATGGCAATCCCTGCTTGTTCAACTGCTCCATGAATGGATCTGGGTCGAACTCCTCTACGTTCCATACGCCTGGTTTCTTCCAGATGCCCTTGAGGAACATCATGGCACCAATCATGGCTGGCACACCGGTGGTGTAGCTTACGCCCTGCATACCGGTTTCGTTGTAAGCCTCCTGGTGCTTGCAGTTGTTATAAACGTAGTAGGTGCGCTCCTTGCCATCCTTCTTACCGCGGATGCGGCAACCGATAGATGTTTCGCCGTCATAGTTCTCGCCGAGATCCTGTGGGTTAGGCAATACGGCCTTGAGGAACTGCAGAGGAACAATCTTCACCTTGGCTGTCTTGCCAGAACCGTCTGCCAATGGAGCCTCGTATTCGATTTCGTCGATGCGGCTCATGCCGAGGTTCTGGATGCAGTCGAGGTAGGTGAGATACTGCTGGCCGAAGGTCATCCAGAAACGTGCCTCCTTGATGGTAGGGTAGTTCTTCACCAGACTCTCCAACTCCTCGTGGTGCATCAGATAGCTCTCGCGAGGACCGATGTTAGGGTAGGTGAGAGGCTTGTGGATAGAGAGAGGGTCGGTTTCAATCCATTCGCCATCCTTATACCAGAGTCCCTTCTGGGTAATCTCGCGGATATTGATTTCTGGGTTGAAATTGGTTGCGAAAGCCTTGTGATGGTTACCGGCGTTGCAATCCACGATGTCGAGCACCTCAATCTCATCGAAGTGATGCTTGGCTGCATAAGCGGTGAAGATGCCTGATACACCTGGGTCGAAACCGCAGCCGAGGATAGCGCAGAGACCAGCCTGTTCGAACTTATCCTTGTATGCCCACTGCCATGAGTACTCGAAGTGAGCCTCGTCCTTAGGCTCATAGTTAGCGGTATCCATGTAGTTGCAACCGCAAGCCAGACAGGCATCCATGATAGTGAGATCCTGGTAAGGCAAAGCTAGGTTGATGACAAGCTCAGGCTTGTAGCTATTGAAGAGAGCCTTCAACTGCTCAACGTCGTCGGCATCCACCTCAGCTGTCTGAATATCCATCTTGTAGCCCTTGGCATGGATATCCTTAACCAGTTTATCGCATTTTTCCTTGCGACGGCTAGCAATCATAAACTCGGTGAAAACGTCCTGGTTCTGGACGATCTTGAAGGCAGCCACGGTAGCCACGCCACCTGCGCCAATCATAAGTACTCTACTCATTTTTTATTTTAATGTTAAGTGTTTAATGTTTACTTTATCTCATTTGCCGAAATTCCCAGGGCATTCATGAGCGAATAACCGAGAATCTCCTGTCTGAAGTTGCCGCCTGGCATGGGCTGCATGGCAAAGAGGGTGATGCGCTTGTCATCGTCATCTACCTTGCGGAGTATCTCGCGGAGTCGGTCGTAAGCATCTCCATCCTCAGAATTTGGGATTACCATCACTCGCTTCACCTCCTTGGCGTTGCATACGGTGCGTGCCACATCTACGAGGAAGTCATCCTTGCCTACCATCTTCTCCTCTGTAGGATAAGAAGAGATGATGAACTCTCCGAGCTTATCATCCTTGAAAGCCTGAGCGTTCAGATCCTTCTCATAGTTGGCAGGGCGGAAGTTCTTCATCGCCATCGACTGTTTGTCGTGGATAAGCACAACCTGTGTCTCGTGCTCGCCCTCTCTCAGACCTCCGTCAAGGGCAATGCAGACTGCCCATTGTGCCATATCGGCTGGTTGGATGCGACGGTTAATCATTCGTTCGAAGTTGACTATCAGGTCGAAAGCCACTCGGTCGATATAGTCGGCGTCAGCGATGATTACGTTCTCGCTCCATTTTATATTGTTTGTATCTAATGTATTCATTGGTGCAAAAATTAAGCAAACGAGCATGATGAAAGCTTGCTTTCAAATTGTCGAATGCAGATTATTTCTGCAAATTTACGAATAAATTTCGTAATTAAGGCATTTTGGAAATATAAAATAATAAAAAAGATAGTATTTTCATCATTTCTTCATTTGATGGAATACTATCTTCAGTATATTTTTCGGCAATCTGAGCCTTTTTCTTCTATTCTCCTACTTCTTCTCATGCAATCATTTTCGCCAGATAATGTCCGGCGAGAACGGCGATAAGTCCCAGCGCCAGACTTCCGAAGAGATAGAGCATCATATAGAGGTAATTCTCTTCTTTCATCAGTCCTGCTCCCTCGTTCATAAAGGTAGAGAAGGTAGTGAATCCTCCGCAGAATCCCGTGGTAAGCAGCAGTTTGGCAGATGGCGACATCCATCCCCCTTCCCGCCAGTTCAATCCCGAAAGGAATCCGATGATGAGGCATCCCGCCACATTCACCGCCATCGTTCCGAACGGAAAGGCAATCACCGTGCAGGATTGCACCAACTTTGAAATCCAATATCTCATGCCGCCTCCGAAGAAGCTGCCAATGCTTACTATCAATACTTCTTTCATCTTCTTATCTCCTTATCTATAATGTATAATATATAATAACTTGTATGATATTTCCTTGTATATACTATCAGCCTTGCCGCTATTCTCTTTGAGTATGTTCTGCAATCCTTTACATATCATTTCTCAAAATATGTGCCAATGGCTATGATAGGGATGTTTTCCATCCATTCTTGGTCTACATATCCTTTCATGGAGATACGTAACCCTTTCAACCCTGGGTTGTCTTTGATGAATTGTGCCAGGGAACGCGCACGTACGTTTTCCTCTGCCTTCACTTCTACTGGTATAACCCTTTGGCTATCTTGAATGATGAAATCAATCTCCGAAGGAGTCTTGGTATTGCTCCAGTAATAGGGCTTTAATCCCAAGGCCAACAGTTGCTGTAGCACATACTGTTCTGTAAATGCACCTTTGAACTCGGTGAATACATTGTCGCCTATCAGCATTTGGTCTGCTGAGGCATCTGTCATGCATGCCAGGAGACCACAATCTAATAAGAACAGTTTAAAGGCATCCCTATCTTCATAAAATTTAAGCGGCATTTTAGGTTCCTTGATGCGGCTCACCTTATATACAATGCCGGCATCTACCAACCATTGTATGGCCAGTTCAAAATCCTTGGCTCTGCTACCTTTGCGCACAGCTCCATAGATGAACTTCTTGTTTTCACGTGCCAGTTGAGAAGGGAGAGAATCCAGCACCTCCCGGATTCTTGTAGATTCCGCAGCTGAAGTATGTTTGGAAATATCCCTGCGATAGGCTTCCAGAATATCACGCTGCAGGGTGCGAACCTGCTGCAAGTCTGTATTTTCGATGAATTTGCTTACCACTCCTGGCATGCCGCCCACAAAGTAATATTGCCGGAGCAGTTCCGTCATCTTGGGTTTCATGATGTCGATAAGTCCCCAGTCTTTTGAATGGAGTAATTCTATCCAATTTTCATTGCCGGTTGCATCAAGATATTCCTCGTAATCCATGGGGTACATGGTAAGCATATCTACTTTCCCTACAGGAAACGACTCTCCTTTACCCAGGGTAACCCCAAGGAGGGAACCTGCTACCATAATATGGTATTCGGGAGCTTTTTCGCAAAAGTACTTCAAACTATGGAGTCCTCTCGGAACCTCCTGTATTTCATCCATGATGATGAGAGTAGCAGCAGGTGTAATCCTTACGCCAGTAATGGCTTGGATGGTTATGAGGATTCTGTCTATGTTGTAATCAAGCTCAAAGAGCTGTTTCATTCTTGGTTCATCGTCACAGTTGATATATGCTACGTTTTTGTATTCCTTTTTTCCAAAGTGCTGCATGATCCAAGTCTTACCCACTTGTCTGGCACCTAGTAACATCAAGGGCTTTCTGTCCTTGTTTTCTTTCCATTTCAGGAGTTGCTTGTATATCTTTCTTTTCATAACTAACTGGAATTTAAATGTTTCTGTTGCAAAGATACACTTTTTCGATGATAAAAACAAGAAAAATACACACTTTTTCGATGATAATGAATGTTAAATCATACAATTTTTCGATGATAAGGTAGTAAAAAGACAGATTTATACTAGATTTTTTAGAAAAAAGTGAATGGTAAATTGTCTTAAATTCTATTGGTGGCAAAGTTATAGTTTTTCTTCGATAACACCAAATTATTTGGGCTTTATTTCGCATTTACCAGCAAATTGTTTCAATACATCTTTCATTTCCCGTTGTCCTTGAAATTACATGGCGATGTAGGAATCTCTGCGTCGGGACGTAGGAAAGATTACGTCGCCATGTAGTAAAGTCTACGTCGGGACGTAATTTTTGGGGTATCTATAAGGTATTGTATCAGATTCTTTTTAGATTTAGTGTCGAGTTTATACGCACACGGGAAAAGTTTTTTTATAAAAAAGTCTCAAAGTATCATCTTTTGGACTAAGTAATGGTATAAATAACTGATATATAATAATATACAAGAATGATACTTTTCGGATTACTTTACAAAAAGTATCATCGAAGTATCATGAATATGATAGAAGTATCATGAAATTGCCATAGAAGTATCATCAAACCATCACAAAATCGTCATAAAGCATCATGCATAATATCGAAGCCGCCGACTTGCGAGAAGTGCCCAAAAATCGTCCGATACTTTGGGCACTCGATGTCTACTATATGGGCAATGAGTGCCCGTTACTTGTTCTCTCTATGCCCGACACTTGGTCCCTGAGTGCCCACTTGATGGTCTCTTACAGACCACTTTATGTGCTTTTATTCCTAATTCTGGTTGTCAATCTTTTCTCTTATTCCTAGTTTGTATTGACATTCTTTACATTCTGAAAAAGTAGACGCTATTAATTTTATAAAACTGGAATAGTAGATATTTCTTTTTAGCCTTTTAATTTACCTCAAAGCCGAAATTTATGATACTTCTTGCAATTTTATGATACTTCAATGATACTTATCTGTAAAATATTTCGAAAGTCTCATTTTTGTATGTCACAATGTATCAGATGTTTAGAATGTTATTTTCTCTAAATAATGATACTTTGATACTTTTCTCACAAAAAACTTTTATGTGCAGGAAATAAATGAGGAGAAAATGCAGAAGCTGAGTGCTATTGTGACCACGATTTCTGATAAGCAGTATCATAATCATTAACTGCCTGGAGAAGGTTGTAGATAGGGTTGATTTAGCAGAATGAGTCGGTTCTACTGGATGACGGAGTCGGCTCGATGGGATAAAGGAGTCAACTCTATAGGTTGATGCAAGCGTCTTCGTGAGTTGAAAGACATTACTCCTCGGGTTCCAGGAGAAACCTTCTCAGCAGTTGTCACTAGGCTCAGCTGGTCTGCCGAGCCTAGTCGGCAGGTCTGCTGACTGCAGTCAGCAGCTTTGCTGAGCCTAGTTGCAACACTTAATTCTTACCGATATTTCTCTCATATCATCCGGAAGATAAGAGATTGCCTTCTCTTTCATTTCTAGCGGAATACCAAATCGGGCTTCGGCGATGGAGCCGACGATGGCTCCGATGGTATCGCTATCGCCGCCATGAGATATGGCTAGGCGGATGGCATCCTCGAAGGATGAGGCTTGCGAGAGGAGATAGAAGGATAATGGCACGGCATCCATGCAGGTTTCATCGAATTTGCCTTTCGGATAATCTCGGGTATCGAAATCCTCGTAATAGCTGCGGGCGATATCCTTGAAGGTTTTCATTGCCTTATCATCAGATTCTTTAGAATTCTTATCTTTACACTCCTTAGATTCTTCTGAGAATCTGCTCTTGCTGAAATGCCAGATGGCATGAGCCACGGCTTTAGCTCCCTTGATTCCTTCGGGATGGTTATGAGTAGGAAGAGCCGTTTTCTCAGCCTCTTCCAAAACCTGCGACAGGTCATCGAATAGCCAAGCCACTGGCGATACTCGCATTGCCGAACCATTGCCAAAACTATTATATGGCTGCGGATTAAGAGAACGAATCCACCCCGCGAATCTTCCGCCATACGCTCCTTTCGGGGAAGGATAGCGGCGGCACTAATCCAGCAGGCTTTCCTGATAGCTTCGTCCGTTCAATATCGCATCAGCTATCGCTACCGTACAGATGGTATCATCGGTGAAGTCGCATCCTTCGGCGAACATCTCGAAATCATAATCAAACGTATTGTTGAACTCATATTTTGAGCCAGCAATATCTCCTATAATTGCTCCTAGCATAAGCTGCTAATTCTCTATAACTTTATTCTATCACCTCCCAGAAACTCTCCGGCAAGCTGATGTTCTTCATCTCCTTTGCCTTCTTGAACAATGGGGCGATGTCTTCGGCTTCGAAGCCGGCGATGCCGCAACCTATTGGGGTTACCAGGAAATGAAACTCGGGATGCTGATGGGCAAAGATAATGAATCCCTCCACGTATGGACGGATGGTTTCCACGCCGCCCTGCATCGTAGGGATGGCATAACTCTGACCTTGCAAGCCTACACCCTGTCCCATGACGGCACCGAAATGCAGGCGGGCAATGCGGGCTGCTCCACCACCATGCATGCCAGCCAGATTGCTGCCAAACACAAAAATCTCGTTCTCTTTTAATGAATCAATCCAGCTAGGAGTGATTCTTCCCTTCTTCATATCTTCCATATTACTATTATTTAATGTGTTATTTTCTTCAGCCGCTTCCTCATAGCATATTCTCGAAGCCATCATGCTCGGCATCCTTGAAGCCCTGCAGAATCTCATCATCCGATAAACTTTCTAAATTCTTTTCTTTCTTCATATCGATATATCTTTTTGATATCCGCAATTCGATTGCAAATATATACTTTTTTGATGCGAAAGTGCGTATTTTTTACAAGTGAATGAGAATGAGATAAGTTTTTATCTCATAAAAAGAAGAGGTTACGAATTAGAAATAAACAGAATGTAGCATCTTGCTGTGATTTGCATAACCACCCAAAGAACTCTTTCGGTTGCAAAGGTACGATATTTAATCGGGGATAAAGAATGTTTTAAGATTTTTTATCCTCGATTTTTTGGATAAAATACAACAGGATTGTCATGATTTCACTGTCTGACAATGAGACAGAACGCCTTCTACGCTTGATGTCACTGCTGTCTTCCAGCAAATTTCCTGCGTTTTCTGCTTCAAAATATTTGCAAAACTCGTCTATAATACAAAATAATTCTGTAACGTTGTAATCGGTAGTCATATCAAATATTTTTATAACTGTTTGATTTTTACCTATAAAGATACAAAATATTTGTGAGACTACAAACTTTTTATTGAACTTTTCTTATCCCGAACTGGGGGTAAATTTTAGTAAGGATAGTATCGAGTCGGCTTATTGCTTCTTTCATCAGAAGCTGCGTGTGTATGAATTTTCTCATAGTCATACGCAGCGTAATAATATAGAATATGCCATCAGCCAATATGTAGATGGGATGACCCCTGCGCTCTACCAGTTGTTGGCTAATGGCACTCCGCATTATCTGCTCGACCATACTGCTTTCGAGCAAGATATGCACCATGCCATCGAGTTGCTCGATGGCATGATGTAGAATAAATGTATGTTAGTTAATTATTTATTGGTGTATTTCTTTCCATTGGCAATGATGATGCCTTTGTGTGAGGGTTTCACTTGCTTGCCGTCGAGCGTGTAAAACTTATCGTTGCCTGATGGCTTGCTGATAGTTGTCTGCGCAATGCCCGTGGCGTCGGCGCTGAGGCTGATAGAATAGACGTTCATGGCGTTGGTGCAGCCAATGACGATGTCGCCGTCGTTCATCACTTTAGCTTCGCTGGTTTGTTCTTCTAATGTGGGCTCCATACCGCTTGTCACCTCGAGGTTTTCGTCTGCTGTAAAGGTACGAGGTTCTTCTTTGCTTCCGCTCACTCCCACGATAGTGATCTTCTGTCCCTTCTTGAGGTTGCAAATCTTGATTTTAGTTTTTGAGGAGTTCAGTTTGAAGTAGTTTTTGTTCTTGCTGCTGATAGAGAAAAGCAACTTGCCTGCATCTCCAATAAACATAAGCCCTTTGGTTGCTGGAATCTCTTCGCCATTGGCTTTTAAGGTACTCCATTCCGTAAAGGCGATTTTGTTGCTCCACTGTACAGGGACATCAGGAGCATCTGTTTTATACTTATCAACATTCCAGTTAATGTTATCTGCCTCGATGAGAGGGATAGATTCGCTCAGGTCTAAAAAGTCCCATGTTTGTTGTGCTTGCGCACTGAGCGAGAGCAAGCATACGGTCATTAATGATAATAAATGTTTCATAATCGTTTATATTTTTTTGGGTAACTAAAAACGGTGCAAAGATAAACAAAAAACTGGTAAACCAATTAATATTTAATAATATTTAAGTGTGTTGCGGTTTAATTATATTTAATTAGTATACCAATATAGCCAATTGTGTTTTTATTATAATAGGTTATGAAGCCAAAACAGCACCCCGATTGTCAGGGTGCTGTCAGGTGTTTGTTCAGTCTCTTCTTTGTGACTTAGCAAAGTTTATCTGATTAGCTAAGTGGCTTAGTACCAACTCTCTCATGCCTTCTGTGTCGCGTGCTTTCATCTTAGCAATATAGTCTCTGTGTTCTGTGATTACCTGTCGCTCAGGCACGGAGCAGAATCTATATTTATGATAGAACTTCATGATGTCTGGTGTGATGATAAGCAGTAGAGAAGCCAATACGGGGTTATGGCTACTGCAAGCTATGGCGTGATGGAATGCAAAATCCTTCTCGATCCTTTTCTTAGGATCTTGGCAGTCCTCCAACTCTCTGAGTGCCTTTTCCACTTTGTCGATGTCTTCGCTTGTGCAGTTGGTGGCTGCAAGGGTGCAGGCATCTATTTCTAATAGTACGCGCACGTGTACAAGACTATAAAAATCGTACTTGTCAACCTTCAGTGTTTCGTTGAATAGATTGTCAAGTTGGCTTTTAGAAAATTCGGTTACGATGGTTCCGCTCTGTGGTCTTGTTTCTACAACACCATAAGTTTCAAGCTTTTGTAGTGCTGCTCTGATGTGCGGTCTTCCTACTTTCAGGAGCTCTGATAGCTTTCTTTCAGAAGGCAAGCGGTCGCCAGGGTTGACTTGTTTCTCTGCAATCTGAGTTTTGATGTAGTCTACTACTCTGTCGACTGGTGAGTGGTTGGTTTCTTGTTTCATAGACATATTCTTCTTTATTTGTATTTTTTCGCAAAGGTACATAATTATTCTGTATATTTCATGAAACCGGAATTGAATTAACGATAATTCACATAAAGGCAAGAAAAAAATAACGAAACGTTAAACTAATATAATTGGTATACCAAAAAGTTTTATTTATCATATTTAAGTATTATCTTTGCAGACGATAAGCAGCATCTCAGCATAACATTCAAGCGAGCTTGATGATTCTGCATTCGATTTGCATTATCTTTGCGCATAGAAACTAAAATATCTATAATTCTTAAAAAGAAAGCCTATGAGACTTTTAAAAACAAACTTATTGATGACAATGATAGCGCTATGTCTTAGTGCTGCTGTCAATGCTCAGATAGTGATACATGGTACCGTCACTGATACAGAAGGACCTTTAGTAGGTGCTACTGTTGCAGTGAAAGGTGATGCAGGTAACACTGCTGGCACTATTACCGATATGGATGGTAAATATTCCATAGAGGTGAAAAGCAAGAAGACTGTTCTTGTTTTTTCTTATATTGGTTACACTGACCAAATGGTAACGGTTGGTGACAGAAAGAAAATCGATGTAAGATTAGAGGTGAACGACACACAGCTGGACGAAACAGTGGTGATCGGTTATGGCGTACAGCAGAAATCTCACCTTACGGGTTCTATTTCCAAACTGGATGGTGGCTCGTTGACCAAAGCTCCTGTTAGCGATGTCACTCAGGCGTTACAGGGTATGATGACAGGTCTTACCGTGAGCAATGAGACTTCCGAGGTGGGTGTTACACCTTCTATTCGTGTGCGCGGTACAGGTTCTATCTCAGCCGAGAGTTCTCCATTAGTGATTATTGATGGATTCCCTGTAAAGGGTGGTTTGTCGCAGGTAAATGCTTCCGACATTAAGTCTGTAGAGATTCTGAAAGATGCTGCTTCTGCAGCCATCTATGGTTCACGTGCAGCCAATGGTGTTATTCTTATCACCACGAAGCAAGGTACTCCCGAACAACCTAAGTATAAGTTCAATTTCTATCAGGGTTTCAAGTATGCTTACCAGTTGCACGACATGATGACCTCTACCGATTGGTTTAACTTGATGCAGCAAGAAGAAGCGTTAGGTGGACGCCCTGTTATGTCTCAGGCACGTAGTGCGGCTTATCTGGAGTCGTTGTATGGTGCTACCGACTGGCAGAAGGAGGGTCTTAACGATGTGGCTTCAATGACCAATGTGCAGTTTAGCGTATCTGGTGGCAAGAAGGACACTAAGTATTTTGTGTCGGCTGCTTATATGAAGGATCAGGGTATCATGCGTTCCAATACACTCGACAAGGTGAACTTCCGCGCCAAGTTAGACACACGCTTATCTAAGAGTGTGGGCTTCGGTGTCAATTTCTCTGGTACTTACAAGCGTGCAGAGCGTCCTCGCAACAACTTTATCGACTTCTATCGCACACCATCATTCCTGCCTGTTTATCACAACGACATCACAACAGCACTTACTGGCTATAGTGGTTTTGCTCGTGGTAGCCACTTCAATAATATAGAAACCCCAACAGGCGAGGTAGACGAAGAAGGCAATCCTTTGACAGAGCGAACCTCACCTTTCTCTTCTTCCAACAACAATCCATGCAGCGTGATGGCCAACACCATGCGTTGGAGTGAAGATTTCCAGGGATTGGGCAACTTGTATCTGACGGTAGAACTGGCTAAGGGATTGACCTTTAAGACTTCTAATGGTTTTAATGTGCGCTTCTCACCTTCTTATACTTATGATAATAAGAATGCAACCAAGGATGGTGAAGCCAGCCGTGCTACTTATTTCAGCAACTTATACATCGACTTGTTGACAGAGAATACCCTTTCTTATCACCTCAACTTGGGAAGTCAGAAGCAGCATAGCATTGATGCCCTCTTGGGCTATACAGCAGAGCGTACACGTGTACAGCGCGTGGCAGAGACAGCCTCAGGTTTTGCTACCGACAACATCAAGACCCTGAATGCAGCTACTATCTTCGAGTTGGCTACATCGGGCAATGGCGATAAGGCTGGTACTGGAACTTTCCGTTATCCAGACGTCGTTTTAGAATCTTATTTAGGTCGTATCAACTATAGTTATTTGAGTCGCTATTTGATGTCAGCATCTTTGCGCCTTGACCGTTCATCGCTCTTCGCTAAGGGCAATCGCAACGCTTGGTTCCCTTCTATATCTTTGGGTTGGCGTGTCAGCGAAGAAGCCTTCATGAAGTCTATTGAAGCTATTTCTAATCTGAAGTTGCGTGCCTCTTATGGTATGACAGGTAACAATCAGATTTCTTATCAGGCAGCCTTAGAGGTGCTCAACTCTGCCAATTACGCTTTGGGCGCAGGCAATGGAAGTTTGGTGAATGGTATGGCTAATACATCTTCTACTTTGGCAAACTCTAACATTACTTGGGAGAAGACCAATGAGTTTAACTTTGGTTTCGACTTAGGTCTTTTCAGAAATCGCATCAACTTGTCGCTCGATGCTTACTATTCTGAGACCAAGGCATTGCTCTTTGCACAGCCTACTCAGTCGTTTACAGGTTATTCCAACTATTGGAACAACATCGGAAGGGTGAGCAATAAGGGTGTGGAGATTCAGATTGATACACACAATATTCGCAATAGAAACTTCTGTTGGGAAACCAACTTTAACTTCTCGCTTTCACGCAATAAGTTGTTGGAAATCGGAGGAGAGAGCCAAATCATCAGCCAGGGTGAGCGCAATGAGTGCTACATCGCTAAGGTGGGTTCACCACTTATCCAGTATTATGGATATAAGACCCAGGGTGTGTGGAATTCTCAGGAGGAGATAGATGCTAACCCACACTTTGCTGACGATGTTCCAGGTGGACTCCGCATCGTAGACACTGACAACAGTGGAACACTCGATGCTAACGACCGTGTGCCTCTCGGAAATCCTTATCCAGACTTCACATGGGGTCTTACCAACAACTTGCGCTACAAGAATTTCGACTTCTCTATCCTGATTCAGGGCGTGCAGGGTATTACAGTTTTCAATGGCGACGTGTACTATAACGAAACTTTACGTTACAACAAGGCCTACGCTAAGAACCGCTGGATTAGTGCAGAGCACCCAGGTGACGGCAAGACTCCTTATGAGAAGAATGGTCATAACCTCTTGCTTACCGACTATCCTTTGCAGAACGCTTCGTATGCCTGCTTGCGCAACCTTACCATTGGTTACACCATGCCAAAGGACATTGTCAAGAAAATGCATCTCAACGACTTGAGATTCTATCTCTCGGGCAACAACCTGCTGTATATATGGAGTGGCGACTATCGTGGTATCAACCCAGAGTCAAGATTCACGACAGGACCTTACACCAACACCCTGATAGATGGTTATCAGCGTGGAGGTTTCCCTCTCACATCAACCATATCTGTAGGATTTGACGTAAACTTCTAAAAAACAACTAACAAGATGAAAACAAGAATATTTGCAATATTAGGTATCGTGGGAGCCCTCAGCTTCTCCTCATGTAACCTTGACCAATATCCTTATTCGGAGGTTGCTTCTGACGAGTATGTGACTGATGACAACTCTGTCAACGATCTCGTGATGGGATGCTATAATGGTCTTCATGACGTGATGTATTACGAATGGGCGATGACAGAACTGCGTTCTGATAATGCCAGAATGTACAATAACAACTCTTCCTCCAACACGACCAAGCTGATAGAGCAGCTCGATCAAAGCGTCATCAACACAGAGCACGAGTGGGTGGAGAGTTATTGGAAAGCATGCTATGCGCTTATCACAAGAACCAACAATGTACTTGCCAGTGTGCAGGTGGTGAAGAACGAAGCCAATAAGAAGATGTATGAAGGTGAGGCACGATTCCTGCGTGCGCTGGAGTACTTCAATCTCGTGCGACTTTGGGGACCTGTATTTATCGTAACCAGCAAGACTCCGTCTGACGTGGCTCGCAATATGCAGCGTTCTTCTGTGGCTGATGTCTATGCGCTCATCGAGGGCGACTTGGAGACAATCGTCGACCAACAGCTGCTGCCAGCCAAGCAGCCTGACGCCCTTCTCGGTAGAGCCGATATGAATGCAGCCAAGGCGCTCTTAGCTAAGGTTTATGCCACCCATTATGCAGTGGGCGATGAGAAGTATCAGCAGGCACTCAACTTGTGTAAGGATGTGTTGGGAAGCGAGACGGTGGGCAATCCACAGACTGCTGCCGACTTAGTACCTTATGCCTCTGTCTTTGACATCAATAACGAGATGAATAAGGAGATTATCTTTGCCGTGAGATACCTCTCTGGCAAAATAGGTTTGGGCTCACCTTTCGGCAATCTCTTTGCACCTATCAACAATGGAGCTAACGTCATCGTAGGAACAGCCAACTGGTTTAACTCTCCAAGCGACAATCTCATCAATGCCTATATTATGGAAGGTGACGAGACAAGACGCAACGTCAATATCGCTCAGAAATATTACAATGCAACGACAGGTCAATGGGTAGAGGCTACTTACTGCTGCAAGTACACCAACCCTGTGACAACAAATTTTGATGGTGAGAGCGATTGGCCTATTATCCGTGTGGGCGACATCGCGCTGCTCTATGCTGAATTGCTCAATGAGACAGCAGGACCATCTACCGAGGCATTGAAATATGTCAATATGATAAGAGAGCGTGCTGGTATTGCTCCTTATGCTTTAGAGCAAGTAGGCAACAAGTATGACTTCCGTATGGCAGTGCGCAACGAGCGCCGTCTGGAGTTGGCTTTCGAGAATCAGCGTTGGTTCGACCTGAAACGTTGGGATGTTGTCACTGAGACCATCAACGAATATCTGAGTAGCGAGTCGTTCTATGCGGGATATACCTATCGTGTAAACCCCATCAGCAACTGGCAGACCTATCTTCCTGTCCCTGTTTCTGTGACTAATATCAATCCTGATGTAGCTCAGAATGCTGGTTATTAATATTAACGAATAAAAAGAGAATCTTATGAAAAAGATGAAATATATATTCACATTCCTACTTGCAGCATGCTTTCTCGTTTCGTGCGATGAATTGTCGATGAACGAGACGATAGCCAGTGCTCCTGTTATAGAGAGTTTTATGCCAGCACAAGGCAGTGTGGGTAGCAAGATAGTTGTCACAGGAAAAGCTCTGAACGGAGTCACCACGGCTTTGTTGGGAGAGAAAGAATGTGAAATCGCGGAAAGACTCTCTAATACGAGTCTCACGATAGAGGTTCCTAATGAGGCGCGTACTGGCAAGATAACACTTGTCAATGCCGAGGGTGAGGGAGTTTCTGAGAGCGAGTTTGCTGTGGAATATCCTGCTCCTTTGGCTACGGTTTCTTCGGTGCAGACTGAGGTGGAGATGGGTAACAAAATGCTCATCAGCGGTAAGAACATGAATGTCATTTCTGCTGTGTATTTTACGGCTAATGGCGGTACAGTGAAGCACGAGGCTACTGTCATCAGCAAGAATGTCAACGAGATTGTGTTCACGGTACCTTATGTAGAGAAAGACGATGCTTATGTCACCTTTGCCTACTACGATGGTACCACCACTCAGGAAACAGCTGCCAACCTCTTGCCTATGCTCAATGTGAAGCGTAATCAGCCTGTGGTAACTACAACAGAGTTTGGTGACAACAGTGTGGGCGATGAGATAACTCTCACGGGTTCTTATCTGAACAAGATTAATAAGGTGTTCGTGGGTGATGTAGAGTGTATGGTAAGTTTGCAGACAGAGAATACGTTGAAGTTTGTGGTTCCTTATTCCGATAAGTTTGTAGACGGACATAACCAGACTTCGCTGTCAATAACTTATTTCGATGGCATCGAGACACGAACCCTTACCGAACAGTTTGGTGTGAATGTGCCTTTCGTTTACTTCTGGAAGGACAAGGTGATTTACGGACAGGGACGTGACGTAGAGTCATTAGCCTCTTTCTTCTCGCCAGAAACAGGATTGGTTTATGCCAATAGTTTATGGAGAACAGCTGTCGACCCTATATCTTATAAGTATCAAGCTAATACCTGTGCTGGTAAGAATCTACCTAAGGTAACTGAGGAGGAATACAATTCGGTAAATCCTTATTTCTTCTTCTCTGGTGTGAGTGCTGGTACGTTGCAGATCAATACGCCTGCTGGTTCTAACTCACTGTTGCGTAACTTCTACATGATCAACAATTCTGCCGACGAATATCGTGTGACGGGATCCAATGGCAACTGCTATGGAACTCCATGTCTCAGCTTTGTTTATCTCAACCCTACAGAGCCTACTCACAAGACGATCATCGACCAGATTAAGAATGGTGCTTTGGAGAAGATTGACGAGCATACATTCCCTATTGATGTAGCCGGAAAGAAGATTGGCAACATCAGCGTCGGGGCAGTTAAGCAGTCGGTTAATAATACTGTGTTTGCTCCTGGAGTCTTTGCTGTAGGAGCTGAGAAGTCAGCCGATGTAGATGCCTTCATCTTGGTTATTTATTATAATGTGAAGGGACAAGCGGCTAATGCTGCCGAAAATATCAAGCGCATTGGTTTCTTGCACATCAAGCATGTTGATTTTAAATTGTACAATAATACTAAGGCGCCTTCTTCAAGTAGAGTCACCTTTGATATGTATTGGATGAAGCACGATTATCAGTATTAAGTATTGTTTATATAACGAAAACGAATGGAAGTAAGAAAACATTTATGTAAAGGTGTGCTGGCTCTTATGTTGGCAACTCCTATGACAGGCGAGGCACGTGATTATGTGACCTCTCTGCCAGGGGTGGCTGACTGTCTGAAGAAGGCTGTGGCTGGTGACCGTGTCATCATTGAGGCTGGTACTTATCGTGACGTAGACCTCAAGTGGAAGGCTGTAGGTACGAAGCAGGCTCCTATTACTGTGGAGGCAAAGCCAGGCACTGTGCTTATCACAGGGCGTTCTTCGCTCGTCATGGGTGGCAAGCATTTGGTGGTAAGCGGACTGGAGTTTCGCAATGGTTATCCTTCTCGCCGCTCGGTAGTGGAGTTTGCTGGTGGCAAAGATTTCGCACAAGATTGCAATTTGACTCGCTGCGTGATAGACAACTATAATACCGAAGACCGTTCGCAGTCAAAGAGTTATGTTTATCTGTCTGGCCAGCGCAACAGAGTGGATCACTGCGAATTGCTGCGCAAGTACAACTTGGGTGTAACGCTCCTTGTCAACCTCAATGGTGCCAACAATCTGAACAATCATCATCAGATAGACCATAACTATTTTGGTCCTCGTGAGGTATATGGTTCCAATGGTGCAGAGACCATGCGTATCGGTACTTCTCAGCAAAGCTATGAAACCTCAGCAACTACGGTTTGTGACAATTTCTTTGACAGATGCTCTGGTGAGGTGGAAGTGATATCTATCAAGTCTTGCGACAACATCGTGCGCGGCAATTACCTCTGGGAGTGTGAAGGCGTGGTGGCTTTGCGTCATGGCAAGCGCAACTTGGTAGAGAACAACACCTTTGTAGGTAATGGCAAGCGCAATACGGGCGGTGTGAGAGTGGTAGATTCCGATCATGTCATTCGCAACAACACTTTCGTTGGTTTGGCAGGTCAGCGCTTTTTCTCTGCGTTAGGAGTTATGAATGCTGTACCCAACTCTCTGCCCAATCGATATGTGCAAGTCTCTGACATTACAATAACCGACAATGTGTACGTCGACTGCACGAATCTGGAGTTTGGTACGGGTGCTGATGCCGAACGCACTTCGGCTCCTCGTAGCATCGACTTCAAGAGAAACCGTTTGTTCGTCAGCGGCACGCAGAATCCTTTCCAGATGGTAGATAAGGCATCTGAAGTTCGCTTCGCCGACAATATCATGAATAAGAATCTGGAAGGTCTGCCTTCAGGAATAAAAATAGCAAAGGTGAAGCAGCCTATGGTGCCTACTTATCAGCAGATGATTAGTAGGACGATAGGTAAGCTGAGTGATACATCGAAAACCGCTAAGGCAGCGGCTCGCACTGTCATGGTAGCCAAGGATGCCGAACTTCCTCAGGTGTTGGCTCAGGCTAAGGATGGCGATGCCTTTGTGCTGCAAGGCGATGAGTACAAGTTGGTGAAGACCGTCTTGGTGCAGAAAAATGTGACTATACGCTCGGCTTCTGGCAAAACGTTGCTTCGCTCGGTGGGAACCTCAGTGCCCCATCTCATGACCATAGATAATGGGGGAAGTCTTGAAGTAGAAGGCCTTGTCTTTGATGGTCGCTTAGAGCCTGGCGGGTCTTCGCCAGAGACAGGCATCTCTACAGCCAACACCATGACAACTCCTTATAAGTTGAAGGTAAACAACTGTAAGTTTATCAACTTTGGTGAGAATGGCTGTGCTGCTATTCGTGGACAGAAATCCACCTTTGCCGATAGTCTGATTGTTACGGGTTGTCTCATTGCCGACTGTTCTGGTGGTGGTGTCGACTTTGCATCCGAGAAGGATGACAAGGGACGTTACAACGCCGAGAATATGCTGATCGAAAACTGCGAGTTCCGTCGTTTGTTGGGCACACCTGTCAATGTGTATCGTGGCGGTAGCGACGAGAGTACGGCAGGACCTTACGTCACTGTGCGCAACTGTTTCTTCTACGATTGTTGCAACAAGCAGCGTGGTAGCGTCTTGCGATTGATGGGGCCACAATACTTGCGTGTTTCTGACTGCCAATTCTTCAATAGTGGTAGAGGCGGAGTAAGTGTTCGCCTGGACGAAACCTCTTGGGAGGATGTGGTGATAGAGCGTTGCAAGTTCGAGAACTCAGGTGCGGTACTTGCCATGCGAAAAGAAGTATATTTGAATCGACAAAATCAAGGTTTGTAATATGAAACGACTATTATCAATCTTTTTCTTCTGTGCCTTGGGGCTTGTTGCTACCATGGCGCAGCATCCCAAACTCTTGCTTACTCAAGAGGAGTTGGGATATATGAAAAAACATATAAACGAAGTTCCTGCTTTCGGACGAGTGGTAGACGACTTGGTGCAAAAAGCTGATGAGGCTTGTGCTGCAGCCATACAAGTTCCTACTCCCATCGACGGAGGTGGAGGTGCAGTGCACGAGCAGCATAAAAGCAACTACTATGCAATGTTTCATGCAGGATTGGCATATCAGTACACGGGCAACAAGAAATATGCTGACTTCGTGGCTCAGATGCTAATGGAGTATGCGCAGAAATATCCTAAGTGGGGGCTCCATCCTGTCAGCTTGTCGCCAGTACCTGGTCGTCTCTTCTGGCAGACGCTCAATGAGAGCGTGTGGCTCGTTCATACCGCAATGGCGTACGACTGTGTGTATGATGCCCTGTCTGCCAAGCAGCGTAAGTTCATAGAGAAAAACTTACTCTTTAATATGGCAGACTTCATTATGAACGGCTATGGGGAGCATAAGCGCAACCATGAGATGTTCAACCGTATGCACAACCATGCCACATGGGCCACTTCGGCTGTGGGTATGGTGGGTATGGCTACTGGTAACCAATCACTGGTGCGCAAGGCCTTGTACGGCACGGATGAAACAGGCAAGAATGGTGGATTCTTGCGCCAGATGGACTATCTCTTCTCTCCTGACGGCTATTACACCGAAGGGGCTTACTATCAGCGTTATGCCATCTGGCCCTTTGTGGTGTTTGCTCAATGCATCGATCATTGTATGCCCGAGCTTAACGTCTTCCATCGTCGTAACGGAATCCTTGTGAAGGCATTAGATGCTTTGGTGCAGATGTCATACGAGGGAGAGTTCTTTCATATCAACGATGCTCTGGAGAAAGGTCTTTCTGCTCAGGAGATGGTTTATGCTGCCAATATCATCTATGGTAAGTTTCCTGAAAACAAGTCGCTGTTGGCTGTGATGAAAAACTATCAGACTTATGTTCTGCCTATAGCTGGAGGGTTTATGGCGCAGCACGATATGGCAAAGGAGGAATCTCATGCCCTCGTACAGCGCAGTTGTGTGTTGAGCGACGGAAGAGATGGTAAGGATGGCGGTTTGGCTATCATGCGACCACGCAGTTCTGAGTACAATAGTGCCATCACACTGAAGGCTACATCGCAAGGTATGGGACATGGACACTACGACAAACTTGCCATGGCTTACTACGACAATGGGCACGAAATATTGACCGACTACGGGGCTTCGAGATTCCTCAACATAGAGGCAAAGCATGGCGGACATTACACCAAGGAGAACAATACCTATGCCAAGCAGACCATTGCCCATAACACGGTGGTGGTGGATCAGAACAGCAACTATGGCGGTAAGCTGAAGGTGGCAGAGCAGTATCATGCTAACATTGTTGAAGCTGACTTCTCTCATGATGGTTGGCAGATGGTGATGGCTCGCGATACCAATGCCTATCCTGGTGTAGACATGCTGCGAACTATCGTCTATGCCAAGGTGCCTTTCCTCGAACGCCCTCTGATATGCGATGTGTTCAGATTGAAGTCTGACAAGGTGCACGACTACGATTATCCGTTGTGGTATAATGGTCATCTGGTATCGGTGAATTATCCTTATCAGCGTAACTTAGATCAGATGGCGCCTCTGGGTCAGAAAGCGGGTTATCAGCATCTGTGGCTTGAGGCTACAGGACAGAATACCGCTTCATCGACTTCATGCCTTACGTTCTTTAAGGCCAATCGATTCTATTCAGTCAATTATGCCAGCAGCCCTACTTCTGAATTTAAGTTTGTCGCCCTGGGAGCTAATGACCCTGACTTCAACTTGCAGCATCGCTCGGGCTATATCATCCGCGAGAAAGGCAAGAAGAACCACACCTTTGCGGTTTCAATAGAGACTCATGGAGAGTATGATGTCTTGCGCGAAACCTCTCGCGATCTCATCACCTCCTGCGAGAAACTGGAGATTCTGTTTGAGGACGACTCTCAGTTGGTGTTGCATGGTGTGTATGCTGGTCATGACCTCTTCTTGCTGTTGGCTGACGATGAGGCTCATGAACATACCGTACAGGTAGGCAACAAGACATTCCGATGGAATGGAAGAGTAGATATTCAGTATATTCATTAATAAAAACGAAAAGATATGAAAACAAAGAGTGAAGTATTTCAGATTGCAAAGGAAATGGGATGGGAAAATCCTGGTCCTGGTATCAAGCGTCAGATTATGGGCTATGATGGTCAGCTGATGATGGTAAAGGTGGTTTTCGAAGAGGGAGCCGTAGGTACCATGCACGAGCATTATCACAGCCAGGCTACTTATGTGGCAAGTGGTAAGTTTGAACTCACCATTGGCGATGAGAAGCGTATCTTAGAGGCAGGCGATGGTTATTATGTAGCTCCAGATGAGTTGCATGGATGTGTTTGCCTGGAGGCTGGCATCTTGATAGATACATTTAGTCCGATGAGGGCAGACTTTTTAAAGTAATAAGTGCATGAAAATAAAAGGATTGCGATGGTATATCATCGGACTTATCATGATGATAACCATCATCAACTATTTGGATCGTGGCACCCTGAACTATATGTGGGTGGCTAATATCGATTATGAGCTGGTGGAAAAACAGCCTATCGATATGAGTTCGAATGTGGCTGTGAAAACAGATAAGGGCTATTGCCTTTTCCCTACGCGTGGCGATGACATGATAGTAGATGAGGGTAGTGTGACCATCAAGCAGAAAGATGCTGCAACGATAGTTACCAACAAGGAGGGAATAGCCATTGATCTGGGACTCATTGACCGCAACGATCCAGACGCTTCGAAGAAGGCAAAAGATATCTTGGGCGATATTACCATCTTCTTTATGATAGCTTATGGTATCAGTCAGCTCGTGTCGGGCAGATTATATGATAAGGTGGGCTGCCGTAAGGGATTCTTTGGTAGTGTGCTGATATGGGGATTGGCTGACGCACTGGCAGCATTCTCTACTGGCAAGTTCTCGCTGACGGCTTTCAGAATGATGCTCGGACTGGGCGAGGCAGGACCTTGGCCTGGCACTACAAAGAGCAATGCGGAATGGTTCCCACAGAAGGAGAGAGCCTTTGCACAGGGACTTTTCGGTGCGGCAGCATCTATAGGTAGCATCTTTGCTCCTGTATTCATCCTGATGCTGTTTATCAGTTTCGGCTGGAAGGTAACCTTTGTCTGTGTTGGTTCGTTGGGTTTGTTGTGGCTCATTCCTTGGCTCGTTATCAACAAGAAAGGTCCTAAGGAGCATCCTTGGATTACAGAAGAAGAGCGCCATTACATCTTGAGCAATCAACCGGAGAAAAAGCCTCAGGCAGATACTCATTGTAAGACATGGGGTGAGTTGCTGAGCGAAAAGAAAAACTGGTCGGTCATCTTGGGACGTTTCTTCCTCGACCCTATCTGGTGGATGTTTGTCACCTTCTTGCCTCTCTATCTGGCTGATGTTTTCCACCTTAATATTAAAGAGGTGGCTTTCTCTGCATGGGTTCCTTATGCGGGAGCAGCTTTGGGAAGTATCGTGGGTGGTTGGTATTCTTGTTGGCTTATCAATCGTGGACATACCATCAACTACGCACGCAAAAATGCCATCTTAGTGGGTGGAGCTATCATCATTCCTTCCATCATCTTGGCCATTATGTCTTCCTCAGCTGTGTTGGCTGTAGTATGGATGGCGTTTGTGCTGGGTGGATTCCAGTTCTTTATGACCAATCTGCAAACCATTCCGTGCGACTTGCATCGTGGTAAGAATGTTGGTTCGTTGGCAGGACTGGGTGGTGCATCTGCTGTGCTTGGCACCATCTTGGCAATCTTGTTCTCAAGCTATATCACCAACTGGGCTGTTTTGTTCAGCTTGTTGGGAGCGCTGGTTCCATTGTCTTGGCTTGCCATCTTCCTCACAGTGGGTGAAATCAAACAAATAGATAAATAAATAGAAAAATACAATTAATACAAATAACTAAATTATTAAATTAATATGAAAAGATTTGAAAATAAAGTAGCCATCGTTACTGGTGGTTCAAGAGACTTGGGTAGAGCAGTATCAGTGCAGTTGGCAGCCGATGGTGCCAAGGTTTGCGTTAACTATTTCGGTAATGAGGCAGCTGCCAAGGAGACTGCTGAGTTAATCAGTCAGGTAGGTGGCGAGTGCATTCTCGTGAAAGGCGACATGACCAAGGTGGCTGATGTGAAGAATCTTGTAGCAGAGACTCAGAAAGCCTTTGGCGAAAAGATTGATGTCTTGGTAAACGTAGTAGGCGGTATGGTTGGCCGTAAGAAGATTGCCGAGCAGGAAGACGACTGGTATGACATCGTAATGGATGTTAATATGCGTTCTGTATGGTTGGCTACTCGTGCTGTTGTGCCTTTCATGACAGCTGGTGCTTCTATTGTAAACTTCTCTTCTTTGGCTGCTCGTGATGGTGGTGGTGCTGGTGCTTCGCTCTATGCCACATCTAAGGCTGCGGTTTCTACCTTTACTCGTTCTATGGCTAAGGAGTTGGGTCCTGATGGCATTCGTGTCAACGCTGTTTGCCCTGGTACGATAGCTACATCTTTCCACGACATCTTCAACACTCCTGAGAATCGTGAGCGTATGAAGGGAAACTATCCTCTGCGTCGTGAGGGTCAGGCTGATGAGGTGGCTGACTTGGTATGCTACTTGGCAAGCGATAAGGCTTCTTACATCACAGGTGCCAACATCGATATCAATGGTGGTGTATTCTTCTCATAATAAATCGTAGATAATAAATGAGAAAACTCATAGTATTACTGGTCTTTGCAGGGGCTTTGGTCTCTGCAAAGGCTCAGATTCTGCCTCTTGACAAGCAGCGACTGTCTGCTCTTAAAGAGGCTTATCTGCACAACAATGAGCAGGCTGTTAAGATGGTTGGCTTCTATGAGGGGATGGCGGTTAAACTGGTGAAGGACAAGGCTCCTACTGTCAAGTCGAAGATATTACCTCCCTCTAATGATGCTCGTGATTACATCTCTTTGTCTCGCTACTGGTGGCCGGATACGACAAAGAAAGACGGACTCCCTTATGTGCGACATGATGGTAAGGTGAATCCTGAAATCGATTCTTATATGAGTGAGAAGGCTATGGTGAAAATGGCTAATGCCGTAGACTGTCTTTCTTTGTTATATTATGTCACAGGCAAGAGTTTGTATGCTGAACATTGTGCGCGTTATCTGCGTGCATGGTTTACCGACAGCATCACGGGTATGAATCCCAATATGACTTATTCGCAGTTCATCCCTGGACGCACCAAACTTCGTGGTACAGGCATACTGGATGCGCGTCATGCTTGTAGAGCTCTGTGTATGTCGGCTCTCATCAAGGATTATGCTGGATGGACAGAGCATGACCAGACACAACTCACTGAATGGGGAAAGGCTTTCTTGTATTGGATGGAGCACAGCACTCAGGGACAAATGGAGCGTAGAGCTAAAAACAATCATGGCTTGTGGTTTGACGTGACGCACATGGAACTATTAGCTTTCTTGGGTTACGAAAATCGAATCAGAGAAGTGCTGCGCGACGACTTCATGCAGAAACTCAACAATCAGATAGCTGAGAATGGTTCACTGCCACAGGAGTTGGCTCGCACTTTGTCCTTGCACTATTCCACCTTTGTTTGTGAGGCATCCTTGCAGGCTTCTTTTATAGCTGCAGGTATAGGTGAAAATCTCTGGACTATGAAGACTGCTTCGCAAAAGTCATTGGCAGATGTCGTTGCTTTCTTGTATCCTTATTACAAGTCGCCAGAGAAGTGGACTTACAAGCAAATCAAAAAGTTTGATGCCCAACGTGCTACTCCTATCTTGCTCGAAGCAGGAAAGGCTTTGGGAAATGAAAACTACACCAAACTGGCTTATCAGCTGGGAATGACGGATAAAAGTGCTCTGTTGATGCCTTATTACGACGTTCAGATCAGTCGCTAAGCCCATTTGGTAGAACTGCCGAAACATAAATGATTTATTGATAAGATTCAGAAAATGAAAAAATATTTATCTTTATTATGCTTGGTTGGTGCCATGTTAGGCACTGCTATAGGTGTGAAGGCACAGACCACTCAACTCACCAATCACTATGCCATGAAGCTGATAGAGGATGGACAGGGTGGGTATAAACTCTTGCAAGAAGCGCGTTATGCCAAGGCACGCATGGACATGAGTAAGCTTACTGATGTGCTGGTGCCATATAAGTATGAACCGCAAAGACTGACAAGCAAACTCTACAAGGGCGTAGAAACAGTAGACATCGTCTACAAGAAAGCGAATGGTTATGAACTGATTCTTTCTGTAGACAAGGCGGTTTCGGACAAGCCCGCACCTTTTATGATTTATCTGCATGGCGGGGGATGGCGCACTAGTAACAATGGATCTTCTAAGATCTTGTCGCAATATCTTGCCAAACAGGCTGGAATCACAGGCGTGAGAGTTTCTTATACCTTGGCGCCACAGCCAGGAGCTACGATTCAGGTCACGATACAGGATGTAATGGATGCGCTGAAATATGTGCAAAACCATGCCAAAGAACTTCATGTAGACCCCTCTTGTTTTGGATTCTTAGGTACGTCAGCGGGAGCTCATCTGGCAGCTGTGGGTGCCATGAAGTCGCAAGCCAAACTGCTGGTGGGCTATTCTGGAATCTACGATCTGCAGAAGGCTAAGATTACGGCAAAGACGAAGGATGCTCAGCGCATCGCTTATTTCGATCAGCTCAATCCTAAAACGCTCGCTGCCGTGTCGCCCATCAACCTCATCCCCCAGAAGAATATTCCTGCTTGTCTGCTCGTCTGTGGAACCTACGACTTGACAGTGGAGTGCGAACAGAGCAAAATGTTGGCTGATGCTGTAAAGCAGAAGGGTGGTGAGGCTGTGCTTTCCGTCTATCCTTTCTATGATCACAACTTATCGTCGAAAGGTTCAGACAAGATGGAGGAAATCTTTTTCAAATCGGCCGATTTCATACAGAAGAACTTGAAGTGATAGAAGCTTCTCTATGACGTGATAGACAGTTCTCGACGAGAATACTGTAGTGGTATTTAGCTCAGACCACGGTGAGACAATGTGCTCGCAGAATACTGACGACCCAAAGAACTCGCCTTATACCGAGTCGATGAACGTTCCATTCATCATCCGTTATGGTTCACGTCTTAAGCCACACGTTGACAATCTGCTCCTTTCATTGCCAGACATCATGCCTACAATGCTTGGTATGGCAGGTTTGCACGATAAGATTCCTGCAGAGATTCTGGGTGTCGACTACTTCCCATCAGCACGTGGCATCAAGACACATCAGTATACAATGGCTGTATATATTGATCGCAATAACAATCGCGACCACGTATTGCTATTTGATGATCAGGCCGACCCGTACCAGCTTAATAATATTGCAGACACTAAGGAAGGCAAAGCTGCCATTAAGAAACTATACAAGCGTATCTTAAAAGATAGTCACATTATAACATAGTAGGTAACGAACAAAAAATATTAACGAACAAAATAAATATATATTTATGGCAAAGATTATAACCCTAGGCGAGATTATGCTTCGCCTTTCTCCAGTCGGTAACGACCGTTTTATCCAGTCAGAAACTCTTCGCGTCATCCCTGGTGGCGGTGAGGCTAACGTAGCTGTTAGTGTAGCTAATTATGGTCATGAGGCTTACTTTGTGAGCAAGCTTCCTAAGCATGAGATTGGTCAGATGGCAGTTAACGCATTGCGTCGTTATGGTGTAGATACAAGCTTCGTTGCTCGTGGTGGCGATCGTGTGGGTCTATACTATGCTGAGACAGGTGCTTCTATGCGTCCGTCAAAGGTTGTTTACGACCGTGCTCACTCTGCTATTGCAGAAGCTAAGCCAGAGGATTTCGACTTCGATGCTATCATGGAAGGTGCTCAGTGGTTCCACTGGAGTGGCATTACTCCTGCTATCAGCGACAATGCTGCCGAGCTTACACGTCTTGCTTGTGAGGCTGCTAAGCGTCACGGTGTAACAGTGAGTGTTGACCTCAACTTCCGTAAGAAGCTCTGGACATCAGAGAAGGCTATCTCTGTAATGCGTCCTTTGATGAAGTATGTTGATGTTTGCATAGGCAACGAGGAAGACGCACAGCTCTGCCTTGGCTTTAAGCCAGACGCTGACGTTGAGGGTGGACAGACCGACGCAAGCGGCTATCACAAGATTTTCGAGCAGATGAAGAAGGAGTTTGGCTTCAAGTATGTTGTTTCTACTCTGCGCGAGAGCTTCTCGGCAACACATAATGGTTGGAAGGCTCTTATCTATAACGGCGAGGAGTTCTATGAGAGCCGTCGTTATGACATTATGCCTATTATCGACCGTGTAGGTGGTGGCGACTCATTCTCAGGTGGTCTTATCCATGGTTTGCTTACAAAGCCTACACAGGGTGAGGCTCTTGAGTTTGCCGTTGCAGCTTCGGCATTGAAGCACACTATTAACGGTGACTTCAACCTTGTTACAGTTGATGAGGTAGAGGCTTTGGCAGCTGGCAATGCTAATGGTCGTGTACAGCGATAAATAAAGGCTAAAAGCCTCACCTACGTCCCATCCCAATAGTGGACGATTTGTATGCTGATATTGCTTATAAAAGTTTTAATACAGCTTTTATACCTATAATATATAGCTGATAAAAGGAAGGAGAGAGCTTAAGCTTTATATAATAATAACTTTATTTTAAACAATAATTTGCCCAACATACCACTCCTCTCCCTATGGGGAAGGGGATGGGGGAGGGCTTTTCATTTATCATTATGGCTAAATTCAACAAACAGCAGGTGCTTGCAAAGATTACCGAGACTGGTATGGTGCCTGTATTCTATAATAACGACGTAGAGATAGCAAAGAACATCGTAAAGGCTTGCTATGATGGTGGTGTTCGTGCATTCGAGTTTGCCAACCGTGGTGACTTCGCTCACGAGGTATTCGCTGAGGTAGTTAAGTTTGCAGCTAAGGAATGTCCAGATATGGCAATGGGTGTAGGCTCTATCGTCGACGCTCCTACAGCATCTCTTTACATTCAGCTTGGTGCTTGCTTTGTAGTAGGTCCGTTGTTCAACCCAGACGTAGCTAAGGTTTGCAACCGTCGTCTTATTCCTTATACACCAGGATGTGGCTCAGTAACAGAGGTTGGTATGGCTCAGGAGATGGGTTGTGATCTTTGCAAGGTATTCCCTGGTGACGTTCTTGGTACTAACTTTGTTAAGGGCTTGAAGGCCCCAATGCCTTGGTCGCTTATCATGGTTACAGGTGGTGTATCTCCAGATGCAGATAACATAGCTTCTTGGATTAAGGCAGGTGCCAACTGTGTAGGTATGGGCTCTAAGCTTTTCCCGAAGGCCACTATCGCTGCTGGTGATTGGAAGGCAGTGAGCGACAAGTGCCGTGAGTCTTTGGCTTTTGTTGCACAGGCTCAGTAACTTTAAAAATAGGAGAGTAACAAGTATGAGTGAACAGGAAGAAAAGAAAGATATAAATTTCCAAGTGGTAAACGAGGGCTTCTCTACCCGAGAGGCTATTGAGGAGGCCAAGCGCTGTCTGCACTGCAAGATTCCGCAGTGTCGCAAGGGCTGTCCTATAGAGAATGATATCCCCGACTTTGTACACGAATTGTCCATGGGCAATATGGGTGCGGCGATGAGCATCATCAATGCCAAGAGCAACCTGCCTGCCATCTGCGGTCGTGTGTGCCCTCACGAGAAGCAGTGCCAGGGTCACTGTGTGCTGGGCAAGAAGGGCAAACCGGTGCAGATAGGCAAGTTGGAGCAGTTTCTCGCTGACTTCGATACCAAGATGAATCTCTCTCGTGAGCGCTTGCCACAGAAAACTCGTGGCAGGGTAGCCGTCATCGGTTCAGGACCTGCAGGTCTGACCGTAGCGGGCGATTTGGCTCGCCAGGGCTTCAATGTAACCATCTTCGAGGGACAGGCAGAGCCTGGTGGTGTGCTGATGTATGGCATTCCTGAGTATCGACTGCCTAAGAGCGTGGTGCGCGATGAGGTGAGCAAGATTGAGGCATTGGGCGTACAGTTTATCACCAACAGCATGGTGGGTGAGAACAATGTTACCATCGACAGCCTGTTCCGTGCCGGCTATGATGCTATCTTCATGGGCACGGGTACCAGTGTGCCACAGAACATGGATTCCACACCGGGCAGCAAGCTCCATGGTGTGAGCCAGAGCACCTACTTCCTGCACAATGTGAATGCCTATAATGAGGGTGCCTTGACTAGAGAGATGGTGCCTCTGCGTGATGGCGAGAAGGTAGGCGTCATCGGCGGTGGCAATGTGGCGATGGATGCCGCTCGTACCGCTATCCGACTGGGAGCCGACGTAACTGTGCTCTATCGCAAGACCCAGGAAGAGATGCCTGCCATCCAGAGCGAGTATGAGGAGGCTGTGAAGGAAGGAGTGAAGTTTGAGTGGAAGACCACCGTAGAGGCTTTCCTCAAGGGTAAGAATGGTAGACTCGGCAGCTGTGTGCTCAATACCCCAGAGGGCGAGAGAGTGGAGAAGTTCGACCGCATCTATCTGGCCATCGGTTCTCGTCCAGCCAATCGCATCGTGTCTACCACGGCAGGTATCGAGGTAGATGAGAAGGGCTATGTCAAGGTGGTGGAACGTCCATACGGTATGACCACTCGCCGAGGCGTATTTGCCGGAGGTGATGTGGTGCATCGTCCTCAGACTGTGGTTCTTGCGATGAAGGCAGCCAAGGAGGTGGCACAGGGCATCGCCCAGTATGTGGATGCCATCAAGCTCTTGGAAGAGGCCAAGCGCATTGAGCAGCAAGGCACCGTGGAATAGGTGCTTGCTTAAAATAATTGTTCAATTTATGCCACTTGATGGGCGAGCCACAGGAAACACGCCCATCAAGTGGATGGACAACGAGCAGGCTGTTATCTCTCCGCAATGGTCTATCCACTGCGCTGCTGGTACAAGCAACTACACCTTTATCTGGGGTATGGCAGGCGAGAACCTCGACTACACAGATATGCAGAAGATTAAGACTACTGATTTAAAATAAATAATACTACTATGGACAAAATGTTTTCACTTGAGGGCAAGGTAGCTCTCGTTACCGGTGCCGCTTATGGCATTTGCTTCGCTATGGCGGAGGCTCTTTATAATGCAGGCGCTAAGATTGCGTTCAACTGCCGTTCACAGCATCACATGGATCAGGATCTTGCCGACGATATGAAATATCTAATTTTGGCAGTTGTGATGTTACCATTGTCGGTGATGGCAGGTGAACCTGACGGAACACTCATTGCCGATGGTAAAAGCTCAACGACCTATCAACTGATTACTTCTTCGGGATATATGTATGAGTGTCCTGATTTCTCGCGCGACCATGCTTCTGAGCCTTTTCAGCACATACAGCAAGTCATGGATGAGACGCTGAAAAAATATGTGTTTCAGTTTTTCATTCATGCCCAAATAGATGATGACCGGGGCATTGAGAGTACTACCGATCGACAGCGCAACGAAATCAAGACTTTCGATAATTCGCCTGAGGCTATGATTGGCTTTGAAGGCGAAACGATGGTTTTCAAATGGAAGTTTCTGCTGCCTAAGGGATTTCTGACAACCAAGAATTTTACACATATCCATCAGTTGAAAGGCATCGACAATAAGGCTGGAACGGCTGATGTGGCTACGCCGCTCATTACGTTTACTTGTCGAACCACGGGTAGCGGGAAGAAAGAGAAGCAGGTGCTACAGGTAAGACATCATGATAGGCATACGAATACTCTGAAGACTATGGCTTCGGCAGACTTAACCTTACTGATGGGCCATTGGGTAGAGGTGACCGAAAGTGTTCGTTTTGGGGAGAAAGGGCTGTATTCGGTGGTTATTAACGATGTTAAGACTGGCGAGCAAGTGCTTCGCGTAGACGCAGAGTCTTGCGATATGTGGCGTACTGACTGTGCTGGACTACGACCCAAATGGGGAATTTATCGTTATATCGGCGATAATCGCTCGATGGAAAACCTACTGCGCGACGAAGAACTCAGATTTGCTGATTTCTCCATTCAGAAAATTTTGCAGCCTAATCATATCTGTCAGCCTATAGTGAAGAGAGAGTCTGAGCACAAGACTTATGATGTTTTGGGAAGGCGGACAGCTCAAGTCAATCGACAAGGCCTTATTATAATAAAAGGTCGCAAATACTTTTCAAAGAAATAGCAACTTATGATAACTAATCAGCCTGCGTGTGTCAATATTACCATTGGCACACGCTTTGTTATATAGGTAGCGTAAACATTCAAGGGCGAGGCTCCCGATAGATACATATCTTCGGCAAACTTCCAGTAAGGGTGTTTATTATCATCCCCAAATCCGCAACCTATTGGGTTTCGTGGGATTTTGCTTGTAAAACGACAAAAATTCATTTTATTGTACATATTCCTTGCATAACAGAAACGTCGCAGACACAAAATCCCCTTACCCCATAAAGCGACTTGAGGTAATACGCTGGTTTAACCAGAAAAGCATGGTCTTTAACCAAAGTCTGTCTTGAACAGGTTGGCATAAGCATTGTTGTCTGAGTAAATGTTCAATACATGCCTACGTGATGTCTTAATCCATTTCGCAGGAACAGAGA